>SDBT01000531.1_pt1 | contig 60282 bp, 49 predicted proteins | sample 2277101 | NCBI WGS metagenome assembly SDBT01 (sample SAMN10404973, study PRJNA504765) | marine sediment metagenome | isolation source: marine sediment core GS10_PC15, 103 cmbsf | place: Arctic Ocean: Southern Knipovich Ridge | collected 2010 | reverse complement strand
GTTCTTCAGCAACAGGAGCTATTTCTTTTTCAGCAAATTCTCGAACGGCATCTTTCATCATACTTACTTCTTCAGGTAAATCGTAATTTATTGGGGTCATTAATACCAACACCTCAAGGTTGTAGAATTTTCTAATAATTTATAATAAACATTTAACTAATTTTATGTAGTTGTATTGAATTCAAATGTTTAATCTCAATATCAAATATTCACTGGTTTTTTTATTATGAACAAAAAGGGGGATATTTATGAATCCGATTTCTACTCATTCACAATATCTGAAAATAACGAGGTAAAAGCGGAGAAATAGCATCTAGTTACGAATCCCTATCTGAAATACCATGCTTCTATATCTTGGGTAATATATCAAGAGAGTTTCTTTTAAAAAGTTTGTTATTAAAGATTTAGATAGCGAATGGATGAAGTGAATTCAGTTTAATTAAAGAAAAAGGTTTTTATTATTGTAGATTTAATTTTTAAAAAAAATAATATGGTGAAAAGATCATATTTATGAAGAACTTAAGGAATTTTATTAATGGTAATTTGAAACAGACAAAAGATCATATATATACGATATTAATAATATCAACAAATAAGAGTTTTTTAAAATTCTTCTGAGGTTTAAAATTGTCTACTGAGGAAAGAAAGCGGCTTGTTATAATATTAGCAGGAATTGAGCTTTCACCTGTCTTTCTAGAATTTCTAAAAGCTGATTTAGACCTCATAATTATTCTAAATACTACTGCTGATTTTTCTCTTGCATATCATAAGAAGGAGGGAGAAACTAAAGATGATTTTGTTTGGTATCATCATGAAGTAGTAAAACTAGCTAATTCGATAGTTCCAGACGATTTAACAGAAAGTGCTCTAACGAAATTATTCTCTCAACCTATTTCTCAAACAAGAATTCCTTTAACTGATGCTGAAATGTTTCTTGTTCAATGGGTGAGTGAGAGAAAAAAAGCAAATCAAAGCTTTAATGATTTTTTTAACGCATTAAATCAATACACCGGTAAATCTCTTGATGTATATCCTCTTAAATTTCCTGATGAAGCTATTTCAATAAAAACTGCTACAAGTGAAATTCCTTTGAGATATTTCCAAATCACTGGGTTTATAGATCGTGATGCGGAACAAAAAACTGATTTAGAGGAACTACAAAAGCTCTTAGTTGATAGTTCAGTGAGTAAAAGCAAAAAGAAAACAAAAAAGCAAATCGAAGTAGTTGGTTTAGATCCCAATAGAGACGTTATGACTGAAGAAACAAAAAAACTGATCTCGGAATCTAACGCAATTTTGTGGTTAGCTGCAGATCCCTGTTCGCTAGCAATCTTATTAATGCACAAGGAATTTACAAAAATCATCAAGGAATCAAAAGCCCCCGCAACGATGATCTGTCCAACCCAATTCAGCTTTCGTGAACATTTTATTCTCCAGCTATTAGGAATTAAACCTACATTACTTGGTTTGGTTGAATTAGGTACTGGAATCGTGGATAATCTTGTTGTAGGGCCTGATGATGCAACTGAAATCACCTCTCTTCGGTCTAAGGGTTTCAATGTTATAATGGAAGATATTGTAACAAAAGGTAAAAAGGGTCTCGAAACTGTTCTGAAAGGAATGGGAATATCGTTAAAAGATATCTCAGTAGAAAAAGGGGATCAAGATAAAAAACCAACACTAGAAGAACTTGTAACACAATTATCACTGAGCAAAGAAGAACCCTCTAAAGTTGATGAGGAAGAAAAAGCAGCAGTACCTGGGAGTCCTGAATCACTCATTGAGGAATTGGCAGATATTGATGTTTCTGATAAAGGTTCCTCTCCCACAGTTAAACTACTAGATACTGAAGTCCGAAGCTATGATTTTGATGATGCGTCATTATCGTTAACCCAAGAGATGGTTGAAGGGTTAATGCAGGAATTAAGTGATGAATTCCCAGTTATAAACCAAAAAACTACAATCTCTTCGGAGGGGGAAGGTTCAAACTCAAGTCAAACAAATGGGGAAAAACCTGAGGCAAAAACACAGGTTGAAAGTCAAGAGGCATTTACTGAAGCCGTGCAAACCTTCTTAAATTCTGAATCTATTGTTGACGAAAGAATCCTAGTACGGGGGATTACAGAGGCCATTGCAAAGAATGCAGATATGGCTTCCTACGCGGCTAGGAAATTTACAGCTGAAATTGACGCGCAAATAAACAATGCACATTACATCCAAGCTTATCTTGAAATTTTGAAACCTAGACCAGCAGTTTTTAGTCGTGAATTGATGAGCTGGCTTATGAAAGATTTAGATTCTCTTGATTTTGTAACTTTTTCACAGAAAGCCCTTATTATAATTAAGCTGAGTAAATTCGATACTCAATTTGTGGAAAAAGTTATTGAACTAATGGTTGAATTTCATATTACAAAATCTCTCCCTCCCAAGGAAATGGAACATCTACGCACACTCATCGGCATGATTACTGCTAGAAATGTTACTTTGCAGCGACGCGCAATACGATCATATCTATCTCATTATGAAGACGGACAAACAAGCGATAACCTTTGGCTTGGTTTAGTAAAGTTCGATGCTTCTTTAGTTTCACTTGAAATTATTGAACATCAATCGAAATCAGGGGTCAAAATTGTTCAGGATGTATTAATGCGCAAACTGGGGAGCTTCGGGCATATTATTTACGATATTTTCACTGCTTATCAGAAAGGGGACATTCAACGAGTATTGAATGTTGCTGGAACCTTATCAAATGGTCTTATAAGAAAGCAAAAACGAGTTGGACTCGCTGCAAAAATTAAAAAATTTGGTAGTATACCAATTGAGATTTTAGCACGAAATGTCGAAATCGAAGCAAAGGAACTAGAATCGATGATTTATGAAATGATAAGCGAAAGTGAAATCAACGCTAAAATTGATGTTGTTGAGGGTCGTCTTTGCATAGTTCAATTAAATAATAAGGAAGAGGAAGGAAAAGAAGGGGAATCGAGCAGCTAAGTCCAGAAAGGAAGAAGAATAAGGATGATTAGCAGAATGGTAATAGATATAATCCAAAGAATGTTCATTCTTCTGACTTTCTGAGCCTGCCTCTTAGAAAGACCTCTACTTTTTACCCCAAAAATCCAGAAAACTCCTGTACAGGATAGATTGATAGCTAATACATTCAATAGTAATAGATTGGCAGCATTGATTACCATTATCCATTCTGAATATGCAGAAAAAATACCAATTGCTGCAGCAGGTGGACATAAGCTTGCAGCAATTGCAACTCCGACAATAGAAACATCCAGACCTCTAGCAACGATGATCCCAGCAGCCAATCCTCCAAGTAAAGCAAGAGAAATAGAAGCAACACCTGCAAATCCTTCAAAATCTGCACGTTTATATAGTTCCGCAAGCGCAGGATTAAGAGTTGAGAATCCATCAGGGTTGAGAAATTGAACTAAAAACCCTATTATTGCCCCAATTATAGCAACTGCAGAAATTCCAGTAATTTCAGCGAGAATTCCACGTTTAACAAATGACGTAGTCTCAAGACTCAATAATCCAATGGAAGTCAATATGATTGGCCCCATCAACGGGGCAACAATCATTGAGGATAAGATTACAATTGCGTCATTATTTAGAAGGCCAAGAGCGGCTAATGAAGCGGCTAATGCGCATAAAAGCAGGTAAGTTTTTGAAAATCCAGAAATGTTACCAAGGTTAGCTATGATTTCTTCCCTATTAACACCAGCGCTTTCGGGGAGAGTGTTTGATTTTTCCTTACTAGTTATTTTCAATTCAACAGGTCTAACAATCATTTCCCCATATGCACTACCAATTCCTCTTGCTTTTAATTCTTCGATAAACACGTTTGTTTGGTAATTGTCGATTGTCAATTCATATCGGAAAGCCTCTCCAAAGTCATAAGAGGTTGCTGATAGCGAAAATTCTTTTATGAATTCATCCATAAGTGTTTTTCGATCACTAGGTAAGGTTACTTGAATTTCTTTCAATGTTATCATCCCTATACAATGGTTGATTGTTATTTTATATCGCAGCACTGAAATGATTAGAATATGAGAATTAATAGCTTATAACTTAAAATCCTGATTGGGCTTTATTAGTGATTATATTATTATTTAAATCTCATCTCATTATTACGTTTGCATAGTCTTTAAAAAGTGGGTCATTTCAGAGGCTAGACAAAGAAAGAATCTTTTAAATTGGAATTCTGGATAATCCTTAAAATATTGGACATTTTCCATTAGTACCATAATCTAAAGAACAATCTGATCGAGAATAGATGACAAGGTGACAATGATTTCGCGTTCTTACAAAGATCGACTTAAACAATTTCAAACAATATTGATAGAATACTTATCAAAGCCTTCCATTAACAAATTGTGGTATTCATTTGTCGTTTTATTTTTTCTGAGCTTAGTCTTATTCCCAACAATTTTTGTATTGATTTATGCCGTTAATCAGTTTGCAACGATTCAATCAGAGATATTAACGAGCTCAATATACCTTAATCAAATCTTAGAGGCATTATTCTATTCAATTACTGTATCTGTAGTTATTTCGATAGTTGATTTGATATTTGGGTTACCTATTGCTTGGATATTAGTAAGAAAAGAGTTTCGCTTTAAATCAATTCTGAACAGCATAATTGAACTTCCTCTTGCTGTACCAACAGCAGGACTTGGCTTTTCTGTGGCACTTTTCTGGGGAGTTACTCCTGGAATATCAGAAAAACCAATTTTTGCTTTGAACTTTATTCAAGATGCATTACCCATTCTGGTTCTATTCCATTTTACAACTACATTTCCTTACGTAGTACGTTCTCTGGCTGCAATATTAGAAGAAATTGATGTTACACTAGAAATTGCAGCTAAAACCTGTGGTGCTAGCAAATTTACAGCAGCAAGAACAGTTACCCTTCCATTATTTCGTTCTGGTGTAGCTACAGCAATGGTTTTGAGTCTTGCTAAAAGTTTAAGTGATACAGGGGGAGTTATGACTTTATTAGCAACAATTGGAAGCCTTAAGCAAACAGGTACAGTTCTAATTGGTAATTGGAAACATGAATATCAAGATGTAGTATTACCTGATGGAACAGTACCTTCAGTGTATAGCTATTTACTTCCTGGCATGGCTTTTATGAGTGTCATTATGATCTTTATTGCTCTTATTCTTGTTTTTCTTGCGAAAAAATTAGCAAAAAATGCAAAGATACCTTTTCGACGTGTAATTCCAGGTTTTGAATGGAGAATATCAGAAGGTGGAGTTCCAAAGGTTTTTTCATTAGTTGCTTTCGGCTTTTTAACTATATTCGTGTTAATTCCATCTTTCTTCCTTGTATTATACATTTTTCAAGGATTAAGTATTGAGGTTCTCTTAAATCCTGAATGGATTTTGTTTTTTCAGAGTATTGTTTTTTCAGTGGTTGTAGCTGCAACAGCAACAATTGTGAATATTTGTTTAGGGGTTCCAATGGCGATTTTTATAACAAGGAAAGACCATTTTTTTTCACGTTTGATGGATGCATTAGTAGATATTCCATATGTTGTGCCATCAAGCGCCTTAGGCTTCAGTGTTGGCCTTTTCTGGACTTCTCAAATTTTATTTCCTACAAATGAATTATTTTTTGTTATTATGGCTCATATAAGTATGACGTTTCCTTTTATTGTACGAAATACAATAGGAGGTCTTGCTGAACTTGATACATCATACGAAGATGCAGCTCGTAGCTTAGGAGCAAGACCAATCCAATCTTTTAAGCATGTAACCCTTCCTGTGGTTAAATTTTCAATTATTGCAGGCGCTATTATGTCCTTCACCAGATCTATTGGTGAAACTGGAGCAACACTTGCTGTATCACCAAATTCGATTACAGCACCAGTATTCATTGTTGATTTAATAAAGCGGGTAGAACCCAATTATTTCTTTGCTGCCCTTACTACTATAATATTAATATTAATTTCATCTTTTTTGATCTTTGTTTTACGAGCAAAGGTTGTTAGGAAAAAACGACTGTGAATGAGGAGATAAGAGAATGACCTGTGCTCATCTTGAAATTAAGAACTTAAAAAAGCGGTTTGGTAAGCTCCATGCCTTAGTTAATATTAATCTAAAAATTGATCAAGGAGAATATATAGTAATTTTAGGCCCAACTGGAGCAGGGAAAACAACATTATTGAAGATAATTGCTGGGTTAGTAAAACCGACTTCTGGAGAAATTTATAAGAATGGGGAGCTAATTAATCATAATCCACCTGAAAAAAGAAATCTAGCTTATTTACCACAAACATCAGATTATTCCCTCTTTCCTTACATGAATGTATGGGAAAATACAATTTTTTCTCCGAAAATAAAAGGAGAAAAAACTACAGCTGAGATAATATCCTTAGGCGATGAAATTCTAGATATGGTGAATTTGCGATACAGATATAATGCTTATCCACATGAACTCTCTGGTGGGATGAAACAAAGAGTAGCTTTATCTAGAGCAATCGCCGCTGATGCTGATGTTTTCTTATTTGATGAGCCTTTACGTGCCCTAGATGCTCGTTTACGGATTAAATTGAGGACTGAGATAAAAAGATTAGTAACTGATTTGAGTAAGACAACTTTACATGTTACTCACGATTTTGAGGAATCTGTATCAATCGCAGATAAAATAATAGTTATGAACGAAGGAAAAATTATCCAATTTGATACACCTGAGGAGATTTATAATAATCCTACTTCGCTATTTTCAGCTTACTTTTTTGGGGAAACGAATTTATTACCAGCGAAAAGAGTGGAAAAGAAGGATTCTAACGATTATGTACAAGTAGGTAATCATATTCTAGCTGTTCCACCAATAATTGATACTGGAAACAGAAAGAATGAAGATGACGAAGTAGTAGTTGCCATAAAGGCTGATAAAATTCACATTCGTCCTCAAAATGGAGAAGAAGCCAATGTTAAGATTAAAAACAGTTTTGATGGTACTGTCTTGCGATCTTATTATTTAGGAAAATGGGCAAACATTGAAATTGATGTTGAAGGAATCCCGCGTGATTTAAAGGTATTGATTCCTTCATCGGAGTTATCAAAGTACAAAAAAAGTACAAACGTTAAACTATCTATCTCAACCGATGATTTTGAGTGCTTCAATGAACCTTGGGCAATGATTAGAAAATTGGAGGCCGCATGATGCCAACAATCCGACTCCATAGTGTTTCAAAATTCTTTGGCCGAATCAAAGCCCTAGAGGATATTAACCTTGAGGTTAAAGAAGGGGAATATTTATTTATATTAGGGCCTTCTGGATGTGGAAAAACAACATTAATTAACTGTATTAGTGGTATTGTTTCACCATCTACTGGGGATATATTTTTTGATGATCTAGATGTGAAATCACTATCAATAGAAAAACGAGATTTTGCAATGGTCTTTCAAAGTATTGCATTGTTTCCTCATATGACAGTAGAGCAAAATGTCTCCTATGGTCCATTTGTTAAAGATGTATCTAGAGAAAAACAAAATGAAATTAGCAATAAAATGCTGCGATTAGTAGATTTACTTGAAGAAAAACAGTTATTACCTCGTGCTTTAAGTGGAGGAGCCCAACAAAAGACTGCTGTAGCTCGCGCACTAGCAAATGAGCAAAAATTGCTGATATTGGATGAACCAATATCCGCTTTAGATCAAAAAGTAAGGATTGCTTTACGTTATGAGCTTAGGCGGTTGGTAAAAGAACTTGGATTAACGGCTATTCATATTACTCACGATCAAGAAGAAGCTATGTCTATTGCCGATAGAATAGTCATTCTGAGAGCAGGAAAGATCGTGGAGATTGGAACTCCTAGGGAATTGTACGAAAACCCTAAAACTCTTTTCACGATGAATTTCGTTGGAGAAGCCAATTTCCTAGAGGGGAGGATAAAGCAAAAAATCGATAACACTACTTATCGAATCGAATTTCGCCATAAACAATGTATAGAATTAAATGGTTTAGAGGGGGATTTCGAAGAAGACGAAAGTGTTGTTTTTGTTTTTAGACCTGAAAATGCAGAAATTTTATTTCAGGAGCAACTAGATACGTTACCTGGAAAAATAGTTCACGAACAATTCACTGGGGGATATATCCGTTATGAAATGGAGCTCTTAACGGAGGATATAATAATTATTGATTCTCGTACGCATTTGGATAGAAATCAAAAAGTATTTATCCAATTAGATCCGAAAAGTACGAAAATGTTTGCAGCTCCAGAATTCGGATTAAGAAAGGTGCTTTCACTTGAGTGAAGAAGGAAGTAGTTTACTACATTGGTTTAAACAAAGAAGAAATCAAATTATATTGAAGAGTATGGATGATCATTTGGAAAAGATTCTTGATACTCTATCAGCAACTAGTAAAATGGTTGATCATCAAAAATCTTCAGAAGGATCTGATATTGCGCGAGCAGAAAAGCTGTATAATCGTGTTAGTATGCAAGAACGTTCAGCAGATCACATTCAGGATGAACTTGCTAATGAAATTGCTAGAGGAATACTTCCTCCAGAAATACGAGAAAAACTCTTTCGATTAGTTCGTCTGAGTGATAAGGTAGCAAATTGGGCAAAAACGGCGGGTAAAGATTTAGTTATGCTTACCAAGCTTAAAGTTGATACTCAACAGTTTGAATCGATTTTTGAACATTTTGAGGAGCTTATACGGCTTACTGTGGAAAGTGTAAAAAAATTTAGAAAAATGTGTGCTGCTCTTGGGCGTGATGATCAAATTATTTTGGATAATAGGCAAATTATTGAAGACCGTGAGAGAGAAGCCGATACTGTATTATTTAGCGCGAAAGAGGATATATTTAGCCTTGGGGAAGAATTAGGTTTCTCAGTTCACTTTCTTTTGCTAGAAACAGCTCAGTCCTTAGAAAACGCATCCGATGCTATTAGTGCTGCTGCTGATGTCTTATATACAATAGTGATGCTTGGAACCCCATCATAGGTTACCCTAGTCTCCTCTGTTTCTCCTTGTAATTACATCTAAAAACAGGGGAAAACTCCCTACCCCGATTTCTTTTCAATCTTTTAAGAAAACTCTAAAGATCCATTTGTAAATGAAATTACGAAAGATTGTGATAGATCTTTTCCTCTTTCATTAATACGTCCATATCAAGAACGCCAGTAAGCTTAGTTAACTCACCAAGGAAACAATCTAAGTCTTGTTTGTTTTCGCTGTATACTTCTAAAATGAAGCTTGACTCTCCATTGGATCTATACAATGACATTAACTTAACTCCCTGTTTTTCACAGAGAAAAGGTAATTGATCCATTTGAGTATAAGCTTCATATGAGGGTTCCATATCAAATTTTACTATAGCTTGATTTTGGTAACCTAGATTTTCGGGATCTGTTATCACACGAAATCCTTGAATTACTCCATTCTCCTTCAGACGTCGAATGCGATTTCGAACAGTTCCTTCTGTTCGGTTGATTGTTTTGGCAATCTTTGTAAATTTAGTTCGACCATTTTGATTTAGAATCTTCAGAATTTGCATATCAATTTTATCTGGTAGCATATTTAACACCTGACTCACTAATTAACTATTGTTAATTATCACTATTTATAGCTTTCGAATATCGCAAAAATAGCCTTTTTGAACGAAAGACGCATTTTCAAGGGATTTTTTTACAATCCAAAATATTTTTATCTTCCCTGATTACTAAGCTGATAAAATAATCTATGGAATAAGCAGGTGCGAGAATAAATCAATTTATTAAAGAGATTAAAACATTTTCAGATTTGAAATGTTGTATTGAGTTGATAATTATGGGTATGCTAGAAATTAAATATCATGGTCAGTCATGTTTTACTCTGCAAACAGAAGATTCTAGAATCATAATAGATCCTGGAAAGAAAAAACTTGGAAATATTAAAGGAGATATAGTTTTTGTAACCCATAAACATGCTGATCACACTGCAGGGGTTAAAAGATTCCTTCGTAGAAATACTGATAGCGTATTAATATGCAATAATCAGGTTGCTGATGAATTTAAAACATTCGATGATAGTATAATACTTGCCACTCCTGGAGAAGAGATAAACCATGGTGAATGGCGATTCAAATTTATTAAAGGCACACATGGTCTATTCAGGAATATAGAAAATACTGGTGTAATTATAGAAGCTTCCTCGCTTTGTTTTGGGCATGCAGGAGACTCCGTTGAATTTCAGAATTTTTCTCAAGAAAAAATTGATATATTTGCTATTCCCATCAGTGGCATCGTTACAGCATCGCCAAAGAGAGCCTTAAAAGAATTAGGATCATTCAAACAACCATTGCCGATAATTGTTCCTATACATTGGTTAATTCGAAATCCTTCTAAATTCTGTACAAAATTAACAAATTACTTCCCTAAAAGTCAATGTATTGTCCCTAAAGTTGGCGAATATCTAGATTATTAAATGAAAAGAAATTATTTTAAGAAGAGAGATTCCACCTTAGAATTTTTTACTCTATTTATCGAATGAAGGAATTAGCTTATTTATTGTGGCTTCTTTTGCCATCTCTAAGTCAAAATTCTCTCCGAAAATTCTCTTCGATGCGTCATCAAATCTTGTATGTCTTCGCGCAGAAAGGAATTGTGATGTTCGCATATGTAGAGATCGGCGTTGAAGTGGTTCTTTTTCTTCTCCTCTTGCTTGCCAATTCGTGATTCTATCAAAGAATGAAGCTGCGATTGTACCAACAACTCTATCTTCGTTTCCATTCATACTAATGATTAGTTTTTGTTTGTTTGATTCATCCATGAAAAAAGCTTCAGTAAACAGAATAGGCATTTTTTCGCTAAATAATTCATTTATTGATTTTATAATCTTCTCTAAACCATTAAAAAAAGTAGTTAATTCATCTTGAATTTCAACATAAGGGGAGGATCGAATGATGGTCTGAGTTTCTTTAAAATCTGTTTCAAAGATTCCAAATATAGAATAACCTTCTGGTTCCTCACGTAGTGTATCAAAAGTCTCAAAAAGATCGATATCCGAAACAGCGTCGATTGTGATTGCTTGAGCTAAGAATTCACTCTGGACTATGAATGGGGGTAACTTTTTTTTCTTTTTTCTTTTTTCTTTCTTTTCCTTTTTTGGTGATTGTTTTTCGACTTTTTTAACCATTGGAATTGATTCTGTTTGGATTTTCCTCTCTTTTCTACTAAAAATTCTAGCAATTTTGGAAAAAAAGGAAATTTTTTCTTGTGTCGTTTTCTCTTCAGTTTTGGGAGCAATATTATTTACTGGTTCTGGTATTTTCTTCTCTTGGGTGATTTTTTCTTCGATTATTTCCTCTGTTTCAGTAAATACTGATTTCCAACCATCATTTTCAAAACCTCGTAAATTGAGAATAGTGCGAATTCTAGAGACATTTATTTCGTCTACTGGTGAAATAAATATTCCCATTGGCTTTGATGAAGTAAATAGATCTTTTAAAATGAATAATTTTCTCGAAGAATTGATTATACTTCCTCTTAGAAAGGTTAACTTCAAATCTTGCATTTTTAGATCCTTATCAAATGATTTAACAATTGATTTAACACTTCCTTGAATTTTTGACATATTCGAAGGAGTAATTCCCCATAATGAAATTTGAGAAGTATCATCAGAATTAAATAAAAGGATATTTTTGGACTCAGATACATTAGGAATAATAACATTTTGATTTGTATCAACTTTTTGGTTATCTGCATACTTTTTCAGTAAGTTCCAGATTGGTTCTGTTATCGATCTATGTTTTGAATGTTCTGGAACCGTTATGTAATCATCGATTTCAATTTCAGGAAAATTTCTTATCAAAGCAGCTGATAAGATACCCAATTCCCATCCGCATGAACCTTTACCTAAAATTTCTGACGCAATGTGCAAATAAGGTGTAATATAGCTATCTTTTATCCGAATTAATGCAACTTTCCTATCAATACCACGTCCAGCCATGAATAAATCTTGTCTACGAATGAGAATAGCAGTTTTATAGGCGAAATAAAACATTTGCACCAAAGCGTCGGGTGATCTACACCTTAAATTGCCAGAAATAAAAGCTTTTGCAACAGATGTATACCGTTCTTCATCTACACTTCCCATTGGAACCTCTGATGCTGCAACGATGAAATCAGCGATAAACAAGGCTCGAATTGCCTGTTCAGAATTTGGTAGTCCAATATTTTCCACAAATTCAATGAGTTCTGGAGCGAGATTCTTATATCGGTTTAATCGGTTTTCGAGATCATATTCTTTGCCAATATTGCGACTTATATCTCTCAAAACTTCTAAATTTGGAATATCCATAATATTTACACCATAAACAAGCATTATGTACTGAATATCAACGCTTTCCAAAAGAGATCGATCTCTTCATAATAGTTTCTGACTGCTTCTAATGAGAGAATGATCTATTGGTACAAAGATCGAGAATCTAATATATAAATCTGAATGAACAATTTGCAAATCTCCTATATCAGAAGATATCAAAATATTAATTCAAATGCTTTAAAAACATAGAAACTATGTCGATTTGTCTTTCAGATTATCAAGAAAGATCGTATAATGATTATTAAATAATCAATAATCTTCTGTTAATATATTTCCATACAAATTGAGAGTTGATTTTCTTGTATAAACTTAAAAATCCTAATTTTCTTACATTCTTTTTAGCCATTCTATTAATTCCGATATTATTCGGAACAAGTATTATTGATACTGGTTCTATCGGAGTATTAAAGAACACTAACCAAGTTATTGATCTAGATGATCAATCTTTATCTGAGAATTTTCTCTCGGAATATCAAACAATTCTAGATGAAACTGAAGAGTTATTTCTTGATGAAATAACTAATCGATTGAATGATGGAGAAAATCCAGAAACATTAGTGAGCGTTTTTGTATCTTGGTCTGATCGTATGCCAGATTTACCCGAATGGGTAGAAGTTCAAAAAGCGTTCACAATAATACCAGCGATTCAGGTGAGTTGTAAGTTTGGAGATCTCCCTGATCTTGCTGATTTACGTTATGTTGATGCCATTACTCCAGTGGGAGAAGGAGTTCTTGCTAAATTATCTAGTTTCACCCAAAATACTAATCCTTACATTGGTGATTTTCCTTTATTACTCAATGAAACTGCCATTCTAGTTGAAGCAGAGGATAATAATACAAATGGTGATGGTGTAATTGTTGCTATTCTGAGTACAGGGATTAATGAAAACCATCCAATGTTAGATGATCAGGACGACGATTGGTCTTCAAATAATAATTCCAAGGTATTAGATTCGTATGATGCATATGATGATGCGGTAGGTACAGGTGGAGATGAAACAGATGATAATAATGGCCGAGGAACTGCTCTCGCTTCTATTGTTGCAGGCACAGGAGCAGTTGGAGGTAGACTAAATGGTTCAATAGATCTTTCTTATCCGTTCCCACATGAAGCTAATCCAACTTATGAAACACTGGAATTGGATCAGATATTCAACATTGGAACTCAGCAAGGTCTCGCACCTGGAGCTTCACTTTTCGATATTAAAATTACTTCCGATAGTGGAATTACTTATTCAGATGGAGCAGCAATAGCTGGAATTGAATGGGCTGTTGATCATGGAGCTGACGTCATTCTCTTAGATGATCTAGACTCAACAGATCCTCTTATTATTTCAGCAATGGAAATAGCTACTTCACGTGGAGCTCTTGTAATAGTACCTTCAGGTGACTTCATAGCGCCTAGTGGGTATGATGACGATTATATCGCTCCGTATTACACAATTAACTCTCCTGCATCAGCTCCAACCGCATTAACCGTTGGAGCAACTACTGAAACTGACTCAATGTGGCTTCAATCCAAACGAGGCCCAGTTCCTGAAACTGAACATTCAAAACCAGATGTAGTAGCACCTGGTGTTTTTATGTTAGGAGCAAGCTCTTCCTTTGCAACTAATGAATTGTCATTTGGATATGGATGGCAAGGTGATCCAACTGATGATACTGATACTCTCTATTTCGACATCTTTTCTAGCACTGCAATGTCTGCTGCGGTCACTGCAGGCGTGAGTGCTCGCTTAATTGAGTCTTTCCCTGGTGCTTCTCCAACAGCGATCAAAATTGCGCTTCGGAAGGGAGCTATGGATCTTGGATTTAATGAAATGGCACAAGGAAAGGGTAAGATAAGTTTAACGCAAGCAGAAACTATTTTACAGAATGCTCCAAGCACACCCGACAACTGGATAAATAATTTTGAGAATCAAAGTTTTATACCATCTCAACAAACTTATAATGATTTTGAAGGAAAGCGCATCTTATTTGATGGTTCTTATTCTACATCTACATCTGCTGGCGCTTATCACGATTGGAATGGTTTGACAGATGGGAATCTTACTACACTAGGAATCGCTTCTAATTGGCAACATCCCTATGATGATACTGCCAATCAGTACACTTGGTATAATGTAAGTTACCAAGGTGCTACAAGTGTTCTCATAACACTTACTAATTTGACACTAGCAACTGGGGATAATTTCACTATTTATCGATCAGCAACGCCGAATAATCCCTCTCCTATTACGATGTACGGTCCCACAATTAGTAATTTTACTGGAAGTGTTGGATTTAATATGGCTGATACTAATTTTTACTTCAGATGGGGTAGTAATGGAGATGGAAATACCACTGGAAAAAGTGTTTTCGGAATCTACGGATCTGTTGAGCTCCAATTCAATGCTCGAGATATTGGAATAGGTAAACCAGCAAATGGTGAGTTTGATGATCTTGCTGATCAATTAGATACTCTAGGTGCAACTATTGAATATTGGTATACCAATTCTGCTAATACAAACCCTACTGCAACGATTCTTGAATATTACGATATCTTCATCCTTTCCCAACCCCGTGCTGGTGAATATGGTGTTAGTGATTTTGGTCAACCTAACGCTAGCGCTTATTATACCTACTTAAGTGGCAACCTCAGTAGGTACCTAGACGGTGGCGGAAATATCCTATTCATCGGAGATGATGAGGGTAATCTTTATGGTGAAGCTACGAACATCTTTGGTATTGAGTGGAACTATGGAGGAGTTGGAGGGCCAACTACTAATTTCAATAATCATAGTATGCTTACAACGCCTTTTACTATTAGCGAACTCTTAATAGATGCTCCATTGGCTTATTTCAGTGGTACAGGCACACCTATTGTCTATGACGGGAATGAACCTAGTGTCGTCTATCATGCCCCAGCAGGTAAAGGAAAAGCTGTTTTTGTTGCAGATGAGGATGTTTTCAATGACCAACTTTGGGACGATCCTTTCAGTTTAAACCCTGATCGGTACAACAATTCTCAATTTGCATTGAATATTTTCTACTGGTTTACAAACGTTGCCTATCAGTCAGGACCGGCTCCTGCTCTGGAAAGACTAGAGTTAGTCTCGTATGGTTTTCCAAAAATAATGACCGATGGAGATAACTGGCAGGTAGATTATGTTATCCAAAATACAGGTAATGTAACTAGCCAACCTCTTGTTGCTTTTGGTATGGATTGGATACCAACTGGCTGGCACATTCTAGGTAGTACTTTCACTGTCCCAGGTGATGATAATGCAGATGACACATGGAATAGTTCTGCTCCCGATGGAGATATTGGAGTATCCCTAAACGACACGTCTATTGAGTTCTTCTATAACATTTCCACCAGTTACCCGGTTAATCAAATTGGTCTGCCCATGATCGAATTAGCCACATTGGGAGAGGACCGACAAACCGCGGAATGCCGTCTGTATTATAACGGTATCGAACTCGGTCCAATTTACGAAGACGCAGGTAATGTATACTACCCCATTTCTCCTGACGCACCACTCTATCAGTACAATAACCGTGTAAACATCGATGTACCCTTTGAGGTAAACCTTACCCTGACACACTTCAGGCTTTATGGAATGAATTTTTCTAATTCTCTTGGAGTACAACACATGAAAGGACCTAGCTTAGCGCCTGGGGAAAACACTACAATGAGCTTTAGCTTCACTCCTGAAGTGGACACATTTGACAGTTTTCAACCAGAGTTGGTATTCATGCCTGCAAACCTCACTCACGCTTGGGTTTCTCCTGGTTTTGCGGGTGCTTCCGGATTTCACTGGGAATATGACCTCAGTGTACCTTATGGAGATGGTATTGCTGGTTACTACGATGAATCTAGTGCAGAAATATATTGTATTAACAAAAGTGTCCGCCGTGGATCACTTCCATTACTTTATGACATTACTCCTGGATCGCTAGATTCGCCTACAAGTACCAAAATTGTCCAATTTCCAGGAGATATTCGAGTTGATGGATTAACAATAATGAGTAGTAGTCTTGTTGATAATCCAAATCTCCGTTTATCAGGCACTATTGCTTCAATAGTTGGACTTGGTAACTATTCAGAAGCTCTAATGGGCCTAGGTGATTACGCAGATCCTAGCTTGGCACCCGATCTTTTCTATATAAATGATACATGGACTACAACCAATAGACTAAATTTAGCATACCTAAACCATTCCTCAATTGGAGCTATCTTACAAGTTGATATCCCTCCAACCTTGTCACCAAGTACCTTAAGTGGCACCCTTGCTTTATATTCAGGTGAAACTTCTCTATATGAATTATCTATTCAAATAACAATTAGTGATCCTGTATCTTCTTTCGTACTTCTTGATGTTTTGGATGCAACAAATCCTCTTGAACGAAATGATGATAAACTTTGGGATCAGCTTTATGAGATGTGGATGATAGCTTCAGACGCTGGATATGACATTGATTCTCTTTCTCAATCATGGTACCTATATGGAAAACGAAATCATGATGATAGTGTTGCTGATTCCCTTACTTTCTTAGAAGATTTCATCTGTGATGTACCGCTAGAAGATGATTTACCTTATGAAGGATTAATAGGGATTGATCTAGATAATACATTCAATCCAGGCTACATTACGAATTACATCGACAGAGGAGGAAATTTAATCCAACTTGGAATTGGTACTGATACCCATTTAGGACCTCAATTTAATGCAGACATTGATTACTATGACCGGCAAGAAGATATGACAACTCTAGTAAGTGGGTCTGGCTCAACAAATCCCTTACTGGATGGTGTTGATCAACTATTCTACCTTGGTGGTGGTTATATGATAACCGATCAGCAAAGTTACGATGAACAACTTACTTACGATGTTGTATCTGGACAAAATTGGCTCCATTCTGGAACTCCTGATAAACCGAATCGAGATGTAGCAGTAGTGTATCATGACGCAGTTTATCCTGACCGTTTTGGGTATGATCAGGGAAAATATACTAGTTTAGCACAGACTTATGAGGGTTTAAAGATAATAGTTGGATCTGCAAGCATGACTCATAACTGGTTCCTCGAACAGACAGACTATTGGGCATATGCGTCGATGAAGTACGCAGCTGAGCAGAATGTCATCAGTGATACATTCAGCGTTGATCTTGATAATAGAAAATTCGTTGAAAACATTTTCAAAGTAGGTGGCAATAAAGCTCCTACAATAGAATCAGTAAATATCTCCACTCGACACGTAGGACCTGGAGATACTGTGGAAGTAAGGATTCAAGTTTCAGATGATTTAGAAAATCCTGCTGATCTAACTGTAGTGGTTCCTGAAAAGCTCATTGCTGGCAAAGATTATGTCAATTGTACATATGATGCTAATTCTAGCTCGTTTATCGGAAGTTTTGAAGTTATTGACACCTCCCAAATCAATAATTGGAATATCTATGTAATTGATAAATTCTTTAGGATTACTGAAGCAGTTGATGGTGTAACAAGGTTTTTAATCCCTGAAATGAATGTGAAACCTCTTGCTTGGATTCCGTTTGATGAGGATTCCAATCCGTTTTTTTCAGTTATTAGTTTTGAAAAAGGAGAAATGCTAACAATTGCATTTTATTACATCGATTATGAAGATGGCACCTCGATTGTATGTAATGTAAGTCTAGTTTACTATATCAATGAAGAGGAAACAGAAATCATTAGTTCAGAGCTATTTGCTGGAATGGGTCAAGGAATATTCTTAGTTGATACAACTAATTTCAAGAGTGGAACGTACATGCTTTTTGCTACCGTTACAGATACAGATGGTGGAATAGCTGAATACAGACTATTGGGATTTAACGTTGACAAAGGCACTCTAAATAAACCGACACAATCTGGCGGTGTTGATCTAGCACCAGTTGTCGGAGCTGGAGCAACAATTGGTGTTGCTGCCGCAGGAGTAGGTGGAGGTTTCTGGCTCTTGGATAGAAGGGGATTGATTAATCTTAAACGGATCTTTAGAAGAGAATGAAATGAGTCCTGATATTGGACTCATCAACCTCTCCATTTTTAATTAATAGGTTTTTTCTATAATGCAAAGCCAAAAACTGACACAGGTTTTTAAAGCCCAAATTTGGAAGTCATCATAAACAAAAGATAATGATAAAACTAACAAAATAATACATAGAGGAATAAAGATGGCAAGAAGAGTGTATGTAAAAGGAAAAAAAACTTATGCTAAGGGACAAGCTCCCGATTTATCCAAATCGAACAGGTATCAAAATATTATAAGTCTCATGTCTATCCGAGTTGAAGATGTTCATGAAGCGAATCCAATGGATCGCACTGGAGAATTTTATTTTGAGATGGGAGGTAAGGGAATAAGCAAACACGACTACCGTATTCCATTCGAGGGAGAAATTAATATTAAGGAAAACATGACTTATAGTGCTAAACAAGATTTCACCTTATGGATCTCATTTGATAAATCAAAAAAGGGTGGAAAAACCATTCCAATTCCTATTAAAGTCAGAGAAGCTGATGCTACTAGGGATGATACAATTATCAAAGCAGAAATACCATTGGTGCTAGGATCTGGAACTAAATATGAAGTAATAAAAGGAGAAGGAGTAACTGTCAAATTAAAAATTTCCTCTCGTAAAACCAGATATTAAAAGATTAGATCATCCATTTGGTGAACCAAGAATGGCAAAAGAAGAAGGAAGATCAGGGAAATTCTTTAAGAAAATTAAAAATACAAGTAAAGAATTCATCGATGGAGTTAAAGAAGAAGTCGATGAAGCTACTGCCTCTACAAGAGAAAAAGGAAAAGATTATCGTACTGCAAAGACACAGGAACTCAAAACAAACATTAAAACTCGTGTATCAGATACAAGTTCTCCTGAAGATGTTTATTATTCAACTTGGGTTTGGTTGTGGGCGATGGTTTTTAGTGTTATCATTTGTCTCGCAATATTCATGGTAAGTCTAACAAATCCCAAATTTTTACTTTTCGGTATTCTAGCATTGATAGCAATGCCTTTCCTAGTCATTTGGTGCTTGATTCACACAATTCCAACAATTAAGATATTTGGATTTACCATTTTTGACCGACATAAACTAAGTCTTCGTAGACAGTTAAGTTTAGGAAAAGAAATAGCACGATTATTTTCTAGGGAGTTCTTAGAAGAATCACCTATGATTGCTTTTCTTTTTTTCTTCTTTATGGTAATCTTTATTCTATCAATTGCTATTGCTTTTATCCCTTAACTTGATAAATCGAATAAGCCTTCCTTTCAAAGAAAGGAACTTATTTGATACTAAACTTTTTTATCCCTTCAATCCAAATAATAATTGATTTTGATGTAAAACTGCACCTAAACTTTTTATGAAGTCTTCTCGGGCCTTAGAACCTCGTGTTGAAAGTAAGAACGGATTATTCCAATCTAATTCAATCATATGCTTACATAATTCAATAATTAAAACATTCCAAGCAACTTCGTATTTTGGATTAACGGATGAAAACCTAAGGATTACACCATCTGGAGAAAACCCTTTTAGAGGTGCTCCTGAACAAACTAGTTCTTCATCCTTGAAAATCAAAATTGTATGACCATCTGGTAGTACTCTATCTTTCAAATAACCTGAAATAGCAGCTTCGTTTGGAAAAAACTTGTTAACAATAGGATCCGATTTGATTAAGTCCACGATAATATTTAGATCATTTTCAGTAGCTAATCGCGAGGTAAAGGAGGATTCGTTAGCTTTTCCAGCTTTTTTAATGTCGAGGGAGTACTGAGGGTTTTCATCAACAATTTCAAACCCTTTAGATTTAGCAAATTCAATTGGATCACTCCACGTCTCAAGCCAATAACCCATGAAGATTCTATTTCCTGGGTTCTTTGTCTTTACGTATTCAAACATTTCATCAAAGAGTCTTTCTTGGACTTGAGGTGGACAATCATTAATAGCCCAAGGATATCCTAAGTATGTTCTTTTTTCGGATTCTCCCTCTGTTACTCGTGTTTGAATATATGCCAGAGGCGTTTTATCATCCTTAATTGCATATCGAATCCCTTGAGGATCAGTATTTTCTGATTTGTAACGTTGATTGATTTGTTCTGTAGTTACGGAGACATCTTTGCCATATTTTTTTAATGCTTCATTGTAAATGGTAGCTTGAATCTCTTCAAAACCACTATCGGGTTTGTAATGAAAATATTGAACATTCATCTATATCACCATCTTATAACAAAGTAATTCGTTCATATGTTATTTTTTCTATTGGGAGGAGATGTTATCTAATCCTATGTATCAATTAGAATAACTGCATAACTGGAGTTATTAACTCTTCTAATTGTTTAGGCGGTTCTAAACCATACGTAAGCATTCCTTGGTACGGAATTAACCCTATTAGTTGTTTATAATTAAATCCTAGCGTATAGAACGCTTCGCTTAAGTAAGAAAACCGATTCTTCCCACAATTGACGTTAATTTCTATCCAATAATTACCTTCCTCATTTGCTCGAAGGTCTAGTCTAGTCATATCTCTACACCCTATTTCAGCGGAAATACGTTCCGCATCCGAATATAATTCCTTGACGAGATCATCTTCAATATTAGCAGGAATTATCAAATAATATATTTCATCTTTGATACTATGGTCTAAGAACTTAAACTGCCTCTTCGGAATTTTCTCAAAATCTATCTCAACAATCGGCAATTTGGCTATTTTGCCTGTATGGGAGATAAGAAGGGGTATAGAAAACTCTCTGACGTTTTCTCCAGAGATATATTCTTCTACTAAAACAGCTTCGTTGTATTGTTCCTGTATTTGTTTCACTTTTCCCTCTATTGCTTCAAAGTCATTACCATCTACTACAGAGGTCTCATCCATCCCTCTGCTGTTTCCCTGAAGTAGTGGTTTTATAATGACAAATCCTGCCTGTCTATTTTCTTTAATAACGGAATAATCGCTAGAAACAGTATATGAGGCTGGTGTAAGTAAGTTCAGTTCTCGAAATATCTTCTTAGAAGCTTCTTTATCTAGCCCTGTCGATAATGCCTTCGATTTTGGCCCCGTATGATACATCCCTTCATGTTCAAGAATTTCTACGACAAATTTTTCTTTAAAATACGGAGGTAAAAACTCGTTTAGCCAAAAAACGAGTACATCGTGATTTTTTTGATGAAATTCTCGTAATTTGGTTTTAAATTTCTGATTGGTCTTTAGGGTAATTATATTATTCCCAGTTTCTGTGAGCATTTTTTTAACAAAATTAACAGTGTCTAAGCTTGGCCAAAAAGGAGTTTGATCTTTAGGCGTAAATTTCCAGTTAGGGTCATACGTTAGCAATATATCCATAAATTTCAGCCTCATATAATTAAATTATTCTTTCATACATGCGTAGAATTGCGTAGAATTATTGCGTAGAACTATTTTATGTTCTCTATGAGCAATTAGATGAGTTGTACCGCAATGATAGTAGTATTTATCAAAAGCATTTATATCCAATCATTATGGTTAAAAGAGAGGAAATAGAAAAACTATCTGAATAGTTGCTTTCGCAACTTACTTTAACCCAGATAGGTTTTAAAAATTTCTTCAGATCGCTATATTATGCCACTACTAGATATTATTAACTACTATTCACATTTTTCTCAACGAAAAGTTTTTCTAGAACTGAAAGGTTGCTGTAATTGCTAATCTGATTTAGATTGTTTCTTTGAATACTCTTAATGGAGTGGTTTTAATATTATGACGGTTGGTAAACCTCTTCCTCGAAAGGACGCAAAAGTTAAAGTAACAGGAGAGGCTCAATATATTTACGATCTTAGTTTTTCAGATGAAAAATACTTATTTGTTGTTAGAAGTCCATATGCTCATGCAAAAATAACGAACATCACAATTGATGACCACAAGATTGAACAGATCGATGCTATCATAGCCACTGCAAAGGATATTCCAGGAAAAAACGTAATTCATGTCATATTAGATGATTGGCCTCTTTTAGCAGAGAAAATTGTATACCATGTTGGCCAACCAGTTGCTATCGCAATTGGTAATAATTTAAAGGACGCTAAGGAAGCTGCTTCTGCAATCAATGTAGAATATGAAGAACTGCCTGCTATCTTTGACCCAGTTGAAGCAAAAGACCATCCATCTATTCATATTTTTGGAGAGGACAACGTATGTTCATACTGGCAACAAAAAAATGGTGATATTGAGAAGGGGTTTGCTGAAGCAGATATAATTGTTGAAGGGGAATACAGAACTCCTGCTCAAGAACACGCATATATTGAACCTCAAGGGTGCATTGCTGTGCCATTAGGGCATGATGAGATGACTGTGTATGGATCATTGCAGTGTCCTTTTTATGTGCAAAAGGCTGTTTCCGATATCTTAGGATATCCGTGGAGTAAAGTAACAATAATTCAAACAACGACTGGAGGAGCATTTGGAGGAAAAGAAGATCAACCTAACCAAATCGCTAGTTTAGCGGCTCTAGGAGCTTATCTAACAAAAAAGCCTGTAAAATTCCTTCTATCTAGAGAAGAAGACATTGAAACAACCAGTAAGAGACACCCTGCTGTTATTAAAATAAAAACAGGGGCTAAAAAAGATGGAAAACTAGTTGCAGTAAAAGTCGATCTTTATCTTAATACTGGAGCGTTTGCCACCTTAGCATCAGCTGTTCTTTATAGGGGAGCTCTTCATGCAGTCGGACCGTATAATTGTGAGAATGTAGACGTACAAACTTATGCAGTAACAACTAATTTAGTACCTTTTGGCGCTTTTAGAGGTTTTGGCGCTCCTCAAGTATTATTTGCGTGTGAAGAACAAATGGATCGAATTGCTGCAGAGTTAAATTTAGATCCTAGTGAATTTCGTGAAAGGAATCTTCTCCATAAAGGAGACACGACTTCTTTTGGCCAATTAGTAGATCATTCGGTCGGGATGCAGGAAACCCTCAATAGAGCAAAAGAAGAAAGTGATTGGAAATCGAAGTGGAAACAATCGCCAGATTTTAGACATGTAATAGAGGAATCTAGAAAAGGTAACTATCTTTGGAAAGGAATTGGAATTAGTACAATCTTTTATGGAGTGGGTTTAGGTAGTGCGGGGAAACATATGTCAAAAACAGGTGCTTATGTTCAATTAGAACCAGATGGAAGTGCAATATTCGCTGTAGGGACTACAGAAATGGGCCAAGGTATGATGACCGTGCTTGCTCAGATTGTAGCAGAAGAATTAGGGTTAGACTATGAAAAAGTTCGAATGACTCCAGTAGATACAAGTCGAGTTCCAGATTCAGGCCCAACAGTCGCTTCGAGAAGTACAACCTTTAGTGGGCGAGCTTTACAGAATGCATGTTCAAAAATCCGAAAAATAATGTTTGAAATAATAGCGAATAATTTTGAAGTAAACGCTTCAGATCTCATGCTTAAAGATAATTTTGTGATAGCAGAAAATATTAATAAGAGAATTTCGGTTGAAGATGCTATAAAATTGGTATATCAAGAACGTGGGCAAGTTGCTGCGGCAGGATGGGATATAGCACCTCAAACAGATTATGATAACGAAAAAGGTCAAGGAAAGGCCTATGCCACCTACGCTTGGTGCACAAATATTGTGGAAGTCGAGGTTGATGCTCAAACAGGAACCGTACTAGTTGAGGAAATATGGGCAGCTCATGATGTTGGAAAAGCTATTAATCCCCAAACATTGGAAGGGCAAATAGAAGGCGGTTCACTACAAGGAATGGGGTTAGGACGATATGAGGAAATAGTATGGACTCCTGAAGGTCAAATTTGGTCTAATAACTTGGGTACATTCCTTATCCCGACAACCAAAGATTCTCCTAAGATTCATTCAATTATAGTTGAAGATCCATGGAATGAAGGACCCTTTGGAGCAAAAGGGATGGGGGAACAACCATTAATGGGAATTGCTCCTGCCCTTACTAATGCTATTTACAATGCTATCGGGGTTCGTATAAACGAAATTCCTGCAACACCAGAAAGAGTTTGGAAGGCTATCCAGAAGAAGATCAAGGAGGAATTTCTATGAAAGTCGAAATTGTTATCAACGGTATTCTAGTTGAAAAAGATGTTTCTCCAGATATACGCTTATTGGATATCCTAAGAGACGACTTAGGTTTAAAAGGAACGAAAAAAGGATGTGACCAAGGAGAATGTGGTGCCTGCAGCGTTTTGCTCAATGGAAAAGTTGTAAACTCATGTCTAATACTTATGAGTCAGCTCTCGAGAGGTAGCCAAATTCAAACAATTGAAGGTGATGATCATCTGATTATAGAATTACAAGAAGCATTTGTGAATAATGGAGCATCTCAATGCGGAATTTGTACACCAGGCATGATAATGGCAGCAACAGCCCTATTAAAAGATAATCCTTCCGCTAACTTAGACGAAATCAAACTCGGCTTAAGTGGTGTTCTTTGTCGTTGTACAGGATATACAAAAATCATTTCAGCAATACAAAGTGTTCAGAAAAATATTTCTGTGACTGTAGAGTAATATTTAAAGCCTGTGAGTTACCATGAAAGATTTTATAAATATCATTGACGATCATATTGGTCGTGGGATTCCATTAGCTCTTGTAACTGTCGTAGAAGTACGAGGTTCAGCTCCACAGCGGACTGGAGCAAAAATGCTAGTTTCAAATGAAGGGAGAATATTGTGGGGCACCACTGGTGGAGGATCAATTGAAGAATTAGCAAAAAAGCAAGCAATGACTCAATTGAATTTGGGACAACCACTTCTCAAGGAATACGAATTGATCAAAGAAGGAGTCAACGCTACAGGTATGATTTGTGGTGGTCATATGACTTTATTCTTTGATATTTTGGGTGTGAGTGCCAAAGTTTACATTTTTGGGGCAGGACATATAGCTCAACAGCTTTATCCTTTGTTAAATAAACTAGGTTTCTCAATTGTAATCGTTGATGATCGAGGAGAATATCTGAAAGAAAGTTTTCCTGATGTAATTGCTAGTAATTTAATCACAGGAGCATTACCTGATATTATTGAAGATATACATTTTCCTCCCCATTCTTATATTATTATAATGACATACACACACAACTTAGATGAAAAGATTATCAAGCATTTATTGTTAAATAAGATTCAAGAAATTGATGAAATCAATTATCTGGGGATGATTGGAAGTAAAAGGAAGATTAACGAAATTTTTACTCGCTTAACTGCTGCTGGTATAAAACCTGATGTTTTGAATAGAGTACATGCACCCATTGGTATCAAGATAGGAAGTCAAACTCCAGAAGAAATAGCAATTTCAATTGCAGCAGAAATTATAAAGGTTAAAAGTGAAATGGAGTAAAAATCGTGTATGAATTTAAAATTCTTAAGCCATTGAGCCTAACACATGCGTTAGAATTAAAAGCTGAATATGGTGCAGATTTACATCCACTTGCTGGTGGTACAGATATATTAGTGAGCGTTAGAAATAATCGTGTGGATTGGGGCAATACACCTATTCTACTTGATATAAATCATCTAATAAAAGAACTTAAATTCGTAAAAGAAACAGTAGAAACCGTTGAAATTGGATCGTTGATGACCCATACTGAAATCATCGATAATCAGATAGTGCAATCTTATATTCCTACACTATGTAAATCATTAGCTCTTATAGGTTCTCCTCAAATAAGAAATCGTGGAACAATGATTGGGAACATTGTACATGCATCCCCCGCAGCAGATAGCTTGCCAATCTTATATGCGAGGGACGCCAAAGTTGAGATTAAATCATTAAAATACACAAAACTCATTCCTATATCTGATTTTATTACAGGGCCAGGTATCGTAAACTTAAATCCTGATGCCATTGTTACCAAAATTATTATTCCAAAGTTACCAAAGTACACTGGGGACTATTTATCATTACGTCAGAGGCGATCACTTTCTTGTAATGTAGTTTCAGTTGGAGTTGAAATGCTAAAAAACAATACCAACAATGGGATAAAGGATATTCGAATTGCATTGGGAGCAGTCTCCCCAATGGTAGTTCGTGGCAAAAAAACGGAGCAACTCCTCAAGGGAAATCAGATTTCAAACAATATTTTTATTGAAGCTGAGAGATTGATTCAAACAGAATGTGTTCCAATAACCGACGTGAGATCCAACATGGATTATCGTAGAGCAATGACTGGTATTCTTCTTAAACGATTTCTTCAATCGCATTTTGCCATATAATTGAACTAGTCCATTTTTATCGATGTATAGGTTCAGTTTATTCTTAGTGGGAAATTAAAATTTTGGGATCTCAATTCTAAAAATTGCCCCATTAGGAGTAGCATCTTCTATCCATATTTTTCCAAGGAAAAAATGAATAGTCTCCCTAGCTATTGTTAGTCCAAGTCCAGTTCCAGCGTTTTCTCCGAATGATACAAATGGTTCAAAAACTTTTGCTTTTAACGTATCTGGTATTCCAGGCCCTTGATCGGAAATAATTAACCGCCAGTTTGGAATATTCTCTTCTAAATGTATAGAAATTATACCATTAGGTGGACTAAACTTGATCGCGTTCATTAATAGGTTGAGTATCACACTGTTAATAGCAAGATTAGCCAAAACCTTCGCTGGAGAAGTAGGTAAGATTAAATCTATCTTAATAGATTTGGAGTCAAATTCTGGTTGTAATTGCCTGACATTTCGCTTAATGATCTCAATTAAATCATAACTTTCAAATTCCTGTGATCGAAGCATATTATCGACTTGCAAATACGAGGTGACTTCCTCGATAAGTTGGAGTGTTGCATCACTTTTAATATCAATTGCTTTAAGAAATTCCTTCAGATCATCTATTTCACTCGTCTCTGCTGCTAATTCCGAATATCCCTTTAAAACATTCAAATGATTTCGGAGATCGTGAGAAAGCAATTTGAGTATTAGCTCTTGAAGGTTAGATTTTTCTTGTAAAGATCGTTCAGCTTCTTTTCGAGCAGTAATATCGCTGAAAATTCCAACAAAACCAATTAATTTTTCATTCTTTTGCTTGAGAGGAGTTACAAGAAGATGATAGTATATTTTCTGAATCTTTTGTTGAGGTTGAAGAAATTCAAGCTCTGTGGAGTAAAATTCCTCGTTATCATTTTCTATTCTATCCAAGCCTGCCCGAGCTTCTTCAATCATCTTTTGATTTATTTCCTGACTTAGTTCTTTTAATACATCCAAAATATTTCTCCTAACAACTTTAGAGATATCGGTTGTTGAAAACAATATCTGTTGGGCTGCACGATTCAGATCTATCAATCTTCGATTCTGATCTAATACAATCAGTCCATCGGAAATTTCCTCAAATACACGCTGTCGTGCTATGGGTACAATATCCAATAAACCAATTTCGTATAAAGCGTAAGCAAATAGAACATAACAGATAATAAAAAACATTGGAGTTAAGTCAAGAAAAGCGATGGGTGGTATTAATTTGAATATTCGAATAATGTTTCCAATTAATGGGAAAATTACACTAATTAGGAGAACAGATAACTGCTTTCGATATAATACATTTAATTTTGATTCAAGAACGTATGTTTTAGCGAGAAAATAAACACCAAGAAGAACTAATGAGTAAGAGTAAATAGTATGGCTATAGAATGCTGGTCCATATGTAATATCCAGACTATTAAATGGTGTGGATGTAACTAATACCACAGATTCATAAAAAAGATGATGTCCTAGAGAAAAATTAGTAATTAACAACAAATAATGTAAAAGGGATGGAAGGAATATTAAACTTATAATTGGATTTGTTGTAATTTCATCCCTATTAGTAAACGCTAGAATGAATAATAAAAAAAAGGGAGTAAAACTAACTATCCCCAAATATTGGATATAAACCAGGATTAATTGTAAGTCAAAATCAGTAATAGAAATTTGAATGGCGTAAGCAACACACCAAATTAAGGTACTAGCGATTAACAGAATGAAATAAACTGTTAATTTTGTTTTTGGTCTAAGTAAAAGGGGATAAAGTAATAGAAATAACGCGAGCAGAGTGACGGAGAACATAAGAATAGAATAAATTGTAATGTACCAAACCATCTCTCAATAACTCCATTTAAAAATTCAAAAACAAGCAAAAATTACTTAATAAATAACTATCTATAAAGATCTTTCATTTCCAGCGTTATTTTTATTTCACTTTATTTTCGTTTTTAATTGCTTCTAGTACTTTATCAGGCGTATAGGGTGGTCTTGTAATACGTATTCCAGTTGCATCAAAAATTGCATTTGAAATTGCTGGCATAGGTCCGTTAATGTTTATTTCAGCAACTGATTTAGCCCCAAATGGTCCTGATGGTTCATATGTTGGCACAATTATTGTTTCAATTTCAGGAAGGTCTATAGTTGTCATTATTTTGTAATTTCCGAAAGATGGATTAAGCATTCTTCCCTGAGAATTAAATAGATAACGTTCACTTAGTGCATAACCAATACCGTTCACTAATGCTCCTTCAGTTTGGCCAATCACTAATTTCGGATTTATAGCTGTTCCACAATCAACTGCTGTGACATATTTTAGGATTTTGACGCGACCTGTTTGTATATCCACATCTAATTCAACAAAATGAGCACAGAAGGGTGGTGGAGATTTTTTTGAAAGAGATGATGCAACTGCTCCAATTTGTTGTTGATTGAAAGAGTACTGAGATTTTGTACCGATATCAGCAAAACTAATAGTTTTATTTGATTTAGTATGAATAACAACTTTTTCACCAACTTTTAATTCTTCTACTGGAACAGATAGAAATTCTGCTGCATATTTAATGAGTTGTTTCTTAATTTTTTTAGCTAGCTTGACAACGGCTTTCCCTGTAAGATATGTGGTTGATGATGCATAAGCTCCGGTATCAAATGGTGTAACATCAGTATCGGAAGACAGAACAATGATATCAGTGGCTACATTTAACCCTAATACTTCAGCAAAAATTTGTGCTAAAATTGTGTCACTTCCTGTTCCAATATCAGTAGCACCAACTAATAAATTGAATGAACCATCATCATTCATTTTAGCATAAGCAGCAGCCATATCAATGTAAGGGATTGAAGATCCTTGCATTAAACTAACCATTCCAAATCCACGTTTTACTGTTTCAGTACTATTCATTTTCTTAATTTCTTCACGGTTCCACCAATTAATAGCTTCTGCTCCTTTTGTAATACATTCAGAAAGCCCAACTGAATCTACGGTCTGTTCAACACCTTCTGTACCTTCACCTAGCGCTTTGAAAATGGGGGAAGTTTCACCAGTCTTAATATGGTTTTTTAGCCTAAACTTAGCTGGATCCATTCCAATTGAAAGAGCTAAATCATCTATCACGATTTCCATTGCTAATGCAGCTTGTGTTGCACCATATCCTCTATATGCCCCTCCTACAGGTAAATTAGTATAGACTGTATCCCCAATGAATCGAATATTCTCACAATGATAAAGGGGTAAGGTTTTACTTCCTGTATTGCTCAATACAGTTAAACCGTGGCTTCCATAAGCTCCCGTATTAGATAAAATTTGCATATCCATGGCGGTTATTGTTCCATCTTTCTTCGCTCCAGCCTTAAATCTTGATGTCATAGGATGTCGGGTTCTTGCTGAAACAAATTCTTCCTTTCTAGTAAATTCAAATTTCACAGGGCGTTTAAGCGTCAGAGCAAAAGGAGCAGTGATTAATTCAGTGATGATCTCTTGCTTTGTTCCAAATCCCCCGCCTATTCTGGGTTTTATCACCCTAATCCGTGAAAGTGGGATATCAAGAACTCTAGCAAGAATACGCCTTGCATGGAATGGGACTTGGGTTGCAGTTCGTACAATCAATCTGTCATGTTCATCTAAGTATGAAATTGATATGTGAGGTTCGATTGGACAATGCTGACCATAATGGTTTTGAACAGTATGTTCGACAATCACATCCGCTTCTGCAAATCCTTTTTCTAAATCCCCTACTTCTGCATCTAAATGACTTACATGGTTCTTCTCTGGTTCATAAAAAACAGGGATTGGAAAAATAGCATCACCCTCATCATGAATAACAATCTTATTGCCTAGTGATTTATCCCAATCAAAAATTGGCTCTAAAACTTCATATTTTACCTCAATTAAGTCAATTGCTTTCTCAGCAATTTTTATAGATTCAGCTGCTACTGCTGCAACGCGGTCTCCTACGAATTTCATTTTCTTATTAAATAATCGTGTGTCATAAGGACTAGGTTCGGGATACCCCTGACCTGCAGTTGTATGGAGGACTTGAGATGAATTTTTATGAGTTAATATTGCTAGAACACCTGGTAATTTCTCTGCTTCAGTTGTATCAATATGGGTTATAATTGCATGGGCATGAGGACTGTATAATACCTTTACATGAGCCAAATTAGGGAAATCTTTATCATCTGTAAACAAGGATTTACCAAGAGCAAGACTCATTGCATCTACTTTTGCTACACTCTTTCCAACAACTCTTCCTTCAAAAATATCCTGACTCATTTATTTTTCACCTCTCATTACGGCAGCAGCTTTAAGCACTGCCTTAATTTGCCCAGAATAACCTGTACATCGACAAAGATTTCCATCTAAACCATATTTTATATCTTCTGCGTCTGGATTGGGATTATTATCAAGTATTACTTTTGCTGAAAGTAACATTCCAGGAATACAATATCCACATTGAACAACTCCTTCATCAACAAATGCTTGTTGGAGGGGATGTGGTTTTTCTCGAGTTCCAATACCTCCAACTGTAGTAATAGTACATTTGTGTGCTTGAGCTGCTAATAATATACATGTTTTTACTGCCCTTCCATTTAAGATGATCGTACAAGATCCACACGTACCTTCATCACATCCCCGTTTTACACTTTTATAGCCTTCACGTCTTAGAAGATCTATTAAAAGTTCATTTGGATCAATCTTGTAATTCTTTGTGCTATCATTGATTGTAATCGTTATATCTAAGTTCACTAGGAAGCCTCCTTCATTTCTTGAAATATTCGCTTGAATAGAATTCCTACTAGATGTTCACGATATTCTTTTGATGATCTATGATCTTGAACTATGGTAATAGAATTCTTTATTGTATCAATAAGAGATTCTACATCAATAGTCTTACTTTGTGTTCCCTTAAGCTGTTTTTCAACTTCTTTAAGCCGAGTAACTTTCACAATCCGAGAAATGGCAATTCTTGAATCTTCTATAGTACCATGAGTTATTTTAGCGGAGAAGGCCAAAGTTAACCATGAATAATCCACTGTTGTTAAGGAGAATTTCTCATATCTACAAAACCACCCAAGTCTCTTAGGAATAATTATTTCTTTAATCAGTTCACTATTTCCTACTTTTCCCATCTTAAAGTATTCTGATGCTGTAAGGGTTTTACTAGTCTCTGTTTGGTCTAGTAAAACTATTTTTGCGTCTAGGACTAATAACACAACTGGTAAACCTGCCCAAGGATAAAGTTGAGCTATATTTCCTCCTAAAGTAATCTTATTACGAAGCGGTGTATCTCCGATTAGACGACACGCTTTTACTAATATTCCATTCCCGATTTCCTTTGCAATTGGGGATTCAAGGATTTCAGTTATGGTTGTTGTGCTACCTATGATTATTTCTTGGTCTTCTTCTTTGATATAACTTAAATTCATACGAGTAATATCTACTAAACGGGGGAAAATTTGGGTCGAGGTAGTAATGTGTGTTCCTCCAGCTATTATTCGTGAATCATCTTTTGATAGAAGGGAAAGAGCTTCTTTAATGCTAGTTGGGTAAAAATATTCCTTTATTGTGTCCATATTAAAATTAACCTCCGCCTATTGGGAGTGTAATGAATATATGATCACCATTCAAAAGGTGATGATCAATTTGTGTTCTCTTACCGTTAACAATGAGAACTAATAGGTTTAACTCATCCTTTTGAAAACCAATTTTAAGAAGCAGTTCGATGAGTGATATTCCTTGATTTAATTCGATAGTGTTTTTCCTCTTTTTATTCGGAAAAGGATTGCGAACTGCGGCCATTAATTCAACTACGACTGAAATCATAAACCATCGTTCCAATTCCTGATTTAAAAGCATGATAAATTTAACTTGAATAGAATATCATCTATATTTGAAGGTTTTTATTGTTCATCCTAATTTCTTAAGGTAGAAATTCAAATGTCGTTTTCAGACATGAAACTGATTTAATTTCTGTTACAGTAAATAAATGACATCTTAAAGTAATTTCGAAATCTTTAAAATATCATCAACATTGTCTACGTCTCGCAAAATCCCTTCATTTTTAGTAGGAAGGAATTTAATGTTTTTCCAATAGGTTTTGGTTATTTCTTTCAATCCTCTGTTAACTTCTGTAATATTTCTTACTTGAGAAAATAACTTCGAACTAATCAAAATTGGATGACCTTTAAAATTATTATATGTAGGTATAATGATGTCTGGATGATTTTTATTGAAATATTCGATAACTAAATTGAACACATTCGAAGAAATAAGAGGGATATCACCTGGGGTTATTAATATTGCATCAATGTTTGATGTAAGTTGCATTCCTCGTCGTATGGATGAAGTCATCCCTCCTGTTTTATATTCAGGGTTCACAATGGTTTGCACTTTGTCATATGAAAGAATCTCAACCGTTTCTTTAATGATCTCAGCTTCATAGCCTAAAACAACAATAATGTGATCGACTTTAGAGTCAATAATTGATTGAAGAAGAAATTCCAGTAATGATATATTTGGTTTTATTTCATAGAGGAGTTTATTACCTGGAAATCTTGTCGATTCTCCTGCTGCGAGAACTAAACATGAAATCATGAATGGATCAAATCCTGTTATGTGTTTCTTAAGGAAGTACTTAAATGAAATCCAACAAAAGATAAGAAAACCGTTACCTTAAACCTTCCCATTGGGAGTAAATTAATCCAAGGCTGATTAAATGGCTGTTACAAGTATTTCAAATGAGCAAGAGAATGAGATTATTCTTGATATTTCCCAAGGAATGAGTATTACCACCAAACAAGTTAAAAATACCCTGAATTTATTGGAAGAAGGAAATACAGTTCCTTTTATATCCAGGTACAGAAAAGAAGTAACAAATTCTTTAGATGAAACTCAGATTCGTGGAATCGAAGAGCATTTTAAGTCTAAAACTAGGCTAATTCAAGAAAAATCAAATATTTTAGAAAAAATCCGTGATCAAGGTAAATTAACACCAGAATTAGAAAAAAGCATTCTATCTGCGACGTCGTTGGGAGAATTACAGGAGATTTACCGCCCTTATAAGAAAAAAAAGAAAACTCGGGGGCAAATGGCAAGAGAAAAAGGTTTAGAACCATTAGCTGAAATGATTGGGAATCAAGAAGAAGTTAATGGGAAATCAGTTCTACAATTAGCAGAAAGTTTCTTGAATGAAGAATTCAGCTTAATCGAGATAGAGGATGTTCTCGCTGGAGCTCGGGATATTATCGCTGAAGATATAAATAATAATATTGAAATCCGAGAAATGATAAAAAGCTCATTTTTTAAGAATGCTCGTTTTTCAACTGAAGTCTCTATTCTTCATAAAATGGATGTAGAAGAGAATCCTTCCTCTAAAAAAGCACAGGATGGAAAGAAATATGAAAAATATTTTGGTGAGGAGAATGGAGAAAAATACAAAGAAAATGCGCTACATACTCCTCCTCATAGATTACTTGCAATGATAAGAGGTGATAGAGAGGGATATCTAAATTTTAAAGTCATTTTTGAAGATAAAGATGTACTTACTGCGTTAGAGGAGAAAATTATTATCCCAACGAGTAAACTGGAGGGTGCAGATACCCAATTAGCAGCAGCAATTCAGGATTGCTGGAAACGTTTACTAGGGCCAAGTATGAACCGAGAAATAAAAAGGCTACAGCTTGAGAGGGCTGAAGATCACTCTGTGAAACTTTTTGCGGAAAATCTTAAACAATTAATATTAGCTTCTCCAGTGAAGTCCAGAATCTTGGGTGTGGATCCAGCTTATAGAACTGGATGTAAATATTCAGCAATTTCTGAAACTGGCGTAGTTCTTGAAACAGGGACCATCTATCCCCATCCTCCTCAAAGAAATTGGGAAGAATCCAAAGAAGAACTCAAACAAATCATCAAAAAATTTGAAATCTCTATTATAACTATAGGAAATGGTACCGGTTCTAGAGAGACTGAAAAACTGATTGCAGAAATAGCGAAAGATACTGATCTAAAATATATTATAATTAGTGAAGCAGGTGCTTCAGTATATAGCGCATCTGATATAGCTAGGGAGGAGTTTCCTGATCTTGATGTCTCAATTAGAGGAGCTATTTCAATAGCTCGAAGATTACAGGATCCGTTAGCTGAACTCGTAAAGATAGAACCGAAATCTCTTGGAGTTGGTCAATATCAACATGATTTACCCGGCTTGTCAACTGCGTTGAAAGATGTTGTTACAGATTCAGTGAACTTAGTTGGTGTAGATCTAAACACTGCCTCTTCATCGTTACTGAAGTATGTAAGTGGAATATCTAATTTAGTAGCGAAAAATATCCTTGAATATCGAGAAGAGAATGGGGCATTCATTTATAGAGACGAGCTGAAACAGGTTAAAGGTATAGGAAAACGTACTTTTGAGCAAGCATCGGGGTTTTTAAGAATATTAGAATCACCGGAACCTTTTGATAATAGTCCAATCCATCCAGAATCATATGAATTGACGGAACAAGTGTTAAAGTTAGCTGGATTTTCCAAATCCGATCTATCTCAAAAAGGTACAAGAAAACAACTCCAAGAACAAATTAAACTATTAAACCCAAAGTTTGCTGCAAAAACGCTAAAGAAAAAAGAGAAATTAGAAACTATCTCAGATATAATCCTTACGTTACAGAATCCTTATCGTGATCCAAGAGAAGATTTTGCTAAACCACTATTAAAAACTGAAGTTTTAAACATCGAAGATCTATCCAAAGGGATGGAAGTTGAAGGAACCATAAATAATGTTGTAGATTTTGGGTGTTTTGTTGATATTGGGGTAAAATCGAATGGGCTTATTCATATCTCTGAAATGTCAGACATAAAATTCATTAAACACCCCCGTGATGCTGGATTAAAAGTTGGGGATATTATTAAAGCTCACGTGAAAGAAATCGATGTCTCAACAAAGCGAATATCCCTTACATTAAGAAAAAAGTCAGAACAGAAACCGAAATTCAAGTCCGAAGATCCAGTTCGACCTAAAAGAGACCTTTCTAAGAAAATTCGTAAAAAGAAACCAATGTCTGCAGAAGATAAGAAAATGGAATCTTTATTTAAAAATGGGAAAATTAAATTATAAACTAATTAATATTGAAAATACTGTGGTTCATTGAATTTCTTCATGCCCCTTCCTACTATTATCTTAACCAAAAAAAGTTTTAAATTCAAATCAATAAGCTTTCTGATTGTGAAAAGCTATGATTGAATTAATGTATCTTTTACTTTTTACTCTATTTAGTTTGATTTTTATCTTTCTTAAGAGTGTTAAACATGATGAATTTAAGATAACTAGTCAAAAAATAAAACAACTAGCTAATTATAGCACTTATATAAAAGGAATTCCTGCTTTAATAGCAGCCTCATTTGTTTTCCTAATACGCCTTAATGATTCACTATTTTATCTCGTTTTAACAGGTGCTTTATTATTCTGTTTAGCAGGTGATCTTGGAATGGAAAAAGGATTAATTCCAGGCTTACCTCTATTTTTAGTTGCTCAAATATTATTTAGTATTGCTTTCATTGGACAATCTATAACCAATGGCTTGACAAACGATTCATACATTGTAACTGGGATAATATTCGTATGCGTAGTACTGTATATAGTGTTATTTGTACGATATTTAAATTCTTCAGAGACAGGATTAGGAAAATTCAAGGTTCCAGTAACAATATATTGTGCTGCAATTAGTCTTATGTTTATTTCAACAGTTCTACTTTGGACTACGCTTAATTTTCTAAATTATATAAAATTTGCCTTGGTACCGATAGGTGGATTTTTATTTATCTTTTCAGATTCAGTCATTGCACTTCGTGAATTTCGGGGAGGTAAATTGTCTAAAGATGTTCTAGTTGTAATGGCAACATATTTTTCAGCAATTTTCTTGCTCTCTCTTAGTGGGATCTTGGTTTAGAGGAATAATCCCAACTTCTAAGAACCCTTTTCTCTTTTTCCACAATCTTCTCGACTTTAGTAAAATTTGGTAACAACTATCGGGGAAATTCTTTAAGAAAAGAAATTATAATAAGTCTGGATTTTTTATAGAAGTTAATTGTTTGATACCAATTTCATTCAAAGGAAGAGCTTCAAATGGCAACAAATGTTGTAGAAAGAAAACCTGATGCAATTAATGGTCATTCTATTAAACTTAATGAATTAGTAAAACAATTGGACACAGATCTTGAGAAAGGTTTAACAGATGAGAAAGTTAGCAATAAATTTGAGGAATATGGGTCTAATGAGATCCCTAAACCTAAACAGAGTTTCTGGCAGGTATATCTAGCACCTCTTCTCAATACTTTGATTGTCGTATATTTGATAATGACTTCTATGATCCTCATTCTTGCATTGATTTATCTTTTTATAAATCCAGCTGACAAGTCCATCTGGTTTACTGCTGCTCAATGGCTTGCCATTGTAGGTGTTAATTTCGCCATTGCTATTGTACAACAGGCTAGGGCTCAAAAAAAAATTGAAGCTCTTCATAAATTAGCTGCACCTGCGGCTGTAGTGATAAGGAATGGAGAGGAGAAGGAAATAACCACCGAAGAAGTAGTCCCTGGAGATATCATTAAAATTGCACAGGGTGACAAAATCCCTGCTGATGCACGTATTATTAAATCTAGTTCCTTACGGGTCAATGAATCCTCATTAACAGGAGAAAGTGTTGCTTCTACAAAGCTTGAGGACGGAAATAATGCATTAGCAGAAGACACTTCTATTGGGGAACGAAAAAATGTGATTTTTAATGGTACCTTTATTACTATGGGTTCTGGAAAAGCTGTAGTGGTTAATACTGGGGGAAATACAGAATTTGGTAAGATTAGTTTAGAACTAGAAGAGCTAAATACTGGAGAAATTCCGATTCGCCAAAAAGTTAATACTATTGGAAATTACCTTGTCGGAGGCATGCTTGTTGTATTTAGTTTACTTGTTGTTTACCAAGGGGCTTTGATTCTAAGTGATAATAAGGATGTAATTAAACGATTAGCTGAAGGGACTTTACCTACTTCAGATGCGATAACATTTTTTGGTGAGTTAATTTTTAAGATATCAGCTATTATCATAACAGCTATGAGTGTGGTTCCTATTAATATCCCCCTTTTAACCACTATTGTATTGATAACAGGAGTTCTTGCAATGGCTAAGCAGAAGGTCATTATAAGAAATCTTGCTTCTATTGAAAGCTTAGGTAGGATCTCAGTATTGTGTAGTGATAAAACAGGAACTATCACTGCAGGCCAAATGACTGTTAAACGAATTTGGGATGCCACAGAGGATGATCATTATTATGTAACTGGTTTAGGATATTCACCGGAAGGGAAAATAATTAAACTCCGAGGTGAAAAGGATACAATAGATGAAATGGATGCTAGATCAGTAGAACCAGAAAAAATTGAAACTGAATCATCTCTGGCGATGATGGCGATTTCAGGTATGCTCAATAATGATTCCAAGATTATTGAAGAACTTATTGAAGCGACAGGACAAACAGTATATAACGGAACAGGAAGTCCAACCGAGTCTGCTTTATTAACTTTATTCCATAAGACACTTCTTGATGAAGAATTAATGAAGCAACAATACAACTTGCTTAGGGAATTCCCATTTGATTCAGGCTTGAAACGCATGAGTAAAGTTTTTCAGATGGATAAAGGTAAGATTTATGTTTTTTCGAAGGGAGCCACTGAAGAAATTCTACCGAAGTGTAATAACATTGGCTTTGGCGAAAGTAAGAAAGTACGATCTATCGAGGATATTGATAGAAAAAAAATAATGGAACTTGTCGAAATTTATGCCAGTCAGGGTTACAGATTATTATCTTTAGCTTATAAGACAATTGATGCTCTTCCTAAAAAAGATGATGAAGAACGAGATAAAATTGAAGCTGATCTTAATTATCTTGGATTTGTCACCGTCCTAGATCCCCCACGAGATCGTGTAGATGAATCAGTGAATGAAACCCGTGTGGCTGGAATTACTCCGATTATGATAACAGGTGATTCACCTCTAACAGCATCTAGTATTGCAAATAGTATTGGATTGGTAAACAAGAAAAGTCATCAGACTCATGAAGGAAAAATGGCCTCCTCTTTAAATGATCAAGATTTCATTGATACTCGCGTATTTGCTCGTGTTGCTCCACAAGATAAACAGACAATTATTGAACGATATCAGAGGCAAAATAGAATTGTAGCTATGACTGGGGATGGTGTGAATGACGCGTTAGCTCTTAGTATGGCCGATGCAGGGATTGCTATGGGAATTGCAGGTACTGAGGTAAGTAAGCAGGCTGCTGACCTTGTTATTGCTGATGACAGTTTTAATTCAATAGTAACTGGAATTAGAGAGGGCCGTGCTCTTTTTCAAAGAATCCGAGTGATAATTTTCTTCTACATATGTTTGAATTTAGGTGAAGCGGCAATTTACATTGGTTCAGCTTTTCTAAGTGAAATCCTCAAAACTCCTGCCAATGATGTGTTTTTTGCGTTAATGGATAATATGCAAAGGGCTTATATTTTTAGTATCGCTCATTCACTTCCTCCAATCGCATTAATAGTCGATCAAATTCCTAGAGATATAATGAAACGTGATCCTATTGATACTGCTGGTATTTTTAATAAAAAGCTAGCTTACACATTGATTGCAACTTCTGTATCCCTAGCAGCAGTGGTTTACGTTTTTTATTTCTCTACATTACTTGGTTTCATACCAACAAACATTGTGAACGAATCTTTCTTTAAGGTTCCAGAATTAGTCCTCCAAACTCCTGGAGTGGCAACAACAATACTCCGTCCCGTTGATCTATATCATGCCAAGGCTCGTACAATTATGCATACAATTTTATATTTAGCTATTCCGATGATAATCCTTTCCATTAGAAGAATTGACAAATCTTTGTTAAGAGCTATTAAAGAAGATTCTTGGTGGTTTACATATTTATTAGTTTTCTCAATAATTCCAATACACTTAGTACTAATGTACATTCCAGCAATTCAAGGTTTTCTTGGGTCATTTGGAGTGCAGCTAGATATTATTGGATTATCACTAAATGATTGGATTCTATGTTTTGTAGCCGCACTGATCCCTCTAGGAGTTCTTGAAACTGCAAAATGGTTCAATCGAACCCGAGGGCAATACTACTAAACTGCAGCTTTTAGCTAGAAGCATGAGAATTGGAATGATTTTGCTCATTCGATAAATAATAAAGATTTATTGATGACATTTCCTTCTTTTGTAAAGGCCAGTAGTATTGGTCAAGAAAATCGGGAATCGAGATTTTCCAATTAAAGTTACCTTCAGCCACACTGTTCTCTCCACCCTGAAGGAAAGCAATTTCTGAAGGGACATCCTGATGGAATGGAGCTTTTTTACGCCATTCTCTATGAATTCTCTTCAATTCTTGTAGTTTTACTCCAGTTTTTTTGTATAATTGCTTACTTTGGTTCGTTTTTATATCCAAATAGCACTTATTTGAGCAAACGATGAATCCTTTTGTAAGCTTAATATGATTATTATTCTCAGAAAGGATTCTCTCACAATTCAGACATTTGGCAAATCCTTCTTCAATGAACTCAAAGAGATCTTCACCTATGAGTGAATAACACAGGCCTGTGTTATCTATAATGTCGTTAGTGCGATGAACTTTTTCCTCGTTCATTTTTTGATTTACAATGATTGAAAGGGCGTCATCAGTTAAATATCTTAACAATACATACCGTTTCTCAATAGGTTTTAGTTTGTTAAACCAACTATGTGTAAAACCAACTGGAATTTTGAATTGTTTCCCTTTCATATTTTAGAACCACTTTCATGTTGATAAAAACGACAAAAAATATAAGAGTTTCCATATGGTGATATAGTATACCCATTGCGAGTTTCGTAAATGGAATCCTTTTGAAATGTCGTAAAAAACGCTTGATATATATCTTGTTGAAATTCTGATAGAGCGTAAATGACGATTTATCATATATCTTGATCTGTTGCTTCAACTAACTTTTGTACAAACTCCATGACGTTCGTAATGGTCTCCGAATCAATGTTGTTGGGCACATCTGAATACCAATGCCAATTGGGAGGAACAACCTGTTCATTAATTGCTAAAAATGATAACGCTTTATATCCTTGAACCATAGCAGCAGTTCCATCAGTGTAACCAGCTCGAAATTGGCGTTCTTCAACTTTAGAACTAGGATTTTCAGCTTGAACTTTTCGAGCTAACCTAAAAAGATCTGGATCCGCTTTATGAGGAAAAAATATACCTTCGACTGGAGAAAAAATTGGGATTCCTTCTCCACAGTTATCAAGATTGATGAAATACGTATCATTTTTATCTTCTCCAAAGGTTTTGAGATATTCCATAATACCCGTGCATCCAACTTCTTCGCATCCAGTTAATACTGCTGTAATCTCAGTATTCTGTAAAGGCGCCTCATAAAATTGTTTCATCAACTCTAGCACTATCCCTACCCCAGAAGCATTATCATTTGCGCCAGGGACAAGTTTATAGCGTAACTCCCTAAGGAAGATTAATATCAGTGAATAGAGTACAGGAATTGCTAAAAACAGGGTAACAATCCATTCTATGTTTTTGAGAGGATGTGAAACATTTACTAGTTCAAATAATGTCCCAATAGCATATATAACAAATATGATGAGGAATAAGAATAGATTAAGAAAGACTAGTTTTCTGAAACCAGCAACCCTGCTAGGGTGGTGTGCATAATCAGCTCTAGAAGAATCAATATGTGTAACTAATACAATTTTTCGTCTTGTTGATTGCTGGGCCTTTATTTTTCCAATGACATTCTGACTTTCATGTTTAAACAGCAAGATAGGTTATATGATTTAAAATATTAGACATTACAAATACCGACCATTTAATTTTAATTTTCGAAGAAATAGGTTTATTAGTCTATTTAGCTTTTCTTTAAACTTAAATTTAATTATAAGTCTTTCTGAAGAGTTTTATTTAGTTTCTTAACTCGTTTATCTCATTTCAATAGCTAGTATTAGCAAGGACTTTTATCATGAGTACTAACAATATCTATCCTAAATCAAATGTGATGAATCAAGATAAAACTGCTCAAATTAACAAAAGGGGTCAAAAATGGTTAACATTAAAGTCGAAGAAACTATAGAGCTATTATGTGCGCTTATCCAAAATAAATGCGTTAATCCTCCTGGAAATGAAATTAAATCTATCAATACTATTCATAAATTTCTTCAAGAAAGGAATGTAGAGTCACAAATCTTTAAAACCGCGCCTGAACGTGGAAATTTAATTGCTAAAATTCCAGGAACGAAAAATGGACCTAAATTAATGTTTGGTCCCTCTCATATCGATGTGGTACCCGTTGTTAAACCTGATGAGTGGTCAGTAGACCCTTTCAGCGGAACTGTAAAAGATGATTATATTTGGGGGCGTGGTGCTTTAGATATGCTATTTATTGTAGCTACTCAAATTCAGGCGTTTTCAAAGTTGCAGGAAGAAGCATTTCAACCAAATGGTGATCTTATTCTCTTCATTGTATCTGATGAGGAAGCAGGAGGAAAATATGGCGTTGAATGGATGTTTAAAAATCATCCAGATGCTATCCAAGTTGATTATGCAGTTACAGAAGCTGGGGGTATTACAATGGCACCTGGAAAAATCGTTTTCATGATGGGGGAAAAGGGTGGAGCATGGAAGAAAATTTTATTTAAGGGGACTCCAGGTCATGGTTCTATGCCTTTTAAAAGTGATAATGCAGTTCATAAAGCTTCTCAGGCCGTCATTAAACTTCAGAAATATTGTGATTCAGGAATTCCAATTACCACAGAATATTTAGGGCACCTAGTAAGAGGTCTTGGTCTTGGATTTATTCAGCGTTTAATGTTAACCAACAAACGTTTGTTACCTTTAACCTTGAAATCCCTAGGTAAGAGAGATCCAAATATGGCGAAAATTATTCATGGGCTTACACGAATGACCATCTCCCCCAATATAGTTGTAGGTGGAACTAAGGTAAACGTAATTCCTGCAAATGCTCAGATAACACTAGATATTAGAACTTTACCTGAACAAGATAACAATTACGTTATTGAACACTTAAAAAAAGCCTTAGGGCGTACTCTTGCAGAACAGGCGGAAATTAGAGCCCCTGATCCTGATGAAGGAGGGGTTATGTCGTTAGGAAACGCAAGTCCAGCATCATCAGAATTTGTAGACGCTATGGAAAAAGCAATTAATATGGAAATTCCTGATAGCTCTCTTGTGCCTTTTATTATGCCTGCTGTTTCAGATGCTAGATTTTTTAGAGAAAGAGGGATAGATACATATGGTTTTTCTCTATTAGATCCTGATACTCCAATGACTCATTTATCCTCCCTCGCCCATGGAGTGAATGAGAGAATCAGTGTCAAATCTCTAGAATATAGTCAGAAAGCTTACTATAATCTAGCAAAAATCTTCCTAGGAAACTGAATATATATCGAGTACATAATTAGAATTACAAAATGTGTAAGAAAGTCCATTTATTTTCTTAACTTCGGTTTATCTTTACTTGTCCTCAATAAAGAATGTTCCTAACATATTAATACTTGATATAGGATATTTTTTCCGATCTAGATAATTTTTTAGATGTGTAGGAATGTTTAAAACGAAAAATAATCCTATAATGAGAATAGCTAGATCTAAACTGATTGCATAAATAAGAAAATACACAATTTTATCCACCGCAATATCATACACTTGGCTGGTTATGAATAAAAAATCAATAATATCATTAATTATTATCCATCCCAGAGTTATTGAAAAATTTTTGACAGATTTATTCAAAAATAAGATTACAAATAATCCCTGAAATAATAAGAATAAATGAAAATAATCAAAAGGATAGATATTCGGAAGCTGTATCCCAAAAATCGGCATTGGAGCATATCTTGCAGGATACATAAAAAAGAAGAAAGGGGCCGCTAGTGCATATTTTATTAGACAACAAGCCAGTATCCATATAAATATTTGATATTCTTTAATTTTTTCACTATTTATCAAAAAAGATGCAAATAGAATTGAATACAAAGGGCAATCTGGAATGAATAACCATATTATAAATGAAATGTTACCAATATGAGGCCAATATGCCAAGGCTCCAAGGACTCCCCAGATGAGGTTAAAAACTATAAGAAATAATAAACTCAAAGGATGGGTTAAAATTGAGAACGATTTCTCTTTTATTCGTGAAAATGACATCGTTAACCTCGTAGGTGCAAAATAAATCACAGCTAATCTAATCTTTTACCTTCCTATATGAATTTTATCCTGATTTGTATAAACTCAAATCCATTTAATTTTTTAATGATCCTTTTGATTGAAATCTAACAAATTGCTCCAATCCTCCTGCAAAAAGGAGGAAAAAGACTAGGAAAAAGAGAAGTGCTATCTTAAATAATAGTCACGTGTGAAGAATGGAATTCTGACCATATTTCTTAGATTCATTCTATTCAAAGGAATCATAGAAAATCAATTTATACTAATATACTAAAGAAATTAATATTAATAATAATCCTGTTTTTGAAATGGTCCTTCTCCCTCCAAAAACTACAATGAAGAACTGGTCGATTTTACAAAGAATGATTTACCAATTTGCTAAACTGGTACTTCCCAGATTTATGAGATTCTTTTTTAGATTCGAAGTTCACGGGTTAAACAATGTTAAACAGTTCCCTGAGGGGGTTCCAGTTCTTTATTGCTCTAATCATCGATCCAATCTTGACGCGATAATTTTTGCTAGTGCTTTGGTATATCCTTATGGAAATCGGACAGCTTGTGGATTTATGGCAAGTGGGCAAGCTATGCAAAGTACTCCAGTATTTCAGAAGCTGAAATATCTAGGAGCTTTTCCGATATATCCTGAAAATCCTGAACCTGCTCTTGATTATTCCTATAAGTTGTTAAAAGAAAATATTGCAGTATTTCTTGCCCCTCAGGGGAAAAAAATTGCTAGCAATCCTGTAGATGATTACCACAACCTTATCAAAGAGAGTAAATCGGGAATAGGAAGATTAGTTTTGCGGTTAAATGGTAAAATTCCAGTAGTGCCAATGTATATACATGGATCTCGTGAAGCATTAAGACGGGGGAAAATTTTACCAAAATTTAATTCTGCGATTTCAATATCGATTTGTAAACCTCTCTTCTTCACTCATTACGCACGAAAAGAAGGATGGGACAAGGATCCAGAATATTATACCACCGCTCGGAAAATTGTTGATAAAATAATGCAGAGTATAAAAGATCAAATGTTAATCCAAGAAGAGTACTACTTCGAGCTTCTAGAAAGGACTTTTAAGATCCCGATTAAGAATGCACAGCAATACCTCAGGTTAAAACCAAAAATTAACAAATTACTGTTCAAATTATTAGAATATGATGCATTAGAATTGAAAAATTACTTAAAAAGTATATCAAAAAAATAGTAGATTCTTTTTTATATTTTATAATGTAAATAATATTAAAAACATTTAAAGACATTTTATTTTTATTTATTATCGACCATCTAGTGCATAGTTCTATTTACAAGGTGATAAAATGACTCGTAAACGATACACTAAATATAAAAAATCAACTACTGAGACAAAACTGTCCTCAAATGAAGTATTAGAAGATACGTTAGCTCTTTTTGAAAAAGTGCAGCAGAGACATACCAAAGCAAAAATTGAAACAACAAATTCAATACCTAAGTCGAATAAAAAAGTCATTTTACCAGCAATACCAATAGCGATTATAATTTTATTTGCCTCTTTATTTTTCTTCAATCAACCAGGTACTAATTCTAATCCACAAACTGGTACTGGAGAACAAATTGGGGATACTATTCAAATAAAGATGTCAGACATAACTAACGTGGTAAAATTCTTCAGCTACTACGATAAGGGGGTTTCAATTCGATATTTTGTTGTAATTGGAATAGATGATTTAGTTCATGTGGCCCTAGACGCCTGTGATGTTTGTTATACGGCTAAACAGGGATATACCCAAGAAAATAACAATATGCTATGTAAAAATTGTGGACTGGAATTCGCAATTGAAAATCTTGGTACAGACAACTTAGAAGGAGGCTGTTGGCCTAGTTATTTACCAGTTAAAACTGAAGATGACGCTATTTCTATTAAAATTTCTGATTTAAGGCTAAAAAGCTTTATGTTTGCTTAAAATTCTATGATAGTGACTCTGATTCTCTCTCTCTAGAATTAAATTATTAGATTGGCACAGATTTTGATTTGATGATTATACCGCGCTTTTTCAATTCTTCTTCGAAAAATTCGTACGGGATATCATTAACCGGTGAAAGAATTCCTTTTTTCTTAATTTTCCCACTTCCTATCATCTGTGCTCCAATACTTACTGTATATCCAACAGTACGACTCATTGCAGTGAAACTTGTTGATAAATCACGCTTATCAACTAGTTGGTATGTAATCCGAGTTTTATCACCGTTTTTATTTCCAATAAGCTCAATATATAATATTGCTAGGTCTATTTCATTTTCTTTTAATTGGATATACGGTTCTATTGCTTTCACAAGGAAATTTTTGCGATCAATTATTTGACCATTAATGTTGATAGGTTCATCGTCCAAAAGATGAAGATCTACAATCTTTCTCCAAAATTCACAATGTCCAGGCCAGCGCATTGAGTATCTCCCCATGTGCTTAATACTTTTGAATTTTTCAGAATCCATTTCGACACCTATCGGTTCGAGATATTTGAGCGCATCGCCATTTGGATATGCTTCTAATTTTCCTACATCCTCAACAACAACATCGTGGATATTCTCTGGAAGAAATAGTTCATTTCCTCTAATTTCAACAATTTTTCCATCTTTTATTAATCTACTCTCGCGACAATAGGTATATAGGACTCCTTCAAAGCTCCAAGTTACTTTATACTTTATTGAATTATTAGCTGCTTCAGGTGTTGGAATTCCTGCCCCATAGCTATTTATAACTTCAATATCTTCCATTCCTTTAATTGCCTGCCCTAATAATACTAGATCTACGCCTGGATCCAATCCAAATTCAGGTAATATGGTAATTCCTTTATTTTTAGCTTCTTCCGCCAAAGTTTTTACTTTTGTTGAAACAGAAAGAGTATTAATTAGATTTATACTATTATTAATTGCAGCTTCAACAATTATGTCAACATAAGGAATAGGGAGTAAATCAATTACAATATCAGGCTTTAAAGCCATCAACTGGTTGATATTAGCTTGATTGTTTGCGTCTAAGAATTCACATTGAACTTTTGGATATTTTTTAGTTTTCACTAATTGTTTTAGTGCTTCTATATCAATATCTGCTGCAATTATCTCGCTCACATTTTCACTATTTACGAGGTCATGAAGAGCAACTTTACCTTGTAACCCAACACCAAGGAGAAGAACTTTCATGCGTAAAAAGACTGAAAACACATTTAAGAATATTCCCCTAATAATGAAGTACGATCAATCTTAGATATGTGATCGGATACAAAATGTCGAAATAAGGTTGGAACGTGATGATTGACCCTAGAGAATTTTTATTATTCATAGAAGAGAACTTTCATTTTATGTGTGGAGTACCATGCTCATATTTTAAGGAGTTCTTAGCTTATCTCTCTTCCCTTGGCCCTAAAACACATATTAAACACATATTAGCAACTAGAGAGGATGAAGCAATAGGGATCGCTTCAGGCATTGGCTTAGCTGGGAAAAAAACGCTTCTTTATATGCAAAATAGTGGTTTAGGTAACATTGGAGATGCTTTGACATCCTTAGCCCAGCTTTACAAGTTACCTATGTTGATACTAGTAAGCTACCGAGGTTTAGAATCCGATAATGATTTTCCTGAACATTCAATAATGGGAGAGATCAATGAACCACTTCTAGAGGTATTAAGGATTCCTTACTGGGATTTATCAGTAGAGAACTGGAGAGGACAGATGATGACTGCTATCCAAAAAATGAAAGAAATTTCGTCTCCAGTTGTGTTATTAGTGAAAAACGGAGTGTTATCTCAATGAAAGGATATGAAGTAATCCAAGCTTTAAAGCATCATATTAGTAAGAATGATCTTATTGTGAGTTCTAATGGTAACATCAGTCGAGAAGTCTATCATTTCCTTTCCAAACCTCAAATGTATCTTAGGGGTTCCATGGGTCTCCCAATTCCAGTAGGATTAGGTTTGGCATTGGCCAATCCTGATAGAACTATTATAGTAATAACTGGTGATGGTAATTTTTTAATGGGATTGGGTGCAGCAGTTTCAACGGCTTTCTATGGTCCAAGAAATCTGAAAATCCTTATTCTTGATAATAAGCAATATTTTACAACTGGAGGCCAAAAAACTGTTTCTTCTGTTATCGATTATTCGAAATTTGCTGAATCTTTGAATATTAGATATAGATGTTCTAAGAAAACCTCTCAGAATGAAATTGATACAAATTTATCTGATTTAATAAAATCAGATACTTTTAGCATCTTTCACGTAATTATTGAAGGAGCAAAGATGGATTTGAAGAATATTCCTTGGCATCCAGAAGAGATCACAACAAGAGTAATGAATTTTCTTGCTAAAGGTATACACAAGTCAGATTGATCTTTTTGAATTTTCGGAGATTTTTTCAGTCTCACTCTCATAAAATTTTATCTACTGTTAAATTGAAGATACTTACGCTTTTTTTACACGATTTCTCTTAATAGAATGAATTCTGTACCACAGAATTATACTCTACTATACAGAAAATCGTTCTATACTGCAGAAATATATAGTATTTTATATTTAATTATTTGATAACTATTCTTGGTGAACTTATGTCATCTTACAAAACATTTGAAGAAGGAATAGAAGTTAATGGAACTACTATACTATCTATAGTAGATGGGTTAGGGGCTTTCACAATGCTTGCTGAAAAACATTTCTTACAAGTAGGGCTACCTCACCCCCGTGATATTGATGAAAGTCAATTTTATTCACAACAAAAATGGTTAAACGCCTTTTATATGATTTCAAAATCAATCGGGACACAAATATTATACCAAATCGGGAAAAAAATCCCTGAGAATGCTATTTTTCCTCCCGAAATCAATAATATTGTATCTGCTTTACAATCGATAGATGTTGCTTATCATATGAATCACCGTAATCGATCTAAGGATATCCTATTTGATGTAACAAAACCTCCAGAGCAAAGAATGCTAGAGGGAATTGGACATTACAAATATCAATACGATTCGTCAGGTAATGCAGCTGTGATAGTTTGTGAAAACCCTTATCCCTGTGATTTTGATCGGGGAATCATAACAGCAATGTCCCATCGTTTTAATCTTGGAGCTTCGATTGAACATGACGACTCGAAACCTTGTAGGAAAAATGGTGCGGATTCTTGTACGTACATTGTTAAGTGGAGAAATTAAGGGTATTGTCTTATTTTCTCGGTTTTCTTTTTTTTTCCTTTTAGAAATTTCTGATCTTCAAATTAGGGGTATTTATGATTTTTTGGGAGATTGAGTAATAAAAACTCTCTATACTCCATATTTTTCCAGTCTACATAGCTCTAGACTTAAATCCCATAAGCTTGTGACTAAATTATCATCAAGAACTTTTTTAGCAAACTCTCTTTTCTCCAATTTATCAAAATAGCTCCCATTTGTCTTAATATCGGGATTTAAGGCAAGATTTACAGGACCTCTAGCTCCAAATTCAACTGATCTCTGAAATATTTTGAAAATCTTAAGAGAGAAACCTATTAACCCTTTAAAATCCACTAAACCCGTACGAATTACACCTGGATGAACAGCATTGATAAGTACGTTCGACCCTTCTAGCATTGGTGCCAATTTTCGCATGTACAAAATACTACAAAGTTTAGAATTCATGTAGGTTTTTAATCGACTGAAATCTTTTCCCCATGGAGTTAATTCAGGATCGAAATTACCTCTAAGATAGAGACCAGCATTGATAAGAACTATTCTTGATGGAGCACTCTCCTTCAACCGAGATAAAAGAAGATGAGTCAAGTAAAAAGGGGCGAGGTGATTCACCATGAAGGCCATTTCAATTCCATCGTCATTTAATGTCAATTTAGAAGGCCAAACTCCCGCGTTATGAATTAAAGCGTCAATTCGGTCATATTTTTCAAGAAGAATATTTCCTAAGACTTCAGTTGTTTTGATCGAGGACAAATCACCTTCTATCACTGAAACAAATTTCGTACTGTACTTTTTTATTAATGAGTTTTGTACTTCATTTCCTTCATCGGAATTTCTGCATACTAGTACGGTATGATGGCCTTGTTTAGCGATTTTATCTGCAATCCCCAAACCTATTCCCCTATTAGCGCCTGTCACGACACAAATCTTATTTTCCAAAAGAATTCTCGCCTTATATAACATAAAACAATGTGAGGAATAAGTTGGTCTTCATATTCTTAAACTCCCACTAAATATTCTTATAATTAAGTTGAGAATCTTTTTGTTTTATGGCATTCCGAGATATTATTAATACCACAAGGCTGATATTATACATTATTTTAACTCTACTCGTTCTAGTTGTTTCTTTTGTCCCTGAAGGTTGGCTTTTTTATTTTTATGTTGCACAACGCCCTCTTCCAGAGATGATACATTATTTACTTTCTCCATTATATTTTTTCCTTGCTTATTGCTTTACAGTAGCATTCTATGGAATAATTCATTCTCAAATTGTAGTGAGACTTACGTTACCTTACCGATTAAAACCAGGCAACTATCCTCATCACTCTAGTGAGGGAAGACTTATCGCCATGCGTCTTTCAGCTGATGGAATTTTTAAAAGTATGATTAAATTTTTTACTTTCCTGCCTTTTCTTTGGGGTATCGTCCTATTCCCTTATGGACTTAGGCTCTATGGACTAAAATGTGGTCGTAATGTTCATATTGCTACCAATACATGGGTTGATACGTCAGGAATGGTCGAAATCGGAGATAATTGTTTTATTGGATGGAATAGTGCCGTTTCAGGTCATGCTAATGAAGGCAGACAGTTTGTACTTGAACCAGTAAAAATTGGGAAAAATTCTACTATAGGATCTTACAGTATTATCGCTCCTGGCGTTGATATTGGAGAAAATACAATAGTTGGAGCAATGTCAGGATTTAAAAAAGGGACTAAAGTCCCTCCTAATGGAATTTGGGTTGGTACTCCTGCAAAGCTTATTCGTCAGAGGGGAGAAAAGAAAAAAGAGGAATCGAAAGACTCCTAGCTAAGCAATCAAGTATAAATTAATTCTTTCCAGAGTAATTTTTGGCGGATTAAATGAAAGAATGTGAATAAATCCGTTCACAAGTCAAATAACTGGATTTAATCTTCACCTTCACGTAATGCTTTTTTAAGAACTTTTCCAACAGTAGTCAAAGGTAATTCCTCTCGAAATTCCCAGAATCTCGGGATTTCATATTTGGAAAGGTTTTCAGTTGCATAATCTTGGATACCTTTTTTTATTTCTTCAGTTACGATTACATTGGGTTTTAATTTTACATATGCCTTTACAATTTCACTTCCAGGACGCTTTTCATCTTCTAATCCAACAATCGCAACTAAATCGATATCTGGGTGCTTATTCAATACATCTTCCACATGAACACTATAAACTTTGTAACCACTTACAATCAACATGTCTTTGATTCTGTCGACAATTTGGATATAACCATCTTCATCCATTACGCCAACATCTCCGGTGTGTAACCAACCATCTTTTTCAATTGTTTGTTTTGTAGCTTCAGGTTTATTTAAATAACCTCTAGTAACAATAGGCCCCTTAAAAAGTAGTTCTCCAATTTCTCCAATGCCAACCTCTTCACCAGAATCAATATCAACAATTTTCAATTGAGTATCGGGTAATGGTAATCCTACCTTACCGATTTTCTTTTTACCTAAGTAAGGATTGCAAACAGATACTGGAGATGTTTCAGTCATTCCGTATAACTCCATAACTTTATTTTCTGCCTTCATATGTCTTTCAAAGTCTTTTATCATTTCAGCGGGGAATGGAGCAGCACCGGAAACATAAACTTTGATATTATCTAGCACATCTTTCGGTATATCCTTGGATTTAGGATTGTTCATTATCATTCCATATAGTGAAGGAACATTTGCAATTAAAGTTGGTTTCTTATTTTCCATTTCCTCAATCAAATGATCAGTATCTCTTGGATTGGGTATTAGAATTTGAGACCCAGACACCCAGATTACTTCTGATGCTACCATCAAACCAGCAAGATGAAACATAGGAAAAGCAGATATTACGATTTCATCTCCAGCCCCATACTCCATATCAAGCCAATGCGTGAATATGGTGTGTTGCGTTATCATATTGGAGTGTGTAAGCTCTGTGCCTTTTGGAAAACCAGTAGTCCCACCAGTGTATTGAAGTAACGATAAATCTTTATCAACATCAATGTTCACCTTTTTAACATCACTTACGGTATTTTCCATTATATCCAAGAATTTTACAACTTTTTTACCTGGCCAATCAGAGATTTTGCCCTTTGGTATCTTCTTAAGTAATTTTGCTAGGAAAACCTTAAGAGAACTAAATCCCATGTACTCTGCAAGATTAGTAGCGACAATTGTCTCTAGATTAGGAGTCTTATCTAATATATTCCTCAAACGTTTATCGTAGATAGCATCTAGTGTGACGATAACCTTGGCTTTACTATCGTTTAACTGATAAGATCTCTCTCTTTCACTCATTAAAGGATTAAGACCAGAAACTGCAGCACCTGCAAGCAGTGCACCAAAATGAGCAAAAAGGTATTGTGGACAATTAGGTAAATTTATAGCCACAACGTCCCCTTTTTCTACCCCATTTTGCTGTAAAAACGTAGCAAATTTTTCCACATTTTCTAACATCTCTCTATAGGAGATTTCACGATCCAACATCCAGCAGGCAGGTCTATTAGGAAATTTTTCCATAGCACGAGCATATAAGGTACCTAAACTTTCAGTTGGGTATTCCAAATTATTTTTAACGTGCTTATCCCAAGATTTCATCCACGTTATTTTCGGTATTTTGGGGTCAATTTTGGTCATTTTTTCAACTCCATTAAATAAATAGCCATTTTTCACTTGTTTTACAATTACATTTTAAAATTTTCCTAGAACCGTGTTATCCGTTTTCCACAGTCCCCCAAGATCATCTCTTACAAAAAAAACGGAGTAGCTTTGGGTGAGCTCTAACAAAGTTTCTGCCAAAGGTACTAAGCTTAAAAATTTTTGTGGAAAATCAGGTTGATTATTCTAAATTTATCTATTTCAGTGGTTTCACGCATAGATTTTGAGAAATTAAATTAGGTATCTTTTGGCTGCTATTTTTTATTTCTACAAGAACTCCGTCTTGTTCAATTTTTTTAACAATCATTTTTTCACCAACCCCTTGGATATTATATTTTATTAATTCTTTGGCGGAATGTATTGTAATTCTTGTAAGTTCTACATGACCACCGATTGGAATATCTAACAGACAATCATCATCACACCCTAATTCCTCTATATTTCCCATAGGAATAGGCATTCCAAAAGGAGTTTTCTTTGTTTTAAGCTTCGGATAGATATATTCAGCAAGCTCGTCAGTCATACAATGTTCCAATGAACATGCATATTCATGGACTTTTTCAAAGGGAACATCAAAAATCTCGAAGAGCATTGTTTCTGCGAGACGATGATTCCTAGCAATCCTAAGTGCAATGTTAAAACCATTCGCTGTAAGAATAAGGCCTTCGTATGGTAAATAATCAACATATCCTCCTGGTTCCAGTTTTCGTCTTACAATGTTGGTTAATTGTGTTTTTCCAAGTTCACTCCCAATTCGATCAAGGATTTCTCCCATTTTGATTCTTTGATCTGAAGATTTTGAGATTTGTAGATCAAATAAGACTTCCATTATCTCCTCTTCAATTTCACGTAATTCATAATTCTCTTCTTGGCTCATTTAAACCACAAATATCATTTTCTTTCAGGATAAATACTTCTTACACCTATGAAAATTCTATATGGACGTGGATACATCATTATAATAAATTATAGTATTATTGAAATCACAATGCTGGTACAAGTGGACTCGCAGTATTTAATAATGAAAATACTTATAGACTTCAATCGATAATCGATACCATTCATTCATATATTTATTATTATGTAGCTGAAGTAAGCCTAATAGTTTTACCTACCTTTCTCTTCCTTTTTTTTCATATAGAAAAATATATTTTTTGACAATTGTTTGTCCTCACATGTCATTTTCGTCATCCTTGAATAATTTAAGAGTGATAATCTACTTTTTACTCACTCTAATAGTGCTTGTTATCTCTTTCTTTCCCGAGGGAATTTTATTCTTTATATATTTTGAACAGAGTCAAGAGCTTATTCATTACCTTTTATTACCTTTGTATCTTTTTATTTCATATTGTTTTACAGTTTTATTTTTTGGAGTAGTCCATTCTCAAGTCGTTGTGCGACTAACATTACCTTTTAAATTAAAACCAGGTATTTACCCTCATCATTCAAGTGAAGGACGGCTTGTAGCTATAAGGATCACTGCAGATGGCATATTTAAATCCATGATCAAAGTTTTTACATTCATTCCATTTATCTGGGGAATTATAATATTCCCTTATGGGCTCCGTTTATATGGACTTAAGTGTGGCAAGAATGTACATGTAGCTACGAGAACTTATGTTGAAACTGCTGGCTTAGTTGAGATAGGGGATAATTCTTTCATCGGTTATAACTCTGTTGTCACAGGTCATGCGAATGAGAATCGTGCGATTGAAGTTTTGCCAACAAAAATTGGTAGAAATGTGCTTATTGGTACATATTCAATTGTTTCTCCAGGAGCTGAATTAGGTGATAATTCTGTACTAGGAGCGAAGAGTGCTTTGCTGAAAAAACAGAAAATGGGTTCCAATGAAATATGGATTGGAATTCCTGCAAAGTTTCTACGAAAGCGAGGAGATCAGAAAGAGGAAATCAATAAAAATAAGGAGTCTTTGGAGATATGACTCTATTTCCGTTTTTTTTAAGATTCTATTCTGATTTCAATTGCTATAAGAAAAAGGATAACATATCTGTACTTTTTTCAATCTAAATCTTTAGAAAAAGGTTTGAATATAAAAAATTTTCGACCACCGCAATCTAAATTTCTAATTTTTAGATTGCATTTAGCTGAGATTGTAGAATTGACCCAGATAGAAAATTTACTTGAGCGAATGATAAGCAAGAGACTGTATAAAAAGAAAGAAGATGTTTTAGACTATGCTGAAAGAGCTCGTACAATAGTGGAGGAATTACAGGGACCAGAATGAACCTTTAGAGAAATAAATTCAATAAATGACCAAACAATTTCCCGTAAGCTTCAACACTCGATAAAGACTTTTTCTTCAAACCTAACCTTGCAGGAAAGGGGTTTCTTGCATTATTACGAACATTTAAACAACTACAACCACGAATAATTACAGGAGAATAAACAATCATGAGTTTAGTAGAAGAAAAAATTTTGGAAGCAATAAATACCTTTCCAACTCCAAGTTTACATGATATAGAGGAGGTTATGAATCTAAATAAACGAACAATCCAAAATAGAATAACTAAACTGGTGAAAGAAGGGAAAATAGCCAAGCATAGACGACTAGACGACGCTAGATGAACCTATGATGATAAAAATGATCTTCCATACTTGGTATGACCAATAATTTATGCTTACGATTGCAATGCTCTGTTTGTCCATGACCATGTCTCACTAAAAGAAACATATCAAAGGGAATAATGAATGGAGCATCATCTATGATCCTCTAACTGATAAAGGAACTAAAATCTACTCTTCCTAGAAGAGACAGTAATAATAAATATCATTATTATAATAATCAGACTAATAAATCCAATTCCAGCAAGTGTTGTGGTTGTGGTTGTCAGACCCAGACCGTTCGCATCAGTTATTATCAGCCACGTGTCCTCATCACCAGCACCAAATGACCCGGTAACACCTGCTAGGGCAAAACCACCATCAGAGGTCTGAATTAAGGCTTTAGCAGAATCCGCATCTGTTCCCCCATAGGTCTGGTTCCATGTTGCCACTCCGTTCGCATCGGTTTTCACCAGCCACATGTCACTATTACCAGCACCAAATGAATAGGTATTACCCGCCAGTGCAAAACCACCATCAGGGGTCTGGACCAGGGCGTAAGCATAATCGTGACCTGTTCCCCCATAGGTCTGGTTCCATATTGCTACTCCGTTCGCATTGGTTTTCACCAACCACATGTCTGAACCCATGTGTCTAGAATCAAATGACTTGGTAACACCTGCTAGGGCAAAACCACCATCAGAGGTCTGGACTAGGGCGTAAGCAGTATCATCCTGGTATCCCCCATAGGTCTGGTTCCATGTTGCCACTCCGTTCGCATCGGTTTTCACCAGCCACATGTCACTATCACCAGCACCAACTGGATGGCTATTACCCGCCAGTGCAAAACCACCATCAGGGGTCTGAATTAAGGCCTTAGCATGATCCCAAACTCCTCCAAAGATCTGATCCCATGTCACATCTCCGTTTGCGTCGGTTTTCACCAGCCAAAAGCCATCTTCTCCAACACCTTTTGAATCGGCATGACCCGCGAGGGCAAAACCACCATCAGAGGTTTGAATAAGAGCGTAAGCATAACCCCAACCTATTTCACGATAAGTCTGATTCCATATCATATCTCCGTTTGCGTCGGTTTTCACCAACCACATTTCCCGATAAACTTCACCGGGTCTGACAGTCGCACCCGCGAGGGCAAAGCCTCCATCCATGGTCTGGACCAGGGCGCTAGCAAAATCCGGACTTGTTCCACCATAGGTCTGATCCCATGTCACATCACCGTAGGCGTCGGTTTTCGCCAACCACATGTCCCCAAAACCACCATATACAAAGGATACCTTAGTATGACCCGCGAGGACAAAACCACCATCAGAAGTCTGAATAAGGGCAGAAACTTGAACAGAACCTCTCTCTGTGCCTTTATAGGTCTGATTTAGGAGGACTTGTGAATTCACATTCGGCTGGGGTACAGGAGGGACGGTGTCCAGAAGTAGATTTGTACTCGCAAGAATTAAAGCGATAAACAATACAAGCAAAACTAAGCCTGCAAAAGCGTTTGTACGCAGATTGATCAAATTTTCCTTTTTAGGATAACGGCAAGCTGTCGAAGGGGTTACCTCAACAGGCTGAGTAATGATTTTTGCTTCATTCTTCTTTTCTTGGCGGAGACTTTGGTGCGTATTTGATATCACTCTTATTCCACTTTACCTTTCTTTTAATATCTTTTAATAGCTTCGAGGGTATAAAGGATAATTTCCGAGGTAGTTTCTGAGTTTCTCGGAACGATGATCTTTCTCTCTTCAGGAAATAAATCTTTATAGCATTTTTGAGGATTTAAGTCTTTATAGCATTTTTGAGGATTTAAATCTTTATAGCAACCATGAAGTGGCAATTAATAATCTTGTCCGATTTATCCGAGATCGTGTTTTTTCTCATCACAGGGCTATCCCAGATGATATGTACCAATTTGACATCTTTTCTTTCTATATCTTTTCATTAAATGTGATTTTAATTGCGCAATTTTACTAAGTTTGTTTTTATCAAATTTTTCGGAATCATGCAACAGGAAATAAATTACATCATTAAAATTATCCATATTTTTCTTTCTATGAGCTTCATTTCGGTTTTTTGTTTTTGAAAGATACAAATCCTTAATCTTGTTATATAGCTCTTCTTCTGCTTTTCTTGTTTCTTCAAAAAATGTTTCTAAACTCACTATTTTGTTCTTTAATTCTTCATCAATTTTGTTCCACACAAGTCTTTTTCTTGAATTGGGAATAATTCTCAAGATAGGCCCCTCTCCTAAACCATTCCTACTATCTCCGTGATCAAAATATTTTTTTGATAAAAGTTCGATTGATGAAACAACGGATTCATAAATAGGTTGATAAATTTCCTTTGTAATTAATTCCTTTTGTTTTAAATCTAGATTGATTGGATATTTGGTATTTCTTTCCTTAATATAGACTTTTACAAGTAAATTTAATTTAACGGAATAAGGAGTCAGAAATCCGTATTTCAAAGCTAAGCTTACGACCTAATTTTAACCCCCATTTCTGCCTTTTGGCTAAATAGTAGATCGGATTCGAAGTACATAATTTTTTCTACATAAAAAGAAGTTCAGAATCAATTTTTACCACGAACTATTATAGTGAATAGGAAAAGGGAAGATCGAGCCATAATTACTATTTTAGTTGGGATTACGGTATTACCTACTATTTTACTCTCCAATGATGACGGGATTTACTCCAATGGTATTAGAGCTTTAGCTAAAGAAATGCATTCCCGTAAGTGGGATGTTACTGTCATTGCTCCCCGACTTCAACGTTCTGGAGAAGGAAAAGCTATAACATTCGATGTTCCAATACGGATGCAAGAAATTCCGCTATCATATTTGGATGGAAAGATTGGTTGGAGAACTACAGGAACTCCTGCTGATGCAGTGATTCATGGAATTTATCAAAGGTCAAACATCAGGAAACTTCCACCCTTTGATTTAGTAGTTTCTGGAATAAATGCGGGAGAGAATACTTCTGTCCATTCAATTTTGACATCAGGCACCTGTGCTGTGTCATTTGAAGCAGCTCTTCTTGGATTTCCCGCTATTGCTTTTTCCATTGATGTTGATGAATCATTATTCTTTGATGAAAGAGCTAAACCTGCTGGTTTGCAAATCGCTGCAAAATCTGCCTGTGAAATCATATTAAAAGTGTTAGAAAATGGACTACCAGAAGGTGTGGCTTTCCTTAATGTTAATTTTCCAGATACTGTATCTGACAAAACACCAATAGAAATCTGCAAGATGGCGATGTCCAAATACAGGGATTATACAATCGAGAAACAAGACCCTAGGGGTGTCCCCTACTACTGGATTTGGGGTAATATGCTTGAGCTCTCTGAAAACACTGATGCATATGCAGTAAAAACGAAAAAACTGACAAGTATTACCCCAATAACGTTATACTTCGACGGACGTGACGTTCCAGATATTTATCAATCTCTTGATTACTTAAAAAAGGAATAACCTGTTTTTTTGATCTTTTTGAGAATTGATGTAACAACAAAAAAGGAAATATGCTTCTTTTCTCTCGACAAAAAGGAGTTTTTATAAATACATGTTCTATTCCTATAACTAAGGTTAAGAACCTTAATTAACTTATATGAAAATTTTTAGGATGATGATTCATTTGAATAAGGATGACAGAGGATTTTTATCAGCATTATCATGGCGTGAGTATTTTCTTATTGGAGGTCTTCTTATTGTTTGGTCTCTTGCGGGATTCGGTGGCCTTAACGCGATATCTGAAAATGATATTCCAAGTGTCGGTATTGCGGTATTAATCGGACTTATATTTACAGGAGTTCTTCTAATATTAATCGCGATTATTGATCGAATTTTCTGATAAAACTATAATTCTAAAAATCCACTCTTTTTTCTAACTAAATGTAAACTGTTGGTAGAAAAAAAGACTTGTGGAGTCTTTAATATTGCTGGATCTGGCTAAAAAAGTTCTTGAAGGAAATAGACGAGCGATTGCGCAAGCTATTTCATTAGTGGAGAATTATCCAGATAAATGTGAGGGATTCATAAAAGAAATATTTCCTTATACTGGAAAAGCCTTTGTTATCGGCATTACTGGGCCACCTGGTTCAGGTAAATCAACTTTGGTAAATAATTTGGTACAAAAGTTCCGAAGTCGTGATAATCAACGGAAAGTGGGAGTTATTGCCGTCGATCCCACGTCTCCTTTTAGTGGAGGAGCCTTATTGGGTGATAGAATACGAATGGATGATTTACATGCTGATAAAGGAGTTTTTATAAGAAGTCTTGGTTCTCGGGGTAGTCTTGGAGGATTATCTAGAGCAACAATAGATGCTATTCGTGTTTTAGATGCTGGTAATTATGAGTTGATACTTGTAGAAACAGTAGGTGCGGGCCAAAGTGAAGTAAATATTGTAAGAGCGGCTCATTCAACAATAGTAATTGGTATACCAGGGACAGGTGATGCTGTTCAGGCAATTAAAGCCGGAATCTTAGAAATAGCTGATATTTACGTTGTGAATAAGTCCGATAGACCTGGTGCTAATGAAATAGTTAAAGAATTAAAGCTTTTACTTAGTTTAGATCCGAAATCAGAAGAAGAAGGAAGGTGGAAAATTCCTGTTATCTCTACATCTAATTTTGAAAATACTGGTATTGATGATTTAGTAGATACTATTTTTAAACATCAAGAATACCTCCAGGATCCTATTAATGCAAAATTTTCATTAGAGCAAGAGATGGAAAGGCGGAAACACGAAATTTTAGAAATAATAAAAGCAGAAATTTTCGAAAATCTGCTAAATAACATCATTGACAAACAAAAATGGGAAACACTCTTGCTGGACGTTATTGAAAAGAAAAATGATCCCTATTCTGCAGCTAAAACCATAATGGATCCGCTATTTCAAGGATAATTCGTAAGGTTCTCTTCATCATTTATTTTTTCTGGTTGTTTTATTCTTCTTTCCCTAATCTTTCTTAAAAAGACTCCTATGTAAAATAGGGTTAATGGGATTA
>SDBT01000530.1_pt1 | contig 60342 bp, 62 predicted proteins | sample 2277101 | NCBI WGS metagenome assembly SDBT01 (sample SAMN10404973, study PRJNA504765) | marine sediment metagenome | isolation source: marine sediment core GS10_PC15, 103 cmbsf | place: Arctic Ocean: Southern Knipovich Ridge | collected 2010 | reverse complement strand
AATCGGACGCCGCTACCGCTAAGGCGGTAGCGGCTGAGATCCGGGGGTCTTCGGCCCTTGCGGATCTATGGTAACATCCGCGAATGAGGCAACACGGTGGGGAGGTCTAATTGTCGCTGGGCAGGGTCCACTCGGGCGCATGCACCTCACCCCCTTCCACACGCCCCCACAAGGTGCCATCGCCGTCGTAGATTTCGAGAGCCACACCCACATGGGTCTTGGCCGCCCAGGTGCGCAACCAGCCACCCCAACGCAGGGACAATCCGTTGCCGTCGATGGTGCCGAAAAGAGCGTGCAGTTCAATCCGTTGCCCGTGGGATGACAGACCGGCCGGCCCGGGTTCCAGATCCAGCGGACCGCCGGCGAACCACAGGCCGCGGCCCGAATGGCTCAGCGGGGGAAAGACCGCCAGGCCGATCCTTCGCTCGCTAAAAAACAGCGAGCTACGGATGGTAAACCGATGGTCTCCATGTCGGGCAGCACCTGCCAACCGCCGGGCTGCCAGGCATGCGCATCGTCTTGCTCTGCCCCCGGGTTCTGCAGCAGGTTGGGTCCCAGGGTTGCGTGGGGGTGTCCCTTCTCAAAACCTCGTAGAATCGGATTTGGTTTTAAGAAGGGACAGCCGAATAAACGTGAAATAACGCCACCGACGGCGAGCAGGATCATGCTTGGTGGCGAGACGAGATAGTTGATTGAGTACACAATACACCTTATCCCGACAGAGTTCATTTGCACAATCAAAGCACAACAACATTTTTTCCTTGACATCCAAGGTGCAATGTGCACACATTGGGCCTGAAAGGAGGTCCCCATGATTGACCGAGATGCTCTTACCGACTATGTCGCATCGTTGCGGGGAGCCAGTCAACAAGACGACGCGGCCTTCCACCTGCTACTCGTTCGTGGCATGGAACTTCTCCAGCTCCTCGACAAGGACATCGCTCGTGAATTCGGCGCCAGCCGTCCAACTGTGACTCGCTGGAGGAACGGCGTCAATGCGCCACACCCAGCGATGCGCAGGCCCGTGTTTGAATGGCTTGAAAAGCGAGCGAAGGTTCTTCTTCGGCGACCTGGGAGGACTCAAGAAACTCAGTCGTCGTCGGGAGCCGCTGCCCCGATTTCAGTGGCCGCACGAGGGAGGGATGATTGACTGAACAAGCGTTTTGAGGTTAACTCGCGCGCATGAGCAACACGGCTCAGCGACGGTCTTTTCTCATCCGCATTGCTTTCGAAGGTCGTCAAGCGCTTATCCTTGAGTTCCACAGAGACCATCTCACAGAATATCTGTGGCCGCGGACTCTTGAAGAGTTTACGGATCTCGCGAGGAAGGAGTGCTTGTACGAAGTCCTGGAAACGACTTCCGGCGCGGAACAGCTTGCCGGTATATGTTACATCTGTCACGGCAATGAGCCCAATCCACCACATTCGGAGCGTGCTGAATTCGGCGGCATTTATGTCACAACCGAATGTCGTGGACTCGGTGTGGCGACGGCCCTCGGGAAGGTCGCCATCTCGAACCACTTCGTCGTGGATCCGCCGCGCGGACCGCTCATTGGGCACGTTCATGAAGCGAACCCGCTTCCCCGCGGGATCCTCCAGAATCAGCTGGGCTTTGTTCTCACTGGTCAGGAGATCCCGCCGCCCGAGAACGCACCGGCCAGCATGGCACGAAATGACAATGGAGACGTCGTTGCAGACCTCTTCGAATTCAGGCGTTCAACGCTCCTTCGGTTCGCGGATTGGATCGAGGAGTTCTCTGGTTCCATTGGACCGGCTGCCGCGTCAACACTCGACATCGAGGTGCCGACCTTTACTCGCTTCCGTGCAAATGCCTTGGAGGCACTTCGTTCTCTCGGCTCGTAGCGGTGTGTTTTGCCCGCACCCGCAGACCAGTGCGTCTGCGCTATTCCGAGCGAGCTCAGCAGGTTGTCGGGAGGTGGGTCGGGCCAAGCCGCGCGCGGGTCGCGCAAGGGGGCGTACGGATCTTCGACGAAGGGCTGGTCCGCTGGCGGGTAGAGCAGCCCACCTCGGCGAGCACGCTGTCGCGTACCGCAAGCCTCTTGGCGGCCCTGAAGCGTACGTTGTCCAGCTGCACTACCGGGGTGACAAGCTGAGCAACGCTCACACCAAGGGCGCTGGCGAGCTTGCGAAGGGTCTCCGCCCGCGGGCTGGTCTTCCCGCGCTCTATCTTGCTGTACCCCACCCGGGACACTCCACCGGCCGATGTCAAATGTCTTGAGCATATCGAATTTGAAGCAGCTTTTTACACTCCGGGCAAGTACTATCTCAACAGCTTTGGGCCAGCATGATCATCACCAGGACCCCCCATTTGGTTACGCACCCGATCAGGGCTGTCCGCAATAGCCGTCGATGCAGCGTTCGCCGCCGGCGTAGTCGCAGTCGCAGTCGACGGCGCACTCGGGCGGCGGCTCCTCTTCGGGGAGCACGCAGATCCCGTCCTCGCACACCTCGCCCGCCTCGCAATCGCAGCGGTGGGTGCACTCCCGGTAGCACTGGCCTTCGCGGCACGCCTCATCCTCGGGGCAGTCGGCGTCGGCGCAGCAGTTAAAGGCGCAGCCGGGCACGCACTCGTGGTCCTGGCAAACCCGGTCCTGGGGGCAGTCGGCGTCCTCGAAGCAGATCGAGACGCACTCGCCGTCCAGGCAGACCTGGTCTTCTTCGCAATCGCCGTTCGTCCTGCAGCCCTGGTCGGGCAACAGGGCGCACTCGCCGGCGACGCAGCGCTGCCCTGCGGGGCAGTCGGCGTCCTGTTCGCAGCCGGGCTCCGGCACGCCACCGTCGGGCTCCGGTTCCGGATCGCATCCGCAGCCGCACTCGTAGTCGCATTCGGTCATGCATTCCTCGTCCCAGCAGTTCTCGTCCCAGCATTCCTCGTAGCACCAAGCGCAGTCCTCCTCCACGCAGGCTTGAGCGCAATTGGGCGAACAGTTGTCGCCCATGCACCAGTTGCCGTCACATGCGGCGACCAGCGCCGCCACAGCCACCACCAGTACGATTCCCATTACTCGGATCATTTCATCTCCTCCTATGGTTACGGCCGTCCTGTTGAATCAGTCGCCGACAACAGGGGTGACGTTCAAAGAAAATGGAGGCTGGGAGTCAGATCTTCAGCAGGGTTTTCAACTCGGCGGGCGAGTCGCAGAGGTGATCCGGATCACTCTCGCGCACCGTGTGACCGCGGTCGAAGCCCCAGGTCACGCCGCAGACGCAAAGGCCGGCCGCGCGACCCGAAAGGACGTCGTTGGCGTGGTCACCCACCATCAGGCCGCCCTGTGCCTGGGCGCCGAGCCGCTGCAGGGCGAGCAGGACGGGATCGGGAAGCGGCTTCAGGGGAGCCTCGTCGCCGCCGACCACCGCATGGAAGTGGCGTTGAAGTCCCAGGCCGTCCAGGATCTGGCGGGCGAACGCGGCCGGCTTGTTGGTCACCACCCCGAGCCGCGCCCCGGCGAGGGCTTCGAGCAACTCGGCGATCCCGGGGTATGGCCGGGTGGCCTCGAGGCAGTGGTCGCGATATTCGACCTTGAAACGAGCGACCGCGTCGTCCACGTCGGTGCGACCGAAGCGGTCGAGGGTCCGCAGCATCAGCTTGCGAACCCCGTCGCCCACGAAGCCGACGATCTGCCCGTCGTCCAGCCGGTCGAGCCCCAGCCCGTCCAGGGTCCGGTTGACCGCGACGGCGATGTCGGCGGAGGAGTCCACCAGGGTTCCGTCCAGGTCGAAGAGTATCGGGTCGTAGGCGGCTCTCACGTGAACAAGATAGCACGTTGTACTCTTGACATCCCACCCCACGAAAGGACACATTGGCAAATGGGGTGGACGACCGGGGTGCCGGATGGTGTCGCTGTTCTGGATCACGGTGGGCATTGGTGGCCTGTGGGTGCTGGTTTTCGTCAGCAACGTCATGGAGTTCCGGCGCGTCCCGAGGCTAGCGCCGAGACCGGTCAAGGATCTGCACCGCCTGCCCAAGGTCAGCGTGATGGTGCCGGCCCGCAACGAGGAGGCCAACATACGCAAGTGCCTGCGCTCACTCATGGAACTGCTGCACCCGGACATCGAGATCATCGTGGCGGACGACCGATCGACCGACTCCACCGCGCAGATCGTAAAGCGCCTGGCCAGGCTGGACCCGCGCATCCGGCTGGTGCAGTTGACCGAGGAGCCTCCACCCGGGTGGATGGGCAAGTGCCACGCCTTGCACCAGGCGGTCATCCAGGGCCGGCCCAGCGGCGAGTGGTTCTTGTTCACCGACGCCGACACGGTCCACCACCCGCAGTCGCTGGCGGTCTCCTTGCGCGAGGCGATGGATCACCAGGTCGACATGTTCTCGCTGATCCCGCACCTCGAGGCCCAAAACTTCTGGGAGCGGTTGGTGCAACCGACCGTCGCGGCCGTCATCGCCATGTACAACCGGCCGTCGCGCATCAACAATCCCCGGCGGCCGGAGGCGTTTGCCAACGGCCAGTACATCCTGATCCGCAGATCGGCATACCTGGGTGCCGGCGGACACGAGTCGGTGGCAGGCAAGGTGCTCGAAGACGTGGAAATGGCCAGAGTTGTCAAGGCGCTCGGGTACTGGACCCGCCTGGCCGTGGGCCTGGATCTGTTCCAGACCCACATGTACCCTGACCTGAGATCCCTGATCCAGGGCTGGACCAAGAACCTCTACCTGCTGTTGCAGTCGCGTATGAGCCGCGTGTTCGTGGCGACCATGGCCTCGCTGCTGCTCTGCTTGTGGCCGGCGGTGATGGGGCTCGGCGCGTGCGTGGCCCTGGCCATCGACTGGCGACCCTTGCCGACCGGGTCGCTCCTGGTGCTGGTGGGAGTCTACACCCTGGTGATGTCCTTTCAGGCGATCCTGCGCGCGCTCAGCCGCTGGCACCCTGCCCTGGCCCCGCTGGCTCCGCTGGCCAACCTGATTGTGGTGTTCATCCTGTTGCGCTCGGCCTGGCTGCACGCGCGCGGCAGCGCGGTGGTCTGGAAGGGCAGGCGGGTGTTCGACGACCGGGAGGAATCCTAGGTGAACGACGATCGCTGGACAGCCCGCAAGCAGCCGCTGGCCGCGCTGGTGCGCCAGCGTCTGCGCGTGCTGTTCGACGAACTGGGCTCGTACCGTGCTCCCGATCTCTACCGACGCGTGATGAGCGAGGTGGAGCGGGTATTGATCGTCGAGGCCCTTCAACGCACAGGCGGGTCGCGCAAGAAGGCGGCCGAGATCCTGGGCATACACCGAAACACCCTGCGTCTGCGCATGCGCAAACTGGCCATTACCCCTCTCCCCCGGGAGAGGGGGTAAGGAGGTGAGGCATGTTCCATTACTCATTTTCATTCGGACAGGGCGAACGAGCGGAATTCGATGTGGACGAGAGCGGAGACACCTCGCTGGAGGACGCTTCGCAGGACTACCCGGCCTGGGTGGAGTTGGAGCGCTTCAAGTGCGATCTCTGCACGATCCCGCTGGGCAGCCGGCGGACCTGCCCGGCCGCCCTATCCGTCCAGCCGGCAGTGGAGGCTTTCGCCAACTGCTTCTCCTTCGAGAAATTGAAAGTCGTGGTGCGAGTGGACAGGCTGCAGTTCAGCGGCGAGATCCCCGCCCAGAACGCGGTCCGATCCCTGGTGGGTCTGTTGCTGTCGCTGAGTTCCTGTCCGGTGCTGTCCAGGCTGCGCCCCATGGCCCACTTCCATCTTCCGTTCGGCAGCCGACAGCACACCGCCTTTCGCTTCCTGGGGATGTACCTGATAGCCCAGCGCTTGCGACAGCTCGAGGGCCTTGCTCCCGACTGGGAGATGGGCGGTCTGCTCGATCTGTTCAAGCAGATCCACGAGGTCAACCGGAATCTGGCCGAGAGACTCAGGGACGCGTCGACCCAGGACGCCGCGATCAACAGCCTGATCATCCTCGATTCGCTGGCCTACGCGGCCGAAGCGGACGTCGAGAGCAGCCTGGAACAACTCAGGCCGCTTTTCCGGATGTACCTGTAATCTATCAACAACCTGGACCTGGACCTGGACTTGGACCTGGACCTGGACCTGGACCTGGACTTGGACTTGGACCTGGACTTGGACCTGGACCTGGACGATAAGTAAATTTCATGTACGTGATCAGGTCCAGGTCCAGGTTTAGGTCCAGGTCCAGGTTTAGGTTCAGGTTCAAGAAATTTCCCCAGTGCCTATGGGGCCGGGGGGGGGGTAGGAGAGCGGATCCGCCGCATGCCCGTACGGGCGTCGGAGGCGCGCTTGCCCGTCGGCCAGGTCATCAGGTACTTGCGGTAGTTCCGGATGGCCTCTCGTCTGCGGCCCAGCTTCTCGCAGCAGACCGCCTGCATGAAGGTGGCCTCGTCGCGGCCGGGGCTGTCCGGATCGGCCAGGTAGTTTTCGAGCTTGCGTAACACGGACTCGAAACGCCCCTTCGCCATGTCCGAGCGGAAGTCGTCGAATATCCATCCGGTGTCCTGATGAATGCGCGCCACCAGCGCCTCGAGCGAATCATCACCCGCCGGCCCGGGCCGATCAGGTCGCGGTTCCTCGCGCTTCGGTGACTTGGGCCGCGGCTTGGGACTCGCCGATCTGACCGCGGGCTTGCCGGGGCGCAGTGGCGCCATCAACTCGCCCAGCGATCCGCCCATTCTGGACAGGTCCAGTTTGCCCGTCCGGATCGGACCGCCGGTCGGCTCCAGGCTGGCCTGCTGGCCGGCGCGGATGATGATCGCTTCGAACCTGGAATCGATCGGTGCCAGCTCCACCGCACCCTTCTCGACCCCCACGGACAGCCCGCCGTCCAGGGCCAGGTGAACCGCAAAGCGGGTGCCCCTGACGACGACCCGTCCTGTCGATGCATCCACCGAAAAAGGCCTCGTCGGCGAACGGGGAGCGACCCGGCAGGCCAGTGCGCCGACGAGCAGCCGTATCCGGTCTCCATCGGCGCCGATGGTCTCGAATCGGAGCCGCGTGCGCTCTCCTGCCCGGATGCGGCTGCCGTCCTGCAGTTCCAGGTCAACCCGCGCACCGGCTGCGGTCACCAGCACGTCGCCGGAGTGCAGCGCCGACGACGCCTCGAATGGCCGGGTCCCAACGGCGTTCGCGCTGCGCAGCTGCACCTGGCCGGTTTTCTCCACGATCTCGAGCGCCAGCGCGGGCGTCGGCCGTTCTGGCTCGATGACAGGGACGACAGGGGGGGCGGGCTCAGGAGCAGGAGCCGGTTCGGGACCGACCCAGGGCCTGCCCACCACCAGCCAGAGCAGAAGTGCAACCGCGCCGGCCGCGGCCGGCGCCCACAACAACCACGGGCGGCTCCACCACGGGCCTCGGTCACACTCCGGCTCGAGTTGAAGATGCCGGGTCCAGACCGGTTCGGGCACCGGATCCTCGCGCACCTGCCGGCACAGTCCGGCCGCGTGTTCCAGTTCATCCACCTCGGCGCGGCAGGCAGGACAACCGTCCAGGTGTGAGGCAAAGGCCTCGGAGCGTTGATGATCCATTTCGCCGTAGGAGTATTCGACCCGGTCGTCGGGATTCCACTTGCAGCGGTTTTCGCTCACGTCTTGACCTCAGTCTTTCTTGCCTTTTTGTTTTGACAGATGCCGGGCCAGTTCCCGCCGGCCGTAGAAGAGCCGGGTGCGAACGGTGGCGGCCGGCACGCCCAACGAGCGCGAGATCTCCTCGGTGGGCACTTCCATCAAGTCGTGCAGCACCACCACGTTGCGCTTTGCCTCCTTCAGCCTGGCCAGGGCCCGGTTCAGCCTGGCCGCAACCTCCTTGCGCAAAATGACCGCGCCGGGGTCGGCGCCAGGGTCTGCCAGCGCCTCGACGGCATCCATGTCCGGCACCTCACGTCGGCGTTTCTTTTTCCTGAGGTGATCCATGGCCACGTGTACGCAGATCCTGTACAGCCAGGTGGAAAACCGCGAGCGACCCTCGAACCGCCCGAGGCTGCGGTGAACCTTGATGAACACCTGTTGGACCAGGTCCTCCAGTTCGTCCGTGGATCCCAGAATACGGCACAGAATACGCCACGCATCGGGCCGGTATTCCACGAACAGTCGCTGCCAGCAGGCCGGTTCGCCGCGCCGACAACCGGCGATCAGCTCCTTCTCGGCCTCCTTCGAGGGCTTGCTCAGGGCCTTCACCATGGCCATCTTCCGGATCGGAAAAAGCCATCTTCGAGCCTGTCAAGCCCAGCCGTTCCGATCCATGGGTCGTTCGTCACGCAGGCTGCGTTCAAGAAATCAACACGAATCCGGCTTATTCCTCTTCCGGAGTCTTCTCGATCAACTGGTCGCTCGATCCCGGCCGGACCTGTTCGAGCATGTCGGTCAGCTCTCGCAACATGTCCTGGAACGACTTGACGTTCCGGTCGGGGAACGAGATCAGGGCCGCGGTCAGCGTGACGGGGCCGGTGCTGGAGGAAGTGCTCTCGGCCTTGAGGAGCCCGCGAATGCGCTCCACCGGCTTGCGAGCCACGTTTGCGGCGGTCTCGGGCATGACCACGACGAAGACGTCGTCCTCGATGCGATAGATCCGATCCGCCGCCCTCAGGCATTTTTGCAGGACCGTCACCACGGCCGCTATCAGGCCGGCCGCTTCCTTCTTGCGCTGCTCGGTGTACAGGTCCTCGTAGCGGTCCACGACCAGCAAGGCGCAGGACAGGGAGTGATCGTAGCGCATGGTGCGGTTGAACTCGTATTCCAGGTCCCAGCGCAACTGGCGATATCCTCCCACCATGTAGTGCTTCTTGATGTCCGGCTCCTCCAGGTGCGCTTCGCGGTCCTGAACCAGGTGATGCTGGCGGCGGGTGTCCAGCGCCGAGCGGATGCGGGTCTGCAGGTCGAATATCCGGAAGGGTTTTGTCACGTAGTCGTCGGCGCCCAGTTCGATTCCCCGCACCTTGCTGTCCAGGTCGTCCAGCGCGGTGACCAGGATGATGGGCGTGTCGGCCAGGTCCTCGTCGGCGCGCAATTCGCGGCAGACCTGGAAGCCGTCCTTGGTGCCCATCATGATGTCGAGCAGGATCAGGTCGGGGCGCTCGTCGCGGGCCATGGCCAGCGCCTGGTTCCCGTCGTGCGCCTCGAACACGATGTATCCCGAATTCTCGCAAACCTCGCGCATCAATGCCGCGTTGAACTTGTCGTCATCGACCACCAGGATTTTCTTATGCTCGGCCACCGGTGCCCTCGTCTTGGTTTGCAACTCCCATCAGAAATTTTAACGGCCTTCGGCCAGGTTTCGGAACTTGGTGTACTCCTTCTGGAACTGGAGACGAATCCTGCCTGTCGGGCCGTTGCGCTGCTTGCCGATGTTTATCTCCGCTATGCCCCTGTCTTCGGTGTCCTCGTTGTAGATCTCGTCGCGGTAGATGAACATGATGACGTCGGCGTCCTGCTCGATGGCGCCCGACTCGCGCAGGTCCGAGAGCTGGGGCCGCCTGGACTCGCGGGATTCGACCTTGCGGCTCAGCTGGCTCAGCGCCAGCACCGGCACCTGCATCTCCTTGGCCAGCCCCTTGAGCCCCCGGGAGATCTCGGAGATCTCGCGCTCGCGGCTATCCGACCGGGAGGCGGGCGGCGAGGCCAGCTGCAGGTAGTCCATGACTATCAGGCCCAGCTTCATTTTCTGCTTGAGCAGCTCGGCCTGCAACCTCCGCGCGCGCGCGCGCATCTCCAGCACGCGGATACCGGGGCTGTCGTCGATGTACATCGGTGCCTCGCTCAGCAGGCCGGCCGCCCGTACCAGGCGGCTCCACTCCGAGTCGCCCAGGATACCCTGCCGCAGAGCGTGGTAGTCCACCTCGGCCTCCGTGCACAGCAGGCGCATGGCCAGCGCCTCCTTGCTCATCTCCAGGGAGAAGAACAGGGTCGGGACCTTGGACTTCATGGACGTGTTCTGTGCGATGTTGAGCGCCAGCGAGGTCTTGCCCATGGACGGCCGGGCCGCCAGGATGATCAGGTCCGCGGCCTGCAGTCCCGAGGTCTTCTGGTCCAGGTCCTTGAAGCCGGTCGGCACGCCTGTGTAGATGTCCTTGTCCGTTCGCTCGTAGAGTTTCTCGATGGTGACGAAGGATGCCTGGATCAGATCCTTCAGCGGCACGACCTTGCCGTCGCTTCGCCCATGGAGCACGTTGAAAATCAGTTGCTCCGCGTTGCTGAGGTATTCTTGCAGGTTCTCGCTTTCCTGGTAGCCGCCCCGAAGGATCAGCGAACACGCGTGGATCAAGCGACGCGACACCGCCTTGTCGGCCACGATCCGGGCATAGGTGTCGATGTTGGCCAGGCTGGGCACCGCGTCGGTCAGCGAGGCGATGTAGGCCGGCCCGCCGACCGACTCCAGGTGGCCGCGGGCCTTTAGGGTGTCCTCCAGGGTGAGGTAGTCGATGGCCTCGCCCCGCTCGGCCATCTCCAGCATGGCCGAAAAGATCTTCCGGTGGGCGTCGCGGTAGAAGTCCTCCTCCTTGACCCGGTCGACGATCTGGTCCAACGAGGTGTTGTCCAGCAGCACCGCGCCCAGTACAGAACGCTCGGCTTCCAGGTTCTGCGGAGGCAAATTGGCTTCGGTGTCCATGCCGACCTCTGATCGATTCCCCCCCGAACGGGATGCGTCACTTGGCGACCACCCAGACCTTCAACTTGCTCCGGACGTCCTGGTGCAGGCGGATGTTCACGGTATAGACCCCCACGCTCTTGATCGGTTCTTCCAACTCGATCTGGCGCCGCGAGATGTTCACACCCTCGGTGGCCAGCGCTTCCTCGATGTCCCTGGTGGTCACCGAGCCGAACAGCTTGTCCTGTTCTCCCACCAGCGCGGGAATGGTGCAGGAAACGCTCTCGAGCTTCTGGGCCAGGTCGGCGGCGTTCTGGCGCACCTTTCCCTTGTGCCGTTCGACCATGCGCTTCTGGTGTTCGAGCTGGCGGACGTTCTTGACGTTGGCCTGGACGGCCAACCCCTTCGGGATCAGATAGTTGCGGGCATAACCGGGTGCGACCGTCACCAGATCGCCGATGCCGCCGAGATCGGGTACGTCTTCGTGCAGGATGATCTTCATGACTCGTTCTCCAGCCGCTGGGATCAGATGGTCGGGGATGAGTAGGGCATCAGCGCCACCTGCCGTGCCCGCTTGATCGCCTTGGACACCTGGCGCTGGTGATGTGCGCAATTGCCCGAGATCCGGCGCGGGATGATCTTGCCCCGTTCGGTGATGAAGAACCGCAGGGCGCTCGGGTCCCTGAAATCGACCTTCAGGTTCTTGTCAGCGCAGAAGCGGCAGATCTTCCTGCGCGGCATCGGGCGGCGGCGTTTATCGTGCTCGGGCATGGCTCACTCCTCGTCGGCGGTTTCGCCGCTCTCTGTGCTTTCCGGTTCCGCAGGCGCTTGGACGGTCTCGGGGTCCGTCTGGGCTTCTTCGACCTTCTCGACCTCTTCGGCCTCTTCTTCGTGCGTGGCGGCCCTGGCCTCTTCTGCGGCCCTGGCCTCTTCTGCGGCCCTGGCCTCGGCCTCGGCCCTGGCCCGGTCCTCGATGGCCTTCTCGGCCAGCCGCTTCTCCACGTCCACGTCTTCGGCCATCTTGATGGTCTGGTAGCGTACGACCTGCTCGAGCAAGCGGAGGTTGCGCTCGAACTCCCGGATGACGCCAGGCTCGCCCAGGAAGGACATCTGGACATAGATGCCCTTGGGGTTCTTGGCGACCTCGAAGGCCAGCTTCTTCTTGCCCCAGATGTTACACCTGAGGACCTTGGCCCCCTGCTTGTCGAGCACGTCCTTGAGCCGTTCGTTGACCTGCGCCATCGCGTCGTCGGCGATGTCAGGTCGCAGGATGTAGAGAGTCTCGTATTCCCGCATGGTCTGCATGATGACCTCCTCAACTTCAGTTCCAAGTTCCAAGTTCCCAGTTCCTAGTTCCCGGAACTTGGAACTGGGAACTGGGAACTTGGAACTGATTACCAAGGGTTGAAACGGTTCATGGCGATCGTCAATCCTCCGGACAGCCAGGCCGCCGTCGCCTCGGCGGCCCCGTCGAGCAGCGCGTCGACCCGCTCGTGGTCCGCGGGGGCGAAGCCGGACAGCACGTGGTCTACGGCCATGTCGCTGGCTGCCGGGCGCCCGACGCCCAGCCGGAACCGGACGAAGTCGGTCGCTCCGAGGTGCTCGATCACCGACCGCACGCCGCGGTGCCCGCCGTCACCGCCGCCCCGGCGTACCTGGATGCGTCCCAGCTCCAGGTCGATGTCGTCGTGCAGCACGGCCAGCCGCTCGGCCGGAACCCGGTAGAACCGGCAGGCCGTTTCCACGGCCTCGCCGCTGTTGTTCATGTGCGTTTGCGGCTTGAGCAGGCGGACGCGGCGATCCTCTATTTCGCCCAGGCCCAGCTCGGAAGCGAACCGTCCGCCCGTGAAGCCGATGCCGTATCGCGCGGCCAGCCGGTCCACGGCCTCGAAGCCCACGTTGTGCCGGCTGGCCCGGTAGGCTTCCCCTGGATTTCCCAGTCCGACGATGAGAAAGAACACGATACGCACGCTTGCTTCTACTTCCGCCGACCTTCTTCCTTCTTCCCCTTCTTCTTCCCCTTCTCCTTTTCCTTCTCCTTTTCCTTCTCCTCGGCAGCCGGAGCCGCCTCGCCCTCGGGCTTCGCCTCTGCTCCTGCGACTGCCCCGGCCTCCTCTTCGGCCGCCTTTGCCTCTTCCTTCTCCTCCTCGACCGCGGGCGCGATTACGGCGCAGACCGTGAAGTTCCGGTCGAACAAGGCATTGACGCCTTCGGGCATCTCGATCTCGGCCACGTGGATCACGTCGCCGATCTCCATCTCGGCAACAGAGATCTTCACCGACTCGGGCAAGCGGTCGGGCAAGGCCTCGACCAGCAGGCGCCTGCGGGCCACCTGCAGAAGGCCTCCTCCGAGCTTGACGCCCACGGGAAGCCCCACCAGCTCGATGGGCACCGTCCGCTGGACCTTCTTGCCGGTGTCGACCCACAGGAAGTCCACGTGCAGCACGTCGCGATCCACGGGATGGCGCTGCATCTCCTGCACGAAGACCGTGCGGTTTTCGGCACCGTCGAGCCGGATCAGCGAGTTCAACCCGCGCTCACCGCGCAGGATGTTAAACAGCTCGTCCGGATTCACCGCCAGCGCCAGCGATTCCTTCCCTCTGCCATAGCAAACCGCCGGGATCAGGCCCTTGTCGCGCATCCGCCTGGCTGGTCCCTTGCCCCGCTCCTGTCTCTGCTCGACCTTCAATACCGGGATTTCCATTTCCATTTTCTGGTTCCTCGAAAAGCGAACCCCAGCGAACCCGCTACACGAACAGCGAGGTCACCGAGTCCTTCATGTGGATGCGCCGGATGGCCTCTCCCAGCAGCGAGGCCACCGACAGCACTCTGATCTTCTTGCAGTTGGCCGCCTTCTCGTGGAGCGGGATGGTGTCGCAGACCACCACCTCCTCGATGGGCGCCTTCTCGATGCGTTCGATGGCCGGTCCCGAGAGGACCGGGTGCACGCAGTAGGCCGAGACCCGCTTGGCGCCGTTCTCGCGCAGGGCCGTGGCCGCCCGGGTGATCGTGCCGGCCGTGTCGATGATGTCGTCGAGCACCACCGCGTCCTGGCCCTCGACCGAGCCGATCACGTTCATCACCTGGCACTCATTGGGGCCCGAGCGGCGCTTGTCGATGATCGCCATCTTGGACCGCAGCCGCTTGGAATAGGCCCGGGCGCGTTCGGTCCCGCCGGCGTCCGGGGAGACGATCACCGCCGCCGCCTCGTAGCGCTGCTTCATGTCCTGCAGGAACACCGGCGCGGCGTAGAGGTGATCGAACGGCACGTTGAAGAATCCCTGGATCTGGCCCGCGTGCAGGTCGATCGACACCACCCGCGAGGCGCCGGCGGTGCTCAGCATGTCGGCCACCAGCTTGGATGTGATCGGAGTACGCGGCGCCACCTTGCGGTCCTGGCGGCCGTAGCCGTAGTACGGGATGACCGCCACGATCTGCTCGGCCGAAGCCCGGCGCAAGGCATCGATGAGGATCAGTAATTCCATCAGGTTGCGGTTGACCGGATAGCAGGTGGACTGGATGATGAACGAGTCCCGCCCGCGCACGTTATCGCCGATCTCGACGTTGATCTCGCCGTCGGAAAAGGTTCCGACTTTGGCCTTGCCCAACCGGGTGTTCAGGTAGCTCGCGATGGTCTCGGCCAGCGGTCGATTGGCATTTCCGGAAAAAATCAGCGGCGGTTCGGTCTGGTACACGCGCGGCCCTCCAGGGGATCGTGTTCAGTCGACGATTCGGTGCTCGAATCCGGGTCTCTGAGGCATCCACCTCAGTCGGATGCGCCCTCCTGTCCTTCGTCGTCGGACTCGGATTCGGCCTGCTGTTGCTCCCCCTCGCCTTGCTCCCCCTCGCCTTGCTCCCTCTCGCCTTGCTCCCCCTCGCCTTGCTCCCCCTCGCCGGAGCCCAGCTTGCGGTCGCCCACATCGGGCGGTGGCGCGCCGGTACGTTCCAGTTCCCGCCGGTACTCCGCCAGAACCTTGGCCTCGATCATCTCGCGCGTCTGGGTATTGAGCGGGTGAGCGGTGTCCTTGAATGTGCCGTCCTTGCGCTTCTTGCTGGGCATGGCCACGAAGAGGCCGCTGTTGCCCTGGATCACCTTGAGATCGCGGACCACGAAGCAGTGGTCGAAGGTGATGGTTGCGTACGCCTTGAGTTTGTCCTCGTTGACCGGAAACACTCTGACCTCTGTGATCTCCATGGTGGACCTCCTTTGCCCCCGAGGGCTCTGGCGAAAATCACTGTTGCCTGCTGCGCAGGTGCATCATCCTAGTTGATAGCCCTCAACACGAGGTACGTCCAACCTTGTATCTTCTTCCCTTGCCCCTTCCCCAGTCGCCGGAGGGCCTGACGAGCGGCCCGCCGCGTGCTGAACAGCCCGAACACGCTGGGGCCACTGCCGCTCATTAGCGCGCCAACCGCTCCGACTTGCATCAACTCCTGTCGCACCCGTTTGATCTCCGGGTGCATTCTCTCGCCAGCCGGTTGCAGGTCGTTGACCAGGACTGCGGCGAGTCGGTCGATGCCCCAATCGGGGCAAGCGTCCCAATCAGGGCGATCGTGAGTAGCACCACTACAGACAGATGTCAACGGATATTTTAGGTTTTCGAACACCAGGCGGGTCTCGTGGCCAAAGGGAGCGCGGGCCAGGATGAGCCAGAAACGGGGCAGTGTCCGGACCGGGGTCAGCAGGTGTCCGATCCCCCGGGCCAGACAGGGACCGTCCTGCAGGAAAAAGGGCACGTCAGCCCCCAGACTGGTCGCTATCTCGTGCAACTCGTCATTCGACAATGGATCGCATCCGATCTTCTGCAGTCCGCGCAGAGTGGCGGCCGCATCGGAGGAGCCGCCGCCCAGCCCGGCCCGGATCGGGATCCTCTTTCTTATCTGCACGTTGACGCCGAAGCCGGCATCCCTGGCGCGCTTCGACCAGGCCCTGGCCGCCGCGTGCGCCAGGTTGGCCGGACCGTCCAGTTCCGGCCAGCCCGGACAGCTGACCCGGATCCCGCTGTTGCTGCGCTCGATGCACACCGAGTCGAACAGGGCCACGGGCACCGTCAGGGACTCCAACTCGTGGAAGCCGTCCGGCCGCTTGCCGAGGACCCGCAGAAAGAGGTTGATCTTGGCCGGGGCCTTTATCTCGATCGAGTCCATGTACTCCATGTATTGAATTGTGCTCCAGGTTCTGGGTGGTTGCCAAGTCGTTTGATCCGTGGCACCATTTGCGACCGATCCTTCGGCATCAGGGTCGCCAGGCTCGGTGGAGGAAAATGAGGATGAGGCGTTGGCTGCCGGTTGTCGCGTTCGCCATTTTGGCCGCTTGCCAGGAGCCTCCCTCGGATCCTGCCGGCACCTACCGCGCATTCCACTTTGCGATCGCCGAAGGGGACTGGAATCGGGCCGTCGGCCTGCTGGCGCCCGAGACCCGGCGGGTGTTCGAGGAGGTGGGCCGTGGTCTGGCCGAGGCGGTCGGATATAGCGACGACCCCTTGACGTTCTTCCTGCGCGGCGTGAGGGCAACGGTGCGCACTCCGCTGCACGAGGTGGAAGTGATCGAACAGCAAGCATCGCGTGCGACCGTAAGGGTCAAGGCCGGGAAATGCGATCGGCAGGACGAACGGCGTCAACCGGATTGTTCGGTGACCGAGGTCGTGCTCGAGCGGGTGGACGGCCGCTGGTTGATCGTGGCCGATCTGCCGGATGTGCTGCGCGAGTCGATCGGCTCTTTGACGGGAGGATGAGGCATGAAACGCAGGTTTGCGGTGTCCGTGGTGATGGTGTCGGCCGCCGTGTGGGCGACATGTGGTCCGCCACAGCAAGAGATCACGCGGCCGGAAGAGGCTCAGCCCGAAAAGCCGATCGAGCCCCCACGCCCGTCGGAGGGGCCCACATTCGAGGTCTCATACTCGGTCATGGCCGAGGTGTTGCACATGGCCGAGGGGATCAGCATCTGGCGGCGGGATCTGCCGCGCGCGCTCTACCGCGCCTTCGACGACCGCTTCGGCCTGGACGATACCGACAAGCAGCTGCGCAAGCGGTTCGCGTTCGTTCGCCTCGATCTGTGGGAGAAGGACGCCAAGAGGCGGCCCCAGATCTCGTTCGCCAAACCGTTCGGGCCAGAGGGCCTGTTCCCGCCGGCCGAGCCTGGACTGCAGGCGAGGTTCTGGCAGGCCGTGCTCGCCGCCCCGGAGCCGGCCGCCCTGCGGCGGGGCCTGGGCGGAATCGTCGAGCCGGCCGACGCGGAGGCGCTGGCCGGGTTCCTCGAACGGATCGCCAAGAGGGTCGGCGAGATCATCACCGAATTCGGGGGCTACCAGAAACAAGCCACCGAGTTGCAGCGCCTGCTGGGCAGCGGCAGGCTGCCTGGGTTGCTCGACCAGCTGGGCCGCTTCTGCGGGGTGGACACCAGGAGACTGACATTCCGGATCCACCCGGTCTGGCTGCCCGAGGGGCAGACCGGCCGGGCCGTGCCGTACGGCGACACCATCGTGCTCGAGTTGCCGGCCGGCCGGTCCATCGGGCCTGCGCAGGTGGCCCAGGTGGTCTGCGCCGTGTTCGAGCGGATCCTGGCCCGCGTGCAAGAACGGACCAAGTCTCTGGTCACCGTCCGCTTCGTGGAGAAGGCGGGCTTTCCCGCAAGGCCATTGCCGATGATCAGGGCCTTGCTGGATGCTGTCGGCTACGGCCTGGCCGCTCCCCTCGCGGCCTCGGGGCCGGCCGAGGTACCGGGCTGGCCCGGTGACGCAGCCCGCCAGCGCTCGGCCGAGGCCATGACGAAGCTCCTGCGAGGCTGGCTGGACAAGGGAAAGAAGCTCGACGGGGTATTCGCCCTCAAGGCAGCCAAGGCGCACCTGGCGGTCAACCCGTCCCGTCCCGTATATTACGTGGACGGGTCCATGGTGATCGCCCACGAGAAAATACTCGCGCCCTTCAAGAAAAAGGTGGCCCGCTGGGCAATCTGGAAGTTCCCCCTCGACAAGAAGTACAACTTCCCGCGCAAGCTGGACTACGTCCCGGGCCGCTCGGTGCTGATCATACTGACCCCCAAGGACCTGAAGGAGCTTCCGGCCCGTTTCCCCAACCGGCGCAAGATCCTGGATGCGTTAGAGGCGGCCCTGGACGCATTGAAAACCAACAACGGTGTCATCATAACCATACCGCGCGAGTCGCGCGGCTACATCTTCGTCATAGCCGCCACCGGCCCCAAGGCCATGGAACGAGTGTCCAAGGCCTTCTTCGAGCTCGAAGAGATTCCCCAGGGGATCGTCAAGGTGCGATGACCGAGCGCTCAGCTCCGCTCGCGCGGGCCGCCCTCGATCCCGGCCCGATCGTGCACATCCACGTGGATGACCACCTGGGCCGAAGCGAGGACGTCTTTGATCCTACGTTCCAGGTCGTCGGCCACCTGGTGGGCGTCTTTCAACATCATGTCCGGGCTGCACGTGATGTGCACGTCCACGTGGCACAGGCTGCCGGCCTTGCGGGTGCGCAGCTCGTGGAAGGAGTGGATGCGCTCCTCGGCGTCCAGGACTCGCCGGATCCGGGCCACCTCCTGCTCGGGCAGGCGGTGGTCCATCAACTGCTTCGAGGCTGACAAGGTCAGCTTGATACCGATGGCCCCTATCCAGATCGCCACGCCCAGGGCTGCGATAGCGTCCAGAGGCTGCCATCCGGTCAGCCACACCAGGCCGAGGCCCGCCATCACGCCCAGCGAGGTGTACACGTCGGTGGCCAGGTGGTGGCCGTCGGCCTCGAGCGCCAGGGAGTCCTCCTCCCCGGCGACCTTGAGGAGATAGCGCGCCACCAGGGTGTTGACCAGGACCGAGACGGCCATCACGCCCACGGCCAGGCCGACCATCTCCACCTCGCCGCCCTGGATTAACCTGTAAACCGCCTCGTAGACGATCCACACGCCGGCCACAACGATCAGCAGCGCCTCTATCGCGCCCGAGAGAGCCTCGGCCTTGCCGTGCCCGTACGGGTGATCCCGGTCCGGCGGCCGGTCGGCGATGCGCACCGAGAAAAACGCGATCACCGCCGCCACCAGGTCGATCCCCGAGTGCAGCGCCTCGGCCACGATGCCGACCGAGCCCGTCAGCGCGCCGACCACGAGCTTGCCGATCACCAGGCTCGTGTTGGACGCGATCGAGACCGCCGCGGCCCGGCTCTTGCGCGAACCCGCCATGTCGCCATCATGCCCCAGCGCAGAATGGATTGCTAGATCTGGGCCGGCACCCAGAGGTTGTCGCGGACCACGAGCTTCTGGCCGTCGATGGTCACGCCGCGGCCGGCTCCGCCCTCGCGGAAGTCGCAGACTATGTCGACGTGCTGGGCCGAGCGGTTGAGGATGCCGGAGGCCTCGAACTCCGCAAGCCTGCGCTTGCCTTCCTCGCTGGCCGGGTCGGGGGTGAAGCAGTCATCGTAGCTCTGACCGATGGCGACGTGCAGGGTGCCGCCGACCTTCTCGACGAACAGGGGGTGCTTGAGAACCTTGGCCAGGCCGGGGTTCATGCCGAAGGCCACCTCGCCCAGGCGCTTGGAGCCCTCGTCGGTCTCGACGATGGCGGCCAGTCGGTCGTGGCCGACCTCGGCCTCGTACTCGGTGATCCGGCCGCCTTGAAGCTTGAGGTAGATGCCCTGGATGTCCTCGCCGCCGTAGTTAACCGGCAGGTCGATGAAGATCTCGCCCTCGGGGCTGCGGGCATCGGGCGAGGTGAACACCTCTCCGTCGGGGAAGTTGCGCAGCCCGTATGACATCACCGGCAGGCTGTGGGACAGGTCCATGGTCAGGGTCAGGTCGCGGTCTTCGCGGGGATGACGGGTGACGATCTCGATTTTTTCAGCCTGCTCGATCAGCGGGGCGAGCCGCTCCTCGGCCGCTTTCAGCGGCCGGGGATCGACCGTCGAGGCACGCACGATGAACTCCGTGTACCCTGCCAGGTCCATGCCCTCCATGGCCGCGAAGCCCGGCGTGGGGTAGAGTGTCAAGACCCAGGGCTTGGCCAGCCTGATGTTGGCGAACGGCCGGTCGGCCGAGGCCAGTGCGGCCGCCTGATCGGCTTTCAGGCCCTTGTATCGCGAGGGGTCCTCGGCGCCGAGCACCTCGACGTACTTGGTCATCGAGTCGTAGCGGGCCCCGTGCCATTCGGGCACGGCCTCGATCTGCCCCGGCCCGGCGTGCCTGCCCATGGCCGCCGACCAGACCCGGCCGCGCTCGTTGTTGGGCGGGATCAGGCAGACGTCCGGCACCCCGCCGGCCTCGATCACCTTACGTTCGATCACCTCCATCAACGGCCAGCAGATGCGCTCGCCCTTGATCATCACCCGGTCTTGCGCGGTGATCCCGCCCAGGGAGTGGTCCAGCAGGATGTCGGCCCAGGTCTGGAGGTCCTTCTGCGCGATGGTCGGTTCCTGCATGGTTTTTCTCCTTGGTCTTCGTGTTTGCTCCAAAGAATGGATCGGCTGGGCTTGTAAATCAACCCGGCGGACGCATTCGGGTTGACAATCTTCCGCCAATTGTCCAAAATGATTTCTTGTAGGGGATGGCCGTGATCAAAGAATCAAAACGGGATTCGGACTCGAGGCTGGTGAAGTTTCCTCCCGGGGAACCGGTGTTCGACGGTCGGCCGTTCGATGAATCCATCTTCGCGGAGGTCGACAGCCTGTTGGCTCAGGAATACTGTTCCGACGGTTGGCTGGAGATCGAGACGCCCGACTCCCGGCTTGTCTGCCTGATCCATCGCTACAAACCCTTCCTGGCCGGACTGGTGGAGCGCAAGGCCTTCACCTTGGTGCCGCTGCGCGAGATCCCGGTCCGGGCCAAGCAGATCGGAGGGGAGGGGATTTGCGGACTCTTCCATGCCGATCCGTTGAGGGTGCTGATGATGGCGGTGCACTTTCGCCACAAGCCCGAGTTGCAGGCCGCCACCAACCTGGTGGATCTCCTGCACGTCCTCGACGTGCTGGCCCATGAAGGCCACAACGCCGCCCTGGCGCTGGAGCGCGCCGGAAAGCGAACCCTGCTGTTCCTGCAGAAGGGCATCCCGACCCGGTTGTACTTCGGCGACCATCTCGAGGATCCGGACGACGGCGACGTCACCCAGAAGTTCTTGAAGTACGGCTTCGCCCCGGACGCGCCCGTCGGCAGGGTGGAGGTGTTCAACCGGCTGGTCATCGAGCCCGACCCGGACGCCGGCAAGCCGCTCGCCGAGCTCAACCGGCAAGCCAAGCCCCCGCCGCCGGTGAGCATCCAGGTGCACAAGGGGGGCGTGCTGGTGCTGCAGCGGTTGTTCATGCCGCCGTTCATGCTCATCGGCCGCGAATCCGGTTGCGGGCTGCACCTGGACGATCTGGGTATCAGCCGCCGGCACGCCAAGCTCGCCTGGGATCGAGGCCGGTTCGTGATCGAGGACCTGGGCTCGACCAACGGCACGCAGGTCAACGGCAAGAGCATCGAGCGCTGGGAGCTGACCGCCCAGGACCGGATCGATGTGGGCAAGTTCTGGCTGCGGCTGGTCGAACCGATGGCCGTTCAGGCGGCACAGAAGACCCAGATGATGTCATCGAAGGAGGGGGCGGACAAGCTCTACCTGGTCGGCGCGAACCAGTCGGTGACCGTGCCCGTGGCCAACGAGATCACCATCGGCAAGGCCGAGGGCGTGGACGTGCGAACTCGCGGCTTTTTCGTCCGGCCGATCCACGCCCGTTTGAAGAACACGGGCGACGGGACCGCCGTGTTGACGTGCGTCGGTAAGGCCCGGGTCCAGCGCAACGGCAAGAAGCTGCAGTCCGTCAGCCTGAATCCGGGCGACAAGGTCACCATCGGCAACGTCCGGTTCCAGCTCGTCTCGGTACCGACCTTCGAACAGATCGACGGCTGACCTCTCTTCTCGCGCTCTGGGGAATGGATCGGTTGGGCTTGCAAATCACCCCCCGGCGTTCATAATGTGACCATCTCCGGATGCGAACCGCGAGGAGAACCATGGCCTGGCTGAAGATCAGAGAAGCGCTGGCGGCCCCCGCGGGCACCGAGCTGACCGTCAAGGGCTGGCTTCGGACGCGGCGGGACTCCAAGGCCGACGGCGGTCTGTCGTTCCTGCACATCTCCGACGGCACCTGCTTCGATCCGATCCAGGCGGTCGCCCGGCGCGACCTGCCCAACTACGACGCGGAGATCCTCAGGCTGACCTCCGGCTGCGCGCTGGAGGTTGCCGGAACGCTGGTGGAGTCGCAGGGCAAGGGCCAGAAAGTCGAGATCGCCGCAGCAGAGGTGCGGGTGGTGGGCTGGGTCGACGACCCGGACACCTACCCGGTCCCGGCCAAGCGCCACACCTTCGAGTACCTGCGCGAGGTGGCCCACCTGCGCTCGCGCACCAACACCTTCGGGGCGGTGGCCCGGGTGCGGCACTGCCTTTCCGTTGCCATCCACCGCTTCTTCGACGAGCGCGACTTCTACTACATCCACACCCCGATCATCACCGCCAACGATTGCGAGGGCGCCGGCGAGATGTTCCGGGTCAGCACCCTCGACCTGCTCGACCTGCCGCGCACCGACAGCGGGCAGATCGACTTCGACAAGGACTTCTTCGGCCGCGAGGCCCGCCTGACGGTCTCGGGTCAGCTGAGCGTGGAGACTTACTGCTGCGCCCTGAGCCGGGTCTATACCTTCGGACCCACCTTCAGGGCCGAGAACTCCAACACCTCGCGGCACCTGAGCGAGTTCTGGATGATCGAGCCGGAGATCGCCTTCGCCGACCTGTCAGAAAACGCCGACCTGGCCGAGGAATTTTTGAAATACCTGCTCGACGACCTGCTGACCCGGCGGACCGACGACATGAGTTTCTTTGATTCACGCATCGAGAAGGGCGTCATCGACCGGCTGAAACAGATCATCGAAAAACCTTTCCTGCGCCTTTCCTACGCCGACGCGATCGAGGTGTTGGGCAGATCAAAGAAAAAATTCGAGTTCCCGATCGAATGGGGCTTGGACCTGCAGAGCGAGCACGAACGCTACCTGACCGAGGAGTGCTACCAGCAGCCCGTGATCGTCATGGACTACCCCAAGGACATCAAGCCCTTCTACATGCGGGCGAACGACGACGGAAAGACCCTGGCCGCCATGGACGTGCTGGTGCCCAAGATCGGCGAGATCATCGGCGGCTCCCAGCGCGAGGAGCGCCTCGACGTGCTCGATCGCAGGATCGAGGAGATGGGCCTGGAAAAGGACGACTACTGGTGGTACCGCGACCTGCGCCGCTACGGCACGGTCCCCCACTCCGGCTTCGGCCTCGGCTTCGAGCGCCTGATCCAGTTCTGCACCGGCATGGCCAACATCCGCGACGTGATCCCCTTCCCCCGCGCCCCCCGCCAGGCGGAGTTCTGAGTATCGGCAGATCGTGGATTCGCCATGGCTATTCCACGATCTGGCGTGTAATTGTCTTGACAGATTCAGGCGACATCAATACGCTTTTCTGCATGAAACGATATTACGAGGGACTCCTTGATGACCATTTCAGCAACAACATATGGTCACGGCTGGGTCCTGGGCCACGGGCTGAAGCTTTTCACGTTGTCCAGTCTTCGACGTGAAGCCCCTCGATCTGTTGAAAGTCGCTATCGCGCGTCACCAGCACAGCACCCAAGGACAAAGCAGTAGCCGCAATCCATAGGTCGTTTTCGTCAAGCACGAGCCCTTTGCGTTCACGAGCGACCTTGATCAGCGCGTAATGGTCGCCCGCCACTTCCGGTACCGGTTCGCAAGGGATGATGGTAAACAAAGGAGCAACCTGTTTCTCCAATTCTTGACGCCGCTGGCCTTTCGGCGTTTTCTCGATCCCGTAACGTATTTCCCCACGCACCACCGAACAAGTAACTACTACGGCGTCAGGATCCGGTTGGATTCTGTAGACCCTTGTAATCACGCCTGAATTAGCTCCGATCTGAGTCCTAATTTTGCCAAACTGGCGCGTCAGGCGCGTCTCCGATACGTGTTTTCAAGGAGTTAACTTGCGTACCCATGCCCCGGTGTGGCATAGTGGGGACCTAACGAGAGGAGCTGGTCCTCATGTTGCCATAGGGGGTGTGCATGGAGGAAGCGAGAAGACGACTGGAGCGACTGCTTCGGCGAAAACGAGCGATGGACTTCGCGTTGATCGAAAAGGCCTCGAAAGGACGGTCGCGGCGAAGCCTGTTTCGTGACCTCGCGGAGCTGGGCTACCTGACGAGCTACACCCACGTCGGCCGCTACTATACGCTCACCGACGTCCCGCAGTTCGACGATCACGGATTGTGGTTCTTCCAGGGCATCGGCTTCTCACGTGCCGGCACGCTCAAAGCCACTCTGGTCGAGCAGGTAGACGCCGCCGAAGCGGGTCACACGCATCGCGAGCTAGAAGCGCTGGTGCACATTCGGGTGCACAACACCCTGCTCGGGCTGGTACGCGAGCAGCGCCTTGGGCGGGAGAAGCTCGAAAAGCTGTATCTCTATGTGAGTGCGGAGTCGGAACGAGCGGCGGCGCAGGTGGCGAAGCGGCGTGAGCGGATGGCCGCGGCGGTCGAGAAGATCGAGCTGCCGGACACCATGGTGATCGAGGTGCTACTCGAGGTTGTCCACGCCGGGAAGGCGATCATCGCCCCGTCGGTGGCGGCCGAGCGCCTCCGTGCCCGGGGCGTGCGCGTCACGGCGGCACAGGCGGAGCGGGTATATGCGCACTACGGCATCGAGGAAAAAAAAACGGCGCGCTCGCATTCGAGACGCTCGCGAAAATCAGGGTGCTGATCGATGCACAGCGCAAGCGATGCAACCAGCAGTTGATTGGCACCAACGGCGCGCAGGTCTCGGCCCACGAGGAGCCTGGGGCCTGCCCGATCTGCGGCGGAGATGACTGGCGCGTGCAGAAGACGGCGCCGCATCATGGCAAGACCCTCGCCTGCGGCGAGTTCCATGCCCGGGAGACGGTCCACGCCTGCGCGGCCGGGTGCCGTCACGAGTCCGGGGTTAGGGTCACGCACCGGCCGGCCTCGCTGACCTCGCAGCTTCTCCCGCACAGCGGGGTCGGCTACGACGTGGTGGCCCACGTGGGTCGTGCGCGTTACCTGGAGTACCGGCGGCGGGAAAACATCCGCGCGGAGCTGTTGAGTGAGCGCGGCCTGCGCTACTCGACCGGCCAGGTGAGCAGGTTGGGGCGTCTCTTCGTGCAGTACCTCGGCCGGCTCCACCGGCGTCACGCCGGGGAGCTGAAAGCGGTGCTGATGAGCGACGGTGGCTGGCCGATGCACGTGGACGCGACCGGGGAGAACGGCCGGGGCACGATATACGCGGTGATGGCGGGCTGGCGGCCCTGGGTGCTGGGGGCGTGGAAGATCGCCACGGAGCGGGCCGAGCTGATCCTGCCATGCTTGCAGAAGACCGTGCGTCTCTTCGGCGATCCCTGCGCGGCGGTGCGCGACCTGGGGCGGGGCGTGACTCCCGCCCTCTACACGCTAGTCGAGGAGCGCGGGCTGGAAATCCCCGTGCTCGGCTGCCACCAGCACTTCGCTGCAGATATAGGCAAGGATCTGCTGGAGCCCTCTCATGCCGAGTTGCGCAAGCTGTTCAAGCGGACCGGCGTGCGTGCGGACCTGCGCCGTCTGGCTAGGGATCTCGGACGGACCCTCGGCGAGGAGATCGAGGAGGGGCGTCAGGCCGTGCGGGAGTGGCAGTCCCTGGCCGACGACGGGCACCGCGTGCCGGCCGGGCGAGACGGCCTGGCCGTGGTCCGCGCCATGGCCCAGTGGACGCTCGACTTCCCGGCCGATGCGACGGGGCTCGACTTCCCCTACGACCGGCCGTACCTCGACATGCACGACCGGTGCCGGACCTCCATTCGGGCGGTGGATGCCTTCCTGCGCAACCCGCCAAAGGACCGGACGGTGGTGCGTGCCCTCGGACGACTCCATCGTGCTCTCCTCGCCGTGGAGAGCGAGGTGCCGTTCGGTCAGATCGCGAAGCGTCTGCGGGACAGGGCCAGGCTGTTCGACGAGCTACGTGACACACTGCGCCTGGCGTCCGACCCACCTGAAGACGAGACGGTGGAGAACCTCGACAAGATGCACGGAGAGTTGGACGCCCTGGTCTCTTCTCTCCAGGAGCGCCGCCCCGATCGCGGACCGGCTCGGGATACGCGAAAGGCGATCGATCTGATCCTCGAACACATAGACCGACACGGCGAGAGCCTCTGGGGCCATGCGATCCGCTTGCCGGAGAGTGCCGGCGGCGGAATCCGGCTCGTGGCGAGGACGAACAACCGGATCGAGAACTTGTTCAAGGGAACAAAGCATGGAGAGCGCCAACGGAGCGGCCGGAAGATCCTCACCCAGGATCTCGAGCATTTCCCCGCCGAGGCGATGCTGGCCCACAACCTGAAGTGCCCGGACTACGTCAGCATCGTCTGTGGCTCCATCGATCGCTTGGACCAGGCCTTCGCTGGACTGGATCGCGAAGATCACGAAAGGCGACTAAAGGGGCTGCCGCCTCGCGATCAGGAGGAAAGCGGCATCGTGCTCCAGATCGGCAGCGCCTCTCTACCCACGGCGGACCGGCGGGTGGTCAGGACGGAGGAGATGGATCGTCGGGTGAGGGCAGCCGCCAGCAGCCGGGCTCCGCGCCGCTGATTTCGACACCCAAGTCAGCAATCCAACCGGATCTTGACGCCGTAGAGTAACTACCTTGTCAGCCGATTGCACCGAAGACAGGCGCGCATCAATCTTCGGGTGTTTGCGCATCAAGTCAGAGAACGCGTTAGTGTCCAAGAGAAAAAGCATAGTAGGCAGCCCTATGCGCGTTGTTGCTCGAAAACGTTCTCCAATCGTACGGGCAGCTTACCCGCTTCAATGAAACGCTCGAGCTCGTCTATTTTTATTGGGTCGATCTCGGGCAGGCCACGCATCACCGCAAGAATGGCCTCAGGCGAACCACGCTTCGTTTCTTGCACTTGTACAATCACTTCCGTCCCCTCCGGCAGGGAAGTTCCCTCCTCCAGTTGGACCACATTTCCTTTCGCTATTCCTCTACAAGCCATAATCCATTTCTCCCCGATATTGAAAACCACATCTGCTGGCCATCGCAGGGTGACACTGTAGTTACCATAACACAGGGCGGCGGAGATGTCAGCTTTTGCCGTCGCTGTAGGCGCCCAGGGTCAGGGTGAGGATAGCGATCCCTGCCAGCCAGTCCGTCCATCGCATGGCGTTCCTCCTTCGAGTCGAAGAATTCCCAGACGGTTGTCGCTCACAGGCCCTCTACGAAGTCTCGCACCTCCCGCACGGCCCGCTCGATGCCTCTCCGAATGCGTCTGAGAAAGCGCTCCCAGTCGATCCGGTCGCGTCTCGGATTGTACCGATGGGGTTGGCCCGGCGGCTGGTCGGGGGCCACCCGCGTCTTCTGACCGCCCTGGAGCCGGACGGTCCCGCGCGCCCCGGCGTCCTCGACCTCCACCTCGCCTTCCATGACCCGCACCTCGGTCTCGCCGGATGGCCGCCGCTCGACCACGAAGGACGTCCCGACAACCCGAGCCTCGGCCGAGTCGGTCCGTACCGCGAACGGCCCGCCCCCGGGGTCGATCAGGCACCAGACCCTGCCGCCGGCCAGGTCCAGCCGTTCGCCCGGGCCGGACAGGGACAGCGCGGACCCCGGAAACACGCGCACCTTGCCGCCGCGCATGAGTGAAAGCTCGGCAACCCCGCGGCTGCCGACCTCGATCTTCTGACCCGCGCTCACGATGAGGCCCGGGGTCGCCTTCAAGTCCACCGGCTCGCCGTCCAGGATCAGTCCCCGGCCCCTGACCACCCGAGCGGCCTCGGTCGGGGCCGCGAGCAGCCAGATCGCGCCGACCGCGACCAGCAGGATCAGCGCGGCCGCTCCGGCCAGTCTCAGGGGCGAGGCCCATACGATCCTGTCGGACAAGCCTGGCTCGGTCCGCTTGCGGTCCTGAACATCGAGCCCGGCGCCCCGCAGTGCCAGGCCCACCAGCCGATCGGTCTCTGCGGCGGTGGGCGTCGCCGGGTCCCCGGTCAGGGCCCGAAGGAGCACGACCTGCCGGTCGTAGTACTCCCGGCAGCGCCGGCACTTGCGCAGGTGCCGCCTCAGCCGTGCCTCGGCCTTCTCGGAAAGACCCCGGGCCAGATATCGTTCGATCTCCGCCCTACGGTGCATCGTCGCCTCCTGCGCGCAGGTGCCGGCCGAGGGCCCCGACCAGGCCGAGGTTGCGGCGCGCCCGGCCGACCAGCACCCGCTTCATGTACTTGCACCGCGTCCGGCTTATCCCCAGGCGGTCCGACACCTCCGCGTAGCCGAGACCCTGGACGAAGTGAAGCTCGAAGAACTCGCTCCAGGCCGGGCGCAGCCCGGCCTTGAATGCCTCCACCGCGGCGAGCAACTCGGCGGTCTGAACCGCCTGCTCCTGAGTAGGGGAACTCCGGATCCGCTCGAGGGCCTTGGCCGGATCCCCGGCGCCGGGTCCGGGAGAACGCCCCTGCTTGCGCAGGAGATCGATGCACTTGCGGCGGGCCAGGACGGCCAGCCAGCCTCCGAACTCGTCGGAGCGCGCGGGGTCCACGACCTCGCGCTTTTGAAAAGCATGGACCCAGATCTCCTGCATGGCCTCCTCGCGCATGAAGGCTCCCTGCCAGAACCGGCAGACGATCGACCGCACCAAGCCCGAAAAAGCCCGCACAACCTCGGCGAAGGCCCCGGCGTCGCCCGCCCGGAAGCCATCCAGGACGGCCCTGCCGACCGCCGGTCTCGTCGATGTGGTCTCTTTCGCAGTCATTGGTATCTACGCCCGCGTCCCTCAAGCGGATCAAAATATCAACAGGCCAGGTACAACCTTGGCAGCAGGGACAGATTTTTTCAACCGGATCCGCATCGCCGGCGTATCTACTTGCAGGGCCAGTCGGAAGGATTGCAGTTCGATCCCGGACTGCGACCGTTGTGTCATGGGCAAGCGGTGAACTTGCTTTGGGAGGTGGTGTGATGGACGTGTCGGCCTTGGTTCAGGAGTTCGTGACCAGGCAACGGCAGGCGACCGCCGGAGGCCTGGACGGCGAGGAACGCGTTCGCTGGGAGGCCCTCAAGCGGGCGCTCACCATCGCCGATGTCAGGGTGGATCTCCCTGAAGGACAGGCCTCGACGGGCGGGGTCCGGTTGCGCCTCCATGACGGACTCGCCGTCCGTGAGATCCATCTGGAACAGCTCACCCGCCCGGTCATCGAGGTCGAGCTTCATGGCGAGGCGAAGATCGGCGATCGGCTCGTGGTTGTCGTCGAGCCAGCACCGGGAAAGCCCGCGCTGGCCACCTACGCGCGGATCCTGGGCTCTTCTTCGAAAGGGCCCTCGTGGTACCACCTGGGACTCGATAAGGCCATGTTCCGGGCGTGCATCGCGGAAAGTTAGGGATACCTGCGAACGGATGAAACCCTGAGCCGACGGTATACCATCGACGATGATGAACACGGCATACTGCGCGATCCGCGGCATGGACCTACTCCAGCGGGAAGATCAGAAACACGGCCGCGTCCCACAGCACGTGGCTCACCACGTTGAGCGCAAGCGACCTGAAGCGTAGATATAAAAGGCCCCAGAACGCCCCGCACACCACGGCCGCCAGGATGAGCATTGGGTTGAGGCTGCCCAGGTGCATCAGGGTGTACAGGGCGCAGGCCACTACCATTCCGACCCAGCGCCCGCGGCGCGCGGCCAGGCGGCGTTGCACGAACCCGCGCCAGAACAGCTCCTCGCCAGGCCCGATGAGCAGAACTATCAACAGGCTGATGCGCGCTACAGACGCCCCCTGCTTGAAGCCGTAGATGGCGTCGATACCCTGGGCGCCGGAGGAAAACATCGTGCGCGCCGCGATGTTGCCCGCGAAGAAGACGCCGTAGAGCACCGCGGCGGACAGCACGCCCAGCCCGATCTTTTGCAGCAGGCACTCCCGAAGATCCATGGCGATCTCTCGCCGCCAGACCGGATCGCAAACCGCTGTCAGGGTGAGCAGCACCGCCGCGTTGGCGGCCATCCACCACCAGAAGTCGAACGGGCCTATGCCCTGAATTGCAAACAGCGGACCGAACAGGGCAAGGGCCAGGCCGGTCAGGGCCCAGGTCAGGCGCAGATCCGGACGTTCGCTCAACCCACCCACCAGCCGATCAGGGCGTCGAGGCCCAGGGCGCCGGTGTACAGCAGGCCGAACAGCAGGTTCAGCTGCGCCGTGGCGCCGTCCATGGCCAGGAAGTCGAGCGGATTTTCCGCTGTCTTGCGACGCAGGCCTTTCTTTATCAGCCCCACGGCCAGTGGCAGGGACAGAAACGCCACCAGGAAGGTCAAGGGCATGCGCGGCTCGAGCCCCAGGCCCCGGGTCAGCCCGATCATCACCAGGATGAACAGGTAGGGGGCGAACAACAGGAAGGCGTAATAGAATACCGACCCATGGTCACCGAACAGGCTGGCCATGGTGCGGATGCCGCCCTTGGTGTCGCTTGCGATGTCGCGCCAGTTGTTCGAGTGCAGGATCGCGGCCACCAGAAGGGCGATGGGCACGGCCCAGACCGCGGGCACCCAGGACACCGAGCCGGTCTGCACGGTCCAGGCGCCGAGAGCGCCGAGCACGCCGAAGTTGGTGAACACGGCCAGGTCGCCCAGAGCGTTGAACTTCAACTCGAACGGCCCCCAGGAGTAGAGCACTCCGACGGCCACCCCGGCGAGGCCGATCCACAGGATGGGCATGCCGACAACGTTGAAAATCAACACGCCCAGGCCCGAGCCGAGCCCCAGGAACAACCAGGCCGCCACCAGGCCCTCGCGCGGGCTCACCCAGCCGCGCACCACCGCCCCGCTGACCGGATTGACCCGGGCGTCCAGACCCTTCTTGTAATCGTAAACGTCGTTGAGCAGGTTGGCGCCGGTGTGCAGCAGGGCCATGCCGAAAAAAGCCGCCAGGAACAGCCCGGGGTCGAAGGGGGCTCCCCCTACGGTCACTGCCAGGACCGTGCCGAACACCACCGGCATGGTCGAGGCCGGCAGCGCGAACGGACGGATGGCCACCCACCAGGTCTTCGCGAACCCCGGCCGCTGCTGTTCCGAAGGCCCGGTCCTGCCGGGCGCCACGTCGCCTTGAATCGCTGGATTTTCCATCATGTCGAAACCCTCATCTCCGTTCGCAAGATCGATCGACGACGCATGATCCATCCATTCGCCCGGTCCGGTCAAGTGCTGATTCGATCCCGATCGACAAACCCCCGGGCCGGTGATAGGCTGCGCCTCGATACTCCAATCGCTCGCCGAGGCGCGCTCCATGGGCGCCTCCGCCCACCTGGACGACTACGGCAACCTGATCGCCAGGTTCCCGGCCAGGAACTGCGAGGGCGTCGAGCCCATTCTGCTGTCGTGCCACGCGGACACCGTCAAGCCGGGCGTCGGCATCGAGCCGAAGATCGAAGACGGGGTGATCCGCTCGGCCGGCCGTCCTACTTCGCCATCGACGTGGACATCACGGGCAAGGCCGCCCACGCCGGCATGGAGCCGGAAAAGGGTGTCAGTGCCATCCTGGCGGCCTCGAAAGCCATCTGCGCCCTGCGCCTGGGCCGGCTGGATCACGAGACCACCGCCAACGTGGGCGTGATCGAGGGCGGCCTGATCCGCAACGGGATCCCCGACCAGGCGAAGTTCCTGGCCGAGTGCCGCTGCGCGGACCACGAAAGAGGCCAGAAGCTGGCCGACGGGATGGCCGCCGCCATCACCGAGCAGGTCGAGTCCGTCGGCGCCAAGGCAGAAATAAAGATCGACAACCTCTGCCGCGCGGTCAGCATCCCCGAGGACTCCTGGACCGTGCGGATCGCCCAGCAGGCCCTGCGCAAGATCGGCGTCGACGCCAAACCGATCTTCATCACCGGCTTCACCGACGCGTCGATCTACAACAACGAGGGCATCGAGATGGCCGTGGTGGGCATCGGCGCGCAGAACGAGCACTCAAAGGACGAATGCATCGCCATCGAGGACATGGAAAAGGCCCTGACCGCCCTGGTGGAGATCCTGAGCCTCTGCGCCCTGCAGGCCGACTAGCCCGCAATTCTCAAGAGGTCTCGATCTTGCCCGGCCCCTCGTAGCTCTCGAGCATGGCGCGGAAGGAGTCCGGGATGGGCAGGGTCTTGCCCGCGGCGTAGTCGTAATGGACCTGCACCGAGTTGCCCACGGCCACGACCCGCCCGTCGGCCGCCGTGACCAGGTATTCGAACTCGAAGCTCTTGGTGCCCATGCGCGAGGTGCGCAGGTGGACCTTCAGGACATCGTCCATCCCGGCCGGGGACGCGTAGCGGCAGCTCACCTGCAGCAGGATGAACGGGAAGCGCACGCGAAAGGATCCCTCGTCTCCGGACCAGTTGCCGACGACCTTCATGTATCCGGTCCGGGCGATCTCGAAGTAGGTGAAGTAGACCGCGTTGTTGACGTGCCGCATGGCATCCAGGTCCCGAAAGCGCGGCACCACCTCGCAGCAGAACCTGAAATCCTCCGGCCTGGGCATTTCGTCTCGCTTTTCCATTGGTCGCATCCTATCATCTCGCATGATGCCCGCCTAGAAGGCTTGCATGAACGCTATCGTGATCCACTCCACGAACCGGCTGTGGAAGTCCGGGCCCAGGGGGATGCCGACGTCGATCCGCAAGGTGCCGCGGTCGAACTGCGGGAACAGCCAGCGGACGCCGAAGCCCACTGCCTGGTGGTACGAAAAATCTTCCTCGGGCTCGAAGCCGTAGGCGTCGCCGCCATCGTAAAAGACCACGAAGCCCAGGTGCACGGTGTAGATCACCCAGGGCGCCGAACGGAACTCCACGTTGACGTTGAGCAGGCGCGGCCCCGAGGTGAAGCCCGAAATGAAGCCGCGGAGCGTGTTCTCGCCCCCCAGGGTGAAGCGCGTGAGCGTGCGGCTGTACTGGCTGTATGCGTAGCGCAGCCGAACGAACAGGCGTCCCAGGCCGAACAAGCTGGGGCTGATGTTCTCCAACCGGACCTCGGCCAGCTGATCGACCCAGTCGGTGTCGATCCCATCGAGGCCGTGGTCGGGCATCAGGCGGGCGCTGACCTGGCCGGACGCGACCAGCAGGTCGTCCCCCAGCTTCAGCCGGTACCCCAGGCTGGCCGTCAACCTCAACGAGTGCTGGGAAAAGCCGAAGAGCGGATTGGCCCAGGCAATGTCGAACGAGGCCCTCAGGCCCAGACCGAAATCCTCGGTCAGGCCCAGGGTCTGGACGTTCTGCATGCGCGTGAACCGGGCCTCGTAGAAGCGGACGGCGGCGATCACCGCGCCGGCCCGGTCGTCGACCGGCACCGCGTCCTGTCGGTAGTCCTCGCGCACGCCGGCCGGCAGGTGAGCGAACTCGTCGGCAAGGCCGTAGGTGCGCGAGTGCAGGTTGTAGCCCATTGACAGGTCGGTCTTGTACTTCCGTCCGAAAGAGCGCTGGACCACGGCGCTGGCGCTGAAGCTCTCGTGCCGGAACATCCAAGGCAGCGAGTAGACCGCATCGCCGGCGGGGATCTCGACCCTGTAGTAGTCCACGCCCTGGTAGAAGCGGTCGATGCCGATGTCGAAGCCGGCCTGGACGTAGAAGCCCCACTCGGTGTCGACGGAGAACAGCGGGCGCTGCAGCAGCACGCTGCCCCAGCCGCCTTCCACCTCCGAGGTGCGGTGGTTGGTCCTGATGGCCAGGCTTTCCACGAGCCGCAGCCGGTTGCCGAACAGGCGCGGCACCCGGTAGATCTGCCCGAAGGTCTGCACGTCCCGGTCGATCCGGTAGTGCAGGCTGACCTGCTGGTTGAAGCCTAGAAAATTCTGCTCCGACGGGGTCACGTAGAAGAAGTTGAACACCCCTCCGCCGAAGTTGCCGTTGGAGTTGAGCCGGATGCTCCACAGGTCCTTGGTGATCACGACCACCACCACGCCGCGGGGATCCTCGCCCCGGGCGGTGACGATACGCACGGTGGAGAACAGGAGCGGCAGCAGGCGAAGGTTGCGCGCGCTCTCGCGCACCTTGTCCTCGTCGTAGACCTGGCCGGCTTCGAACAGCAACTCCTGGCGAACGATGTGCTCGCGGGTGGTCACGTGGAACAGGTTGACGAAGTTCGGCCAGGGGTCGGACTCCTCGACGATGGGGAGGCGTATCACCTCCACCCGCTCGATTCGCTTGCCCTTGGCTTCCGGCTCTAGCGCGAGGCCGAGCAGGTCCAGCGCGCGCTGGATCATGGCGCGCTCGTACATCTCCTTCTCGCTCAGGGCCAGGTCCGGAGCACCGGCGGGGTCGCCGGCCGCGGCCTTGAAGGCCATCATGATGAAGATCAGAAACGACACCCGGCCCGCGTGAAGGCGAGCCGGGCTAAAAAAACCGGACATGGAGACAGAAGGGCGCCTATCGTCCCGGGCGCAGGGTGGACTGCTCGCGCTGCAGCCGTTCGAGCTCTTCCTTGTGGATGACCGAGTAGCGGGCCCAGGGGCGGGCCTTGAGCCGAGCGTATCCGATGGGTTCATGGGTACCTTCGCACAGGCCGAACTCGTCCTGGTCGAATTTCTTCAGGGCCCTGTCGATCTCGCGCAGCAGCTTGACCTCCTTGTCCAGGATGCGCAACGACACGTCCTGGTGCTGCCCGGCAGAGGCCTGCTCGAGCTCCTCGATGATCTCGCTCGGATCGATAGTGGAGTCGCGTTCGCGCCGATGGGAGATGGACTGTTGCAACTCCTGCTGTTTTGCCGTCAGAAGTTTCTTCATCTCCTTGACCTGGGTGAGAGTCAAGCCGTTGATCGCGTTCTTTCTGGCTGCCATCTGATCTCCTTTCCCCTAAGGAGAAATTCTACGAAGTTTTAAAGCATACCTGCCGTCGCCCGGACCTCCAAGCAAAATCGACCATCCCTGGCCAAATGCCCGTTCCAATTGAAGTTTGAACCAGCTTAAAAACACCCTATTTTGTATTGACTGCCCTGATAGACCCCAATATATTGTGGTCCTCCGGCAAACGCCGCATGCGGGAACCGAACCAGCTCTAGGAGTCCGGCCGAATGGAAACCGCCTTCAAAACACGCGAACGAGCAGCCCGGCCCGAACCGAGACCCGCCTCGCGCACCCCTAGCGGGGTGGTCCGCCGGGACGGCTCCACTGCCGGATTCGACCTGGGCCGCATCCGCTCGGCAATCGAGCGGGCTGGCAAGGCCACCTCCGAGTTCGACGCGCTCGAGGCCGAGAGGCTTTGCGCCCAGGTTCTCAAGGTGCTGTCCTACCGGCACGCCGACGGGCCGCCGCACATCGAGACCATCCAGGACGTGGTCGAGCAGGTGCTGATCACCAACGACCACCTGCGCACCGCCAGGGCGTACATCGCCTACCGCGAACAGCACGCCCGCCTGCGCGACCAGCGCCGCGTGCTGGTGGACGTGGGCCGCACCATCGACGAGTACCTGAATCGCGAGGACTGGCGCATCAACGCCAACGCCAACCAGGGCTACAGCCTGGGCGGGCTGATCCTGAACATCTCGGGCAAGATGGTGGCCAACTACTGGCTGTCCCACGTCTACCCGCCCGAGGTGGGCCGGGCCCACCGCGAGGGCGACTTCCACATCCACGACCTGGACATGCTGTGCGGCTACTGCTCGGGCTGGTCCCTGCGCGGGCTGCTGGCCGAGGGCTTCAACGGGGTCAAGGGCAAGGTCGAGGCCCTCCCGCCGAAGCACCTCTCCTCGGCGGTCGGGCAGATGGTCAACTTCCTGGGCACCCTGCAGAACGAGTGGGCCGGCGCCCAGGCGTTCTCCTCCTTCGACACCTACCTGGCGCCGTTCGTGCGCAAGGACTCCTTGGGCTACGAGGAGGTCAAACAAAACGTCCAGGAGTTCGTCTACAACCTGAACGTTCCCTCGCGCTGGGGCACCCAGACCCCGTTCACCAACCTGACTCTCGACTGGATCTGCCCTTCGGACCTGCGCGATGACGTGCCGGTCATCGCCGGAGCGCAGATGCCGTTTTGCTACGGCGAGCTGCAGGCCGAGATGGACATGATCAACCGGGCCTACATCGAGGTAATGACGCACGGCGACGCCAAGGGGCGCATCTTCACCTTCCCCATCCCGACCTACAACATCACCGCGGACTTCGACTGGGAACACCCCAACGCCGAGTTGCTGTTCGAGATGACCGCCAAGTACGGCCTGCCGTACTTCCAGAACTTCCTCAACTCGGATCTCAGCCCGCACCAGGTGCGCTCCATGTGCTGCCGGCTGCAGCTGGACCTGCGCGAGCTGCTCAAGCGCGGCAACGGCCTGTTCGGCTCGGCCGAGCAGACCGGCGCCATCGGGGTGGTGACCATCAACTGCGCCCGGCTGGGCTACCTGCACGCCGGCGACGCGGAAGGGCTTGCGAGGCGGTTGAGCCACCTGCTCGAGCTGGCCCGGACCAGCCTGGAGATCAAGCGCAAGGTGATCCAGCGCCAGATCGACGCCGGCCTTCTGCCCTACACCAAGCGCTACCTGGGAAGCCTGCGCAACCACTTCTCCACCATCGGGGTCAACGGCATCAACGAGTGCATTCGCAACTTCACCGGCGACACCTCGACCATCGCAGACCCCGAGGGCCAGCGCTTCGCCTGCTGGCTGCTGGACCTCATCCGCGACAAGCTGGTCACCTTCCAGGAGGAGACCGGCCACCTGTACAACCTGGAGGCCACCCCGGCCGAGGGCACCACCTTTCGCCTGGCCAGGGAGGACCAGCGGCGCCACCCGGGCATCCTGCAGGCCGGCACCGAAGAGGCGCCCTACTACACCAACTCCTCCCAGCTGCCCGCCGGGACCACGGACGACCCCTTCGAGGCGCTCAGGCTCCAGGAGGAGCTGCAGCGCAAGTACACCGGCGGCACCGTCTTCCACACCTACCTGGGCGAACGGATACCTTCGGCCTCCCAGGCCAAGCGGCTGGTCAGGCGCATCCTCGAGAATTTCAGGATCCCGTACTTGACCATCACGCCCACCTTCTCGATCTGCCCCTCCCACGGCTACCTGAACGGCGAGCAGCGCACTTGCCCGGAGTGCGGCGCGACCTGCGAGATCTGGACCCGGGTGATGGGCTACCACCGGCCGGTGAGCGAGTTCAACCCGGGCAAGCAAAGCGAGTACGCCGAGCGCCTGCCCTTCCTTCCCGGGCTCGAGGGATTCGAATGCTAGCAACAAGAGAGCTCCCGGTCGCCGGCCTGACCCCGCTGACCACGGTGGACTGGCCCGAGCAGCTCGCGGCCGTAGTGTTCACCCGCGGCTGCCCCTGGCGCTGTCCCTACTGCCACAACCCCGACCTCCAGAAGATCGAGGGCCAGCGCTACGACTGGGAGCGCGTTCTCGGTTTCCTGAACATGCGCCGCGGCCTGCTCGACGGCGTGGTCTTCTCCGGCGGCGAGCCCTGCATGCACGCGGCCCTCGAAGACGCCCTTTCCGAGGTCAGGGCGCTCGGGTTCGGCACCGCCCTGCACACCGGCGGCGCTTTCCCCGAGCGGTTTTCACGGGTCCTCGACGCCGGCCTGGTCGACTGGGTGGGCTTCGACGTCAAGGCCCCCTGGGCCGACTACGCCGCCATCACCGGCCGGCAGGACGCATCCGCCCGCGCCAGGCGCTCGCTGGATATCCTCGTCGCCTCGGGCGTGGACTACGAGATCCGCACCACCGTCTACACCCCGGTGCTCACCGACGAGCGCCTGGCCGCGCTCGCCACCGAGTTGGCCGGCCGCGGCGCCAAGAACCTGGTGCTCCAGCCCTGCCTGGACCGCCCCGACCGACCTCCGCCCCGCGCCCCCCGGCTTCTGCGGCTCGCCGACCGCCTCGCGCCAATCGTGGGACCCGTGCAGGTCAGAGCCTGAACTCCGTCTCCGTTCCCGAGACCCCGGTCAGCCCCGGGTCACCTCTGCCACCCACTTGCGCAGCCGCGACTCGCCGGGGTCGATGTCCGGACCCAGGCCCACATCCGCACCGGTGTTCGGAGCCTTGACGAAGGGACCTGCTCCGTGCTCCAATTTCATCTTGGAATTCTTCGGCAGGGGGCATGCCAGATGAAAAGGGCGTTTGAAATTGGAGGACGGTAAAAATGCAGATAGTTTGTATTTCCAGAGGAACCTTCTCCGGAGGAAAAAATCTTGCAGAAAAGCTCGCTGACAAGTTGGGTTACGACTGCCTGGCCCGTGAGGAACTGACTGACTCGGCCACCCGGTCCGGCATATCGGTTGGCAAGCTGGAGATGGCCGTGGTTCGTCGCAGGCCTTTGAGCGAACAGCTGGCCATCGAGAAGGAGCGCTACACGGCCTTTGTCGCGGCAACTATCTGCGAGCGTGCCATCAAGCAAAACCTCGTATACCACGGAAGGACCGGGCATCTGGTGCTCCCGGGTGTTACCCACGTGTTGCGGGTGCGGGCGATCCTCGACCCGGAGCTGAGGATCGCCTCGGCCATGGAGCGGCTCAAAGTGAGCCGGGAAAAGGCCCAAAAATATAACGAGCAAGTGGACGAAGACTGCCGCCGCTGGGTACGGACGCTCTACAATATCGACTGGCGGGATCCAGGGCATTACGACATGGTGGTCAACCTGTCCCATCTCAGTGTGGGCAACGCCTCGTCAGCCATGGTCTCCATGGCCCAGCTTCCGGAGTTCCAGGCCACCCCGGCCACTCGCCGGGTGATCGGGGATCTGTTGTTAGCCTCCAAGTGTCGCCTGGCCATCGGCATGGATCAGAGAACGCGGGACATGGACGTGCAGATCAGAGCGGATCGCGGAAGGATCTCGGCAACCTACCTTCCTCGCCAGGAGCAGATGGCCCAGTTCATACCGGAGGTCATAAAAAAAATCGTCGGGGTTGAAGAGATCCTCTGCACCATGGCCTCCACGAACCTTCTATGGGTTCAGGAGCGTTATGATCCGAAGAGCGAATCCCTGTCACAGATTCTTCAAATCGCCAGCAAGTGGAACGCAGCGGTGGAACTGGTCCAGCTGGTTGACAGCAAGGAAGGATCAGAGGCAGAAGAAGAGTCGCCGACTGAAACCCGGGAGACCACGGAACACGGCGGGATCCTCGATGATACCGCAGGCGAGGAGGATGGCTACCAGGATGAAGGCCTCAAGCAAACCAGGCACCGCCTGATTGCCGCCGGGCGCGCAGGTGGCTACCGGATCGTGCCGGGTGGTGCCAGGGAGTTGCTCGACAGCATGGATCGGACCGTCCCTTACAGCCTGGTGGTGGTGGGAAACGTCTTCCTGTCCAAGGCGGAGTCGGTGCGCAAACGGCGCTCCAGGGAGATGGTGGGTTATCTTTCGGACAACCTGCAGGTGCCGGTGATCGGAACCGAAGAATTGAAAACCCAGTACTTGTTCGGTCCGGCACACTGGCTGGGACTACTCATATTTGGCGCCATCGCAGCTCTGTTGTTTGTCCTGATCTTCACCCATCAGGAGCAAGTTCTCACTTTCATGACTCGTGAGGGTACCGGCAATCGGATCCTCAGCACAGTGGTTCTTCTGATGTTCGTGCCCGTCTTCGCATATTTATACGGCAACTTTACGCGCTACCTTCTCAGACTGTTCAAGTTTGAGTGAGGAGGGGTCCCATGCCTGACTTTTTACTCGGAAACTTTCTCGATCTCGGCTGGGCGAACATGGCCCAGGTGGTTTTGCTGGGCTTCATCGGCGGGATACTGAGCGGCTTCATTGGAAGCGGCGGCGCCTTCTTCATGACCCCAGGAATGATGAACATCGGTGTGCCCGGTAACATCGCAGTGGCCAGCAATATAACCCACAAATTCGGCAAGGCCATGATCGGCGCCAAACGACACGGCGAGATGGGCCATGTGGACAAGAAGCTGGCCATCTTCATGTTGATTACCGCAGCGGCGGGAATCTCTCTTGCGGCGTGGTTGATGAAGGTTATCGGAGAGTCGGGCAAGGGAGAGGTGCGCGGAGCCGGTGCCAATCTGTACATAAGCGTGGTCTTCGTCTTGGTGCTTTCCATCGTCTCCCTCTCCATGCTCCGGGACATCATTCGGTCCCGGAAGGCGGAGGACACCAAGCCCTCCACGAAGATCGTCGATTTCCTGAACCGCCTGCGGCTGCATCCCATGATCAACTTCCCGGTCGCCGATGTGAGGGTGTCGTTGTGGATCATCCTGATCTGCGGCCTGTCCACCGGTTACCTTGCAGGCACAATCGGTGTGGGAGGGTTCATCGGGGTACCTGCCATGATCTATATCTTCGGTCTCTCTGCCCAGGTCGCTGCCGGCACGGAGCTGTTCCTGGCGCAGTTCATGGGTGCCTGGGGAGCTCTGAACTACGGGCTTCAGGGAATGGTGGACATACGGCTAGTCGTGCTGCTTTTCCTGGGCTCCCTTGTTGGCATTCACGTGGGTGCTTACGGTACCAAGGTGGTAAGGGAGGTGATCATTCGCCTGGCCACTTCGTGCATTATTCTCCTATGTGTGATAAGTCGGGCTATCAACACCCCTGTCTACCTCCGGCAACTCGGCTACGCGGATTTCGATCCAGGCCTGGACCAATACTTCAATATAGCAAGCAAGACCTTGCTCTATGCCAGTGGTATAATCGGTGTCTTGATCATTTTGTTCTACGTTTTCAGGGCCTTCTTACAGCGGCGCAAGATCCACGCCTCTCTGGTTTCGATCAAGGAGACGGCTCAGCCAACTCGAGGGGACTCTCCATGGAAGACAGGATAGAAGTGTTGATCGTCGATGACGAACAGATTGTCGGCAAGAGACTCAAGTCCGCATTGGAGAAACACGGATATGCAGTCGAAGTTTTTCAGAGTGGTCAATCTGCAATAGACCGATTGCAGGAGAAACAGTTTGACATTGTAGTCAGCGATATCCGCATAGACGAAGTAGATGGCCTGGACATTCTTGAAGCTGTTCAAAACAGTTCGTCCAGGACCAAAACGATACTGATCACCGGTTATGCCACAGTGGAGGTTGCGCGAGAAGCACTGGTCAAAGGTGCCTTCGACTTCATCGCCAAGCCGTTCAGGCCCAAGGACCTTCGTAAGGTGATTGAAAAGGCGGCCAGGGAGATCAAGAAATCTTGAGGTATGATCGGCTCTTGGATGGGATTCGAATGGCAACGGTCACGCAAGTAACTTGAAGGTCACAATGCCGGTGAAAGAGAACGAATTTCGGCGAGACGAAGACGTGCCGACCCTGGGCTCAGTCCTTACATCGGTGGGCTTTGCCAGTCGAGACGAGGAGTTCGATTCGGCGGCCGACAATGCTCTCGAGGAAAGACCCTCTTTCAGCATCCGCACGCGACTGTCATTGGCCTTCTTGATGTTTTTCTTGCTTTGTCTGGGAATAACCATCTGGGCCATCATGATCCTTGCAGAGGTGCAAGACAAGCTCCTCTTCCTTGAAGTAGCCGATGACTACGAGGTGGAAATCCAACAGGCGCGTCGGTTCGAGAAGAACTTTCTCCTTTATGGCACCAACCTCAAAGACGCCGTCAAGCACACTGAAATAGCCCAGCGTATCACTTCCGAACACACCGATCGATTCCGCAAGGTCGTCGGGGATGAAACCCTGCAGATCATGAACAAGCATCTTGAAGACTATCTGAACTTTCTTAGTCATCTGGGTCGGGCTGATAGCATCAAGTACGAGAAGGAGCTTCGAGACCATGGCGCCAAGATGGTCAAACTGGCACAAGACTTCGTGATCAAGGAGAGAAAACTGGTTCATTCCATGCTCACTCTGGCTCGCAGGGTCCCGTTCATCTTTCTTGGTGTACTGGCTGTGTTCATGGTATTTGTGGTTGTCTTCCTTGCCCGCCAAATAGTCGGAGCCCTGTCGCGATTCATGAAATACACAGAACGTATCGCTATTGGAGACTTCACTCCCATTACCCCTACCCGGAAGTACCGAGATGAGTTCTCCAAACTCGCGTTGATGATCAATCGAATGGTGCGAGAGCTGGATCGCCATCACCGTATCTTGATGGAATCACACAAGCTCCGAGCTATGGGCACCCTGGTTGCCGGCGTTGCCCACGAGCTGAACAACCCGATGAACAATATTCTTCTCACGGCTTCACTGTTACAGGAAGATTACCACTCCCTGGAGGATGGTGAGAGGCAGGAAATGCTCCAGGATCTGGTTACCCAATCAGAGCGCACGAGAAGAATCGTAGCCAACCTATTGGACTTCGCCCGTGAGAGTGAGACCAAGATACAGCCCCTTGACTTGCGGAAAATCCTCCAGGAGACTGCCCAACTGGTAGGCAACCACATCAAAGTAAAGAAGATCCGCCTGATCATTGATATACAAGAAAACCTGCCTGCCGTACATGGCGACAGGCAGTTGCTGAGCCAGGTGTTTTTGAACCTGATTCTCAATGCTGTGGATGTCCTTCCAGAGAAGGGTGAGATCCGTATCAGCACCAGCACAGAGCGAAAAGAAGGATATCTAGCCGTAGGCATTACAGACAACGGCCCCGGCATCCCCGGACACATCATGAGCCGGATCTTCGACCCCTTCTTCACGACCAAATCCAGGGGCAAGGGAACCGGCTTGGGCCTTTCTGTTTCCCGAGGAATCGTGCGCAAATTGGGAGGATATCTCCTGTTTGAAAGCAAACTGGGTGTAGGGACCACGTTCACAGTGCAGTTGCCGTTGACTACCATACCCTCGGACATCTCCTCCCTGTATAAAACGGCTGGCGACACCAATAGCAGTAACCCGGTGGCTGGCGAAGGAGCCTAGAAAGTGTCCATTATCAGTATATCCAGACTTTCCTACACCTCTGGCGAGGCTATTGCCCACAATGTGTCCTCACGCCTCGAGTACAATTGCATCGACCTGGAGGTGTTCCGGGATGCATCAGAGAGATCTGGAATTCCACAGGTGAAGCTGGAAAAGGCATTGAAGGAGACTCCCTCTCTGTTGTTCGGCATGTCACTTGCCACAAGAAAGCGCTACGTTATGCACATACAGGCTGCTCTCTCTGCTCACTTTCTCGAAGACAATGTGGTCTATCATGGTCCGTTTGGAACCCACCTGATTGAGGGAGTATCCCACTTCCTGAAGGTGCGAATCTATGCACAATTGGAAGATCGAATCACATTGAAGGTAAAACGCGATGGTTGCTCTTACGACGAGGCCAAAAGAGTAATTCTAAGGGACGATAGACAGCGCCTCGAGCTGGCCGATATTCTCTTCAAGGCCGATGACGACAACAACGACCCATTCGACCTCTTGATCAACACTTCCCGTATGGATATTAATACGGCGGTCGAGGTCATTGCGGAAACGGTAAAGCAAAGTCGCTACAAGCCAATGACCTATTCTGTTCGCTGCATGGAGGCACAAGAGCTCTCCCACCGCGTCAAGTCTTCTCTTGTTGATCTAGATCCGGATATCGATGTGCAGGTGGACTCTGGGAACGTCCGGGTCCGGATCAAGGCTCAGGGCTGGACGAAGAAAAAACGAATCTCCATTGTTCGAGAAAGGGTGTCGAAGATCGAGGGGGTCAAGAGCGTCGAGATCGAGGCGGTTGCGGATATTTTCGATCGTATTGTGGGTTCCAGTAGATTGCGATAGGAGGAGCAATGAAAGGAAAGGCAGAAGAGGGACTTGAGGTTCTCGTGATCGACGATGAACCCATTGTCTGCAAGTCTCTGAAGCTCGCGCTGGGCAAGACGGGTTTCGCCGTGGAGACCTTCGAGGATCCCTTACTTGCGCTTGAGAGATTTGACGAAAAAGACTTCGACATTGTGGTCACCGATGTGGTGATGGGCGATGTGGATGGTATTCAGGTCTTGGATCACGTCATGGGGAAATCTCCAAGAACGAAGGTGATCATCATGACCGCCTTCGCCTATTTGGACTTGGCCCGCAAGGCCATGGGAATGGGAGCCTTCGATTTCATAGCCAAGCCCTTCAACGCAGACGAAATCCGCGCTATCGTCAACAGGGCTGCAGAGGCGCTGTCTTCCGAGGGGAACGGCTGAACTCACCCCGGTCAGCCCGGGGTCATCCCGGTTACCCACTTGCGCAGCCGCGACTCGCCGGCCCGGGTGGTCAGCAGCACCAGCACGTCCCCGGGCTCGACCCGGGTATCCCCGCGCGGGATGATCACCTGGTCGGCCCTGCGCACCAGCACGATCAAGCTCTTCTCGGGTACCTGCACCTCGCGTATCTTCCGGAAGCACAGCGACTCGTTCTTCGGATCCACCTCGAGCTCCACCTGGACGGACTCGCCAAGGTCGGTGGCCGGGCCCAGGCCGGCTTCCTGGAGCAGCCGCCCGTGCTCCGAGGCCAGCTCGCCGTAAGCCCAGAAGATCTGCTTGCGCAGCACCTCGCCCAGCAGCCGGGTCGGGTCGGCCCTGTCCACCACCGGGATCTGGCCCACATCCAGGCTGGTCAACATTGAAAGAACGTCGCGCAGGCGCTCGTCCGGGGCGCAGGTGATCACGCTGCGGGTCATGATGTCGGCCGCGGTCGCGGCTCCTTCCGTGCCGGCCATCAGGGCCGACTCCACGTCGCGCTTGGTCACGATGCCCACCAGCCTCTGCTGCTCGTCCAGGACCGGAAACCCGTGGGACTCGCTGGTGTGCATCCGGGAAGCCAGCTCGGCGATCGGTTCACCGGGAGACGCGGTAGGGCCACCGACGGCCATGGCGTCGGCCGCGAGGATCAGGTCCAGGACGCTGGTCTGGGACCTGGGCGGGGTCAGCCCGCCGCGGCGGCGGAGCTTGACGGTGTAGATCGAGTCGGGGTTGAGGCTCGAGGCCACCAGGTAGCTGATGCCCACCGCGATCATCAGCGGCAGGATGATTTTATAGTCGTCTGTCATCTCGAACAGGATCAGCACCGCGGTGATCGGCGCGTGGGCAGAGCCGGCGAAAACAGCGCCCATGCCGACCAGGGCGTATGCGCCCGGCGGTGCGCACACCCCGGGGAACAGAGCGTTGGCCGCCAGGCCGAAGGCTCCGCCGGTCATGGCGCCGATGAACAGGGCCGGAGCGAACACCCCGCCGGATCCGCCCGAGGCCAGGGTCATCGAGGTGGCCAGGATCTTCATGATGGTCAGCAGCAGCAGGACCGTGACCGTCATCCCGGCCCCCAGAGACCAGGAAAATCCCGCCTGGCTGTCGAGGAACAAGGCCGCCTCGATCCCGTCGTAGCCGACCCCGAACAGGTACCTGCCGCCCAGGTAGCGGATGCTCAGCCAGCCCAGCAGCCCCACCACCAAGCCGCCGAGCACCGCCTTGATCGCCGGGTGCCAGGTCCAGCGATCGAACAGGTCCTCCGTGAAGTACACCGCCTGGACGTAGACCAGGGCCATCATCCCCGAAAGCAGGCCCAGGGCCAGGTAGACGGGAAGCTCGAGGTAGCTCCTGAGCGCGAACACCTCCGCCAGGGCAAAGGCCGGCTCGGCGCCCAGGACCGCCTGGCACAGGGCCGTCGAGGCGACCGAGGAGATCACCACCAGGCCGAACGAGCGGGCCGCGAAGCTGCCCAGGATCACCTCCAGGGCGAAGATCACGCCGGCGATGGGCGCGTTGAAGGTCCCGCCTATCCCGGCCGCCGCGCCGCAGGCCACCAGCAGCCGCACCCGCTGCCGGCGCAGGCCCAGGAACTGGCCCAGGCTCGAGCCGATGGTCGAGCCGATCTGCACGATCGGACCCTCGCGGCCGACCGAGCCTCCTGATCCGATGCACAGCGCCGAGGCCAGGGCCTTGACGATCGCCACCCGGGGCCGGATCCGCCCACCCTGCTTCTTGACCGCGTACATGACCTCGGGAACGCCGTGGCCGCGGGCTTCCGGGGCCCAGCGCCGGACCACCAGGGAGACCACCAGCAGCCCCACCGCGGGCAGGAGCACGACGTACCAGTGATCCATGAAGGACAGCGCCCATTCGCCGCCCTCGAAGAAAAACACGTCCGCCCACTGGATCAGGTAGCGAAAGAAGATCGCGCCCAGGCCGCCGGCCAGCCCGATGCTGGTGGCCAGGACCACCAGCCCGAGGTTCTCCGACCTGCGGAACGAGTCCCGTAGTCTCTTGTGCAGCGCACCGAGCACGCTGGCGTGATAGTATGCGCCTTTCGCGTTGTCAACGATTAGCTGTTGGCTGACAGCCGACAGCTAACAATCGACAAATTCGATCGCGTATCGCCCGTCGCGAATCAGCTCCACGTGTGAGCCGTCCTCCATGGTCAGATCTGCCAGGACAACCGCTACACGCGGCTGGATCGCCGGGATGTAGACCCGGTCGATGTGTACCACCGCCTCGGGCGAGGAGAACCTGGCCGCGCCCACCTGGCCACCGAAATGGTCGCTGCGGCCAAAGGCGATGTGCAGACCCAGCTTCTCGTCCAGCAGGGTTTCCCCGATGGGCTCCAGCCCGAAGTCGGCAAGCACCCCCAAGCCCAGCTCGGCCAGGTTGCCGTAGGCCGGCTCCGCAACGAGCCTCTCGGCTTCCCGGCGGGCGGCCGCACCGCAGCCCTCGACCGCCCTGGCCAGATTTTCCTCGATCCTGTAGACGACCACCTCGGATCCGAACTGGACCGGCAGCCGGCCTGCCGAGCGGGTGGGATCGCCCTCGCGTTCGCCCTCGTAGGGCACGATGTAGCTCTCGCCCGAGGGCAGGTTGCCGGCCTGGCCCGGGTCGGGGAACATGCCGCCCGAGGCGTGGGCGCTGCGGTGGCGCAGGTCCAGCTCGAGACGATGCTCGGACTCGCCGTCGACCGAGAAGACCAGCGAGCAGGATGAGGCGCGCGTCAGCAGGTCGGTCATGAAGGCCACCCGCCGGTTGATCTCGACGTAGTCCAGCCGCAAGGCCGGGATCATGGCGGCCGAGAACCCGGGCATGGTGGCCGCCCGCACGCCGGTCTCTCGCGCCGCCAGCTTGAGCGGCGCGGTGGCCGAGAACTCGGTCGGGGCGATCAAGATCCTGTGGGAATCGAATATCTCCGCAAACGACCGGGCGTGCTGCTGGTCCAGGTCCTCGACCCGCCCAGGCAACTCGCCGCCCCCGTGCAGCCAGGCCCGTCCGGGCAGGTCGGCGTTGTTCATGTGCGCATTGCGGTACAGCACCAGGTCGACCCGCAGTCCGAGCCGCTCCTGCATGGGCGCGAGCAGCCGGACCCACTCGGCCGCCATCCGGCGCCGCTCGGCCCAGGCCGAGTGGTCGGGCACCCTGTCGTCCGGCAGATCCACCATCACACCCACGGCCCGGTCCTCCGGCCGGGGCTGGAACACCCGCTCGATCAAGGCCGCCAGATCCTGCGCGCTCAGCTGTTCGGTCATCACAATCCTCCCGGTACGGCATCCTGCCTCCTCGCACGACGTGTGTAAAGCATTGTTGAACCGGGAGGCCGACCGGTGTAGCCTGCATACTCTGACCACACGGACGGATACGAAGGAGGAGTGTGACCATGACCGAGATTCTCGACACCGTGCTGCTGCTGGCCCTGCCGGCCTCGGGCAAGTCCGAGGTGCGCAGGTACCTGGACCTGCTCTCCCCCGAGGAGTGCCGAGACGACTTCCACATGGGCCCCACCGTGCAGCTTGACGACTTCCCCTACGTCCACATGTTGCGACGGATCGACGACGAGCTGGACGCGATCGGCGAGAAGAGGATCTTCTTCCAGACGGCCACCAAGCCATTCGGCGACACCAGGGACTGGGGCACCCTGACCCGGCTGATCAGCGAGGACCACGAAGACATGCTGGCCAGGAAAAAGGTCGAGCCGGAATCGGCCGGGCTGCACGCCATGGATCGCATCGACGCCGCCGCGCAAAAAACGGGCCTGCCTGGACGGCTGGCCGCACTGGACAAGGGCGTCCGCGAAGCAGTAGCCGGAAAGATCGAGAAGGAGGCCGCCGGGATGCTGGCCGAGAAGCACGCCAACTACCCCGACACCCTTGAGGGCAAGACCCTGGTGATCGAGTTCGCCCGCGGCGGACCCCACGGATCGGACATGCCGCTTCCCCGGGAGTACGGCTACCGCTACTCGCTGGCCCAGCTCTCCGATGCCATCCTGGACAGGTCCGTGATCCTGTACATCTGGGTCACCCCCGAGGAATCTCGCCGCAAGAACGAGGCCCGGGCCGATCCGGACGACCCCGGCTCGATCCTGCACCACGGCGTGCCCATCGACGTATTGATGGGCGACTACGGCTGCGACGACATGGACTGGCTCCAGGCGCAGGCCGAGAAACCCGACACCATAGCGGTCGAGGCACACGGCAAGAAGTACCACCTGCCCGTGGCCCGCTTCGACAACCGGGTGGACAAGACATCGTTCATAAGAGACGACCGCAGCCAGTGGAAGCCCGAGGAGATCAAGGCCGTCCACGAGGGCCTCAAGGGCGCGCTGGACAAGCTCATAAAGCTGTACAAGGGGTAAGCCAGGTCTACGGCTACACCTCAACCGTCACCAGGACGTGAAGGTCGGTGTTGGGCAGTCCGATGTCGCCCAGGGAGATGCGCGATTCGGTGCCGTCGGCGACGCCGGGCGGGACCGAGACCTCGATCTGGTGGTAGTCGACCACCCGGCCGCCGCCCTGGCAGGTGGAGCAGACCAGCCCGCCGGCGACATGGATCCCGTCGCAGTCCGCGCAGCCCTGCTCGATGGGGATCTGCAGCGGGATCATCCCGCCCGTCCTGGCCTCGGACGGCGCCAGCACCAGCTCCACGAACAGGTCCTTGCGTTGCGGGGTGTGGCGGCCTGCGTGGAACAGGCCCGGCACCCAGCCGGCGAAGAACTCGTCCAGTTCGGTGAACCGGCCGGCAAGCTGCTCTGCCAGGGGCCGGCGCTTGCGGGCCTTGGCGGCTGGTCGGCCCGAGCGGTCCACCACCAGGGGCCCGACCGGCACCCGCGGCTCGAACCGGCCCTGCTCCGCGGCCGCCCGCTCTCCTTTGGCCGGTTGCTCGGCCAGTGCCTCGTATGTCTCGCGCACCTGAAGGATTTTTTCTTTTTCTATGGGGTGGGGACCCACGTCGGGGTGGTAGAGCTTGATCAGCCTCCTGTACACGATCTTGATCTGGTCCAGGTCCGCGTCGGGCGAGATGCCCAGCACCACGTAAAAGTCTCTAGACATCGAGTTAACAGTCCTCAGAAGGCTCAGAAAAGGTAGGCCAACGAGGCGGACCAGGCCAGGGACCAGCCTCCGATGGTGTAGCCGGGAAAGCCCGGGTTGTTGGTCTGCAGGCCGGCGGCCTCGGGCATGGGCTGGCCGCCGATAAGGGTGCGGGCCCCGTCCGGAAACTCGTCCTTGATCATGTTGGGATCCTTGTAGACGGTGGTATCCACCATGGTCCAGAACTGCAGGGCCAGATCGAGACGCAGTCGTTGTCGCCCGTAGATGACGAAGTCGAACCGGTGGCCAACCGAGGCATTGAACAGATCCGCGTCGGCGTAGTTGGTCCGGCCCACCTGGTCGGGCACCGGGGTGGGGCGCCAGGCCCCGCCGGCCGTGACGGTGAAGCCCTCGAGGTACTCGTAGCCCAGGCCCAGACCCACCGAGAAGGTGTCCGAGAAGGCGAAGTCGTCGTCGGGCTCGGCATCGGGATCCCAGACCGCGTTTTCCTGGGCCCGCTTGTGGTGGGTGCCGAGGTAGTCGGACCAGTGGTTCCAGGTCACAACGGCCTGGGCGAACAGGGCGTCGAAGCGCGCCCCGACCGCGAGCCCCACCTCCATGGGCTCGAAGTCCAGGGCCATCAAGTGTTCCTGTGTGACCCGCTTGGGCACCGTCTCGGGGGGGGCCCCCGGCTCGGGAGCCTCGTGGTAGTTCCACAGGTTCAATATCGCATCGGCGTCCACCTTGGAGTAGCGCCGGTCGCGCCAGACCAGTCCGATGCTCAACCACTCGATCGGCCGGGCGGTCAGGCCGATTATCGCCCGAGCGGTCGGAGTGGCGTCGAAAGCGGCGTTGACCAGGGCGTAGTCCTGGACGGTGGCCTCAGGGATGTACATGTCCAGGGTGGCACCCACGTTCATCCCGCCCTCGATCGCAGTGCCAATGCTGAGCCATTTGACCGGCTTTACGGCCACGCCGAACAGCAACGACAGCATCTTGTTCCACTCGCCGAAGCGCGTAGGGTGGACGGTGTTGGAGAAGTACTGCTCGCGCTCGTCGGGGTAGTTGGAAGATATTGAGGCCAAACCGCTGGTGGGCACGAGGATGGCCAGACCGATGCGGAAGCGAAAATCGTCGGCCCCCAGATCCTCGCGCACGAACTCCTCGACACCCAGCGTGTGGGAGATTCCGAGCCCCACGTAGGTCATGGCCGAGTTTACATTATTGTCGTGCCTGGGGATTCTCAGCTCGGCCGTGGGCATGGGCCGGTCGAGGTTGGAACCGGCCAGACCCACGTCCGAGTCGTAGAAGGTCATGGGCACATCGGCGTTGATAGGCCGTTCCATCAACTCCACCTTCATGAAAGGCTGAATGCAGAAGAAGGAGGGACCGGTGAAGCCCGGCGCCACCTCGGTCAACAAGGCGGGGTTGCTGAAGAGCACACCAAGGCCGTGGCCCCAGGCCACCTCACCGCCTCCCTGGCCCATGGAACTGGTATCGTAGCCCATCATCCTGAAAGGCCCCGCCCACGACGCCGAGGCCACCAGCAGACAGGTCCCCAGGACGCCGAAAAACCCCGGATACAATCGCTTCATTCACACCTCCCCGAACGATGAGCGCCATCCTAGGCCACGCTGTCAGCAGTGTCAATTCCATCGGTGTATCGAGCATCTCCACGTCGGCGTGGTGGGTCGCTACTTTTGCAATATCTCGTCCATCCCCAGCCCCAGCTCCTGAAGCACCCGGCGCAGGTTGATGAGCGCGTAGCGCATCCTGCTCTTGGCGGTGTTGACCGGGATCTTCAGAGCCGCTCCGATCTCGGCGAACCCCAGCCCGGCCAGCTCGCGCAGCAGGAACACCCGGCGCTGCTCGGCCGGGATGGATCGGATGGCCACCAGCAGCTTCAGGCGCATGGGCCTCCGGCCGGCCTCCAGATCGGTGGGCCGCTGCTGGGCCGCGATGCGCTCGATCAGGGGCGGCCCGGCCGGCAGGCGGCCCTCGCGGTAGACGGGATCGGACAGGGAGGGATGGTTCCTCAGCTTGCGCTTGCGCAGCAGGTCCAGGCACAGGTTGCGTGCCACGGCGTGCAGCCAGGTGGAAAACCGCGAGCGCTCCTCGAAGCGGCCGGGATCGCGGATCAGCTTGAGAAATACGTCCTGGACCGCGTCGCGCGAGGCGTCCTCGTCGCGCAGGAATCGCAGGATGAAGCGGAACAACGGCCGGCGGTAGCGGAGAAAGAGCTTCTCGAAGGCCATCTCGTCGCCCTGCTCGTAGCGGCGCAGCAGATCCACGTCGGCGAGGTCGCCAAGCGCCAGGGCTCGCGCCCGCGGGCCGGCCGGCTGGCTTACCAGATCTGGCTGCCTGTACTGGCTGCGATCCTCGACCGTGTATTCCTCATCGGACATGACCATACTGACGCGCCCGGGCGCCGAAAGTTCTCGAAAAAGCAGGGCACCCTGAAACACTCCTGAAATTATATCACATTGGGCGAGAGCGGTTGACTTCGACGGGCGCTGAGATATGTTGGGACCCGCCATGACGAACGGCGCGCGAGTAAAGGTCGAGGGCCTGACCAAGGTCTTTCGTGATCGCAAGCGGGGCGAGGTGCGGGCGGCCGACCGCGTCTCGTTCACGGCCGATCCGGGCGAGATCTTCGCTCTTCTGGGGATCAACGGCGCAGGCAAGACCACCATCCTGCGCATGCTGTCCACGATGTTGAAACCCACCGCGGGCGACGCCAGCCTGTGCGGATTTTCCATATTGAAAGATCCCCAACAGGTCCGCCGCAGGATCGGCTTCATGTCAACGGCCACCAGCCTGTACGGCCGGCTGACCGCCCGGGAGATGGTCACCTACTTCGGCCGGCTCAACCGGATGGCCCCCGGCCTGATAACGGCCCGCACCAATGAGTTGTTCGATCTTTTCGACATGAACGACTTCGCCGACACCCGCTGCGACAAGCTCTCGACCGGGATGAAGCAGAAGGTCTCGATCGTACGCACCGTGCTGCACGACCCCGAGGTGATGATCTTCGACGAGCCCACCGCCGGGCTGGACGTGCTCACCTCGCGGACCATCGTAGACTTCGTCAAGGACTGCCGCGCGCGAGGCAAGTGCGTGCTGTTCTCGACCCACATCATGGACGAGGTCGAGAAGCTGTGCGACCGGGTGGGAGTGATCCACGACGGTGAGTTGCTGGCCTGCGAGAGCCTGGCCGAGCTCAAGGCCCGCGCCCAAAGCGGCCGGGTCGAGGACGCCTTCGTATCCCTGGTGGAGGGCTCTCCATGAGCGCCGCCTGGACCGTGTTCCGCAAGGAGCTGATCGACGTCCTGCGCGACCGGCGCACCTTGATCTTCATGCTGGTCATCCCCACCCTGTCCATCCCGGCCCTGATGTGGGTAACCGGCGAGGCCATGACCTACTTCATGGCCAAGCTGGCCCGCGAGAAGGTCGACGTGCTGGCGATCAACCACGAAAAGGCGCCCGAGCTGATCGAGCAGATCCGCGAGCGCGCAAACCCGGCCGGCGCAGCAGGGAGGCTCGCCCGCCTGTTGTCCGACCGCGGCCTGGGCGAGAAAGAGCTGGCCCTGGTCAAGGACGAGGGCCCCGAGGCCTTCCTGCGCCTGCTCGAGCGGCGCGGGCTGGACCGCGAGACCCTGATAGAAGAGGTCATGGGCGCGGTCGACCGGCAGAACTTCGACCCCACCCCGGTCAACATCATATCCCAGGCCTTCCCGCCCAACTTCCGGATCGTCACCGAACTCGACGGGCAAACCATTCCCGACGATCCCGAGCAACTCGAAAACATCCTGCTCGAGGCCGTGCGCACCGAGCAAATCGCAGCCGCGGTCATGCTGCCCGACGACGCCCGCGAGCGCCTGGACTCCGGCGAGACCGCCCGGCTGACCATCTTCTACCTCGACACCTCGGACCGCTCCACCATGGCGCTCAAGGGCCTGCGCCGCATCCTGCGCGCCATGGGCAAACGGATCACCGCCCAGCGCCTGCGCGAACGCGAGCTGCCGCCCGGCTTCGCCGTACCCATCAAGGTCCGCTCCACCCGCCTTCCCGGCCCGGGAATCCTGGTCAAGCTCATGTCCCAGTTCCTGCCCTACATGATCCTGATCTTCGCCTTCCTGGGCGCCATGTACCCGGCCATAGACCTGGGCGCGGGCGAGAAGGAGCGCGGCACCCTGGAGACCCTGCTGGTGGCCCCGGTCAGCCGGCTGTCGCTGGTGCTGGGCAAGTTCGGGGTGGTCCTGGTGGCCGCCCTGGTCTCCGCCCTGCTGGCCACCTTCAGCCTGGCCCTGTCGCTGCAGGTAGGCTTCCTGTCCGACCTGTCCCTGCTGTCCGAAAAGACCTTCTCCTTCAGCCTGACAGAGGCGCTCACCGCCCTGCTGATGATCGTCCCGGTCTCCTGCATTTTCTCGGCTTTGCTCCTGGCCCTGTCCATCTTCGCCAAGAGCTTCAAGGAGGGCCAGAGCTACGCCGGCCCCCTCCAGATGGTCATCATCCTCCCGGCCCTGGTCTCCATCCTCCCCGGCGTCAAGCTCGACTGGCTGACCGCCTCCATCCCGGTCGTCAACGTCTCCCTGGCCCTGAAGGAGATCTTCACCGGCAACCTCGACCAGCACTGGCCCCACGTCGCCCTGATCTTCCTGACCACGACGATCTTCGCCGGCCTCCTCCTCTGGTTCGCCGCCTGGTGGTTCCGCCGCGAGCAGGTCCTGTTCCGAAGCTGACCGCCTCTGCCGAAAAAGCCAAATTGACAATCGTGTGAAACACTAATACAATCAGATCAACAGACGCGTCTGGAGGTCGCCCGATGGATGTGTTCATGGTCCCGTTCATGCTGAGCGCGGTCGCCGACCGGGTTGTACAGTTCCTCTTTGGAATCAGGCATCCCAACCGATTGCGGACGAAGATCCAGAAGGAACGAAATATCGTGCTCGGCAAGCAGATCAGGAGGGGCTCCGGCACGGAGTCCATCATGGCCTCGATCGCTCTCCCGTTGCTGGTCGCCGATTTGGACAATCGCGACAGCCTGGCTGACCGCCTCGAACACAACCTGCGCAGACTGAGAATGGAGACGGTCTTCGACCGAGACATCGAGAACGCCTCGCAGAGCTGGAAAGAGGACATCTCGAGACGATTCACCGTCAACCTCGAACGGTTTGCCAGAAAAGACAAGGCACTGTCGGCGGACAAAGGCCGGATCGTGCGGATGGACGAGACCTGGGCCCTGATTGCCGTGGGCGATCCCCGAGAAGACTCCTACCGGCTCGAACGCATGCCAGCAGAAGGCCTACGTGCGTCTGGTCTGGACGCAGTTGGAAAACCATTCGTCCGCGTCATCATGCACGAGCAAGACCGCGTCCCCAGGCCCATCTACCTTGCCGCCTGGGAGCAGGATGACGGCCCGTCTCCGGCTCTGTTCGAAATGCTCATGAGGGCCAAGCCCGCCAAGCCTCTGAGCAAGGGCGACGAGCGCTTCACACCCATAAGGCACCGGTCCTGATGCCGCCACACTCGGAAACCCAATTCGAGGTACGCCTTCACCTGCGTCACGTCGGGCTCGGCAACGCCATCCTGCTCGAGCTGCCTGACGACAGATGCGCGGTTGTGGATTGGGGCACCACGGACGAAGTCCACCACCAGCACCTTGTCGACACGGTGGGAGAACGCGAGATTGCCTTCGTCGTCGCCACCCACGGCCATGAGGACCATTCTGCCGGGCTTCCCTGGCTGTTCAGGACTTTCCTGAACCTGGAAGCCGGACGCTCCCGAATACGGCAGTACATCGTGCCCCTGGCGGAAGATCTGTCCTACGAGCCGATCAAGGCGGTGGCCGAGACCCTGATGGACTTCTGGATCAAACATCCTCGCCTTGGACCGCGTCGCGGTATCGAGCTGACCGAGCCAAGCCTGGTCGACGGCAACGCCCCGCCAATCCTGGTCGAGACCGACTCGTACCGGCTCCTGGCTCTTCATCCGCCGAGCGGTCTGCGCTCCAGGGCCGAGTTGTTGTCCGCGCTCGCCAAAAGGCCTCCGGAAAACCGCCCCTCGCTGGTGCTGCTTCTTCAACTCGCAGGAGGCGAGGCGTCCATCCTGTTCGGCGGCGACGCCCAACAGCCGGCCTGGAACTACGCGCGTCAAACGGTCGACGACTGGCCGCAGGCCGAGCCCGTCGGACCGGTGACCGTCGTCTCTCACCACGGAGCAAGCTTCCGCAGCGGAATGCCCCGCTGGGCCATCGAGCGGTGGGCGAGTGGAGTATCCCTGCTCTCTACGCCATCGGCGGATGAGCATCACCCCGACCCAAAAACCCTGAAGGCCGTTTGCAAGTCGAGCGAGGAGGTGTATTGCACCTCCTACGCCGAGGTCTGCCGGATAAAGTACCGACGAACCCGCTCGATCATGACCGGCGACATCGTCCAGGACGAGCCCTGCTTCGGCAACCTGGTCCTGACTCTCCGTTCCGATGGCAGCTGCGAAGTGGAACACTCCGGGCCAGGCTTGCGAGCCATTGGATACTGCTCCACGCAGCCTCGGTAGTGACAGATCCTCTACGTAAAAATCTCACTCGTCGATGTATGTGACGATTTGATCGGCATATTCAGCGGAAACGGGATAGTAGAACGCGATGGCCTGGTTCGGGTGACCAATGGAGTTTCCATAGGCGATCGCCGCGTCGATCTGCATTTGCATCTCATCCCAGGACAGGACGACGTTCTGATCGTTGTCGGGCCCGTAGTAGATGGTGGACAGGCCGGTCGCGTGCCTGTCTTCCGGCTTGTAGGTGTAGTGGGACATGTCGAAGTAGATCTTGTCGTACACCTCCTGGTAGGTGCGATCCCGATCGCGCCCCAACGGGTAGATCATTTCCGCAAGTATGATCCGATCGCACTGTTCCAGCATGTCCCTTTCGATCAGATCCCAGTTGCCGGAGCCCTGCCATTGCAGAACCTCCAGACCGGGCATGCCTTCCACGGCATCGATCAGTTGCCGGGTCTCCGAGTGGTCGAAATGCCCCCACTCCAGATCCGTGGAGAGCTTGCGGGCGCCCTGAGTATAGTTGTCCTGCAGGGCCTCGATCGTGGCGACCACGTCGTTGGTAGAGTCGTCGTGATCCATGTCTCCGTAGTCCCCCACCAGCCGGTAGCCGTTCTGCGCCTCGTAGTCGGGCCTCCAGGGGCCCTCGTAGTGGATGGAGAAGCCGGTCACCCGATCCGCCCTGCTCATGCTCATCTGACCGAGACCGTTGCCGAGCCACCAATATATCCGGCGCCTCCCTCCGGTGCCGCCGACCGGGCTCGTAACCGCGCACAGACAAACGCTGTCGAACAATGTGTAGGTTCCCGGGTCGGTCCCGGCCCGCCAGCTCAGGTACAGGGTCATTCTGGCTGCATCGGCCGGGACGACGACGGACTCCGCCCATTTCGACCAATGGTCTTGCGCCGTGGGGCAGTGATAGTAGCCGGAACCCGAGGTCCAGGGAGACCAGCGGTATCCGATGTTGGCGTCGACGATCTGCGTACTGCTTGCATCGTAGAGTCGAACATGAACGAAGGCGTTTCCGGAGGGATCTCCGGGGGTGTTCGATTTCAGGTACATCGAGAGCCTGTATGACCCCCCGGAAACCGGGATGTCGGACTGCCTGATGTTCGAGCCCAGGTTTGCTACGGACCTGGCGGACCACGAGCCCTGGTGGGAATCGGTGGATACCCTCGTGTCACCGCCTCCGAAGCTCCAGCTGCCGTCGTTCGACTCGAAGCCCGGGTCCGACACCAGGTTGGGACCCAAAATGGATTCGTCACCGCAATCGACACCCACGCGGCAGACGCCGTTGTCACAGTAGCCCTGGAGACAGTCTCCGCAGCTCAGAGAGGTCCCACAGCCGTCATCCCATTCCCCGCATTCCTTCCCGAGGGTCTCGCATGTCTCCGGTTCGCACGGGCATCCCCCACAGTCCAGGATGGCCCCACAGCCGTCGCTCCATTCCCCGCACGCTTTTCCGAGGGTCTCGCAGGTGTCCGGGGTGCACCGGCATTCGCCGTCGTCACAGGTCGAGTTCGGGAAATCGTTACACGCCCCGCAGTTTAGCGACTCCCCGCAACCATCGTCGTGTTCGCCGCACCCCGCGGACAGGCTCGAACAGGTATCGGGCCCGCAGGCACAGCGGCCAAAGTCATCGCAGTAGGAATTGGGATGCGCGGTGCAGGTTCCACAACTCCCCCCGCAGCCGTCGGGACCGCAATCCCTGTCCTCGCAGGCCGATAAGCAGACCTCTCCCTCCTGGCATCCGCAGGAAAGGAGAGAAGCCGTGAGAGACGCTACTACGAATAGACGATCGAGCAGGCACGGGCCGGCCGTGTTGAAAAAGCGCGGCATGACGACCTCCGTTGGCTCGGTACCAGGATAGGCGAGGAATTGTCGAGAGTCAAGCGGTTCACCGCCCAGCCAGCCCTGACGCACGTTTCCCCGAGATCGCCTCGCTCGATCGGTCGGATAACAAAGATTGATATTTTCTGTTGTTCCGTGCATATTACGAAATGAGGAGGTTTTGATCCATGAATGTGTCGCTGACCCCGCAACTCGAAGCGCTGATCCAGAAAAAAGTGGCCTCCGGGCTCTACAACTCTGCGAGCGAGGTGGTACGCGAGGCACTGCGCATGCTTGAGGAGCATGATCGTCTCAGAGAGTTGAAGTTCGAGGAACTTCGGCAAGAGGTTCTTGCCGGCTTCGAGCAACTTGCCAGAGGGCAGTCCACGCCTTTTGATGAATCGGCCATCAAGCGAATCAAGACCCGTGGCCGAAAGATGCTGAGGTCCAGGCGAGGAATGAAGCAGGCATGAGTCGTGCCGATCTCTCCGATTTGGCCGAGGCGGACCTCGCCGAAATCTGGTTCTACATAGCTCGGGTTCTACACGGTCGTCGAGATATCCCCAGCTTGTTCGACGAGAGTTGATACAAGGCAACGGGCCGCGTACACAAACGCTCCTGTACGAGACCCAAGAAGGCCAGTCGTTTCGTGAGGTCGGTCGAGTCGGACGAGACCCTGGGCAAGATCCAATGACCGAGAATTTAGTTGTGACATAGTGACAATCGTCGATGAGCCTTAGCCTTGGTTGCTAGTTCCAAGTTCCCAGTTCCGGGTTCCGATCAGATCCTTCCTTGTTCTTTGAGATGCTCCTTCACCGCTCCGAGAAAGGTCTCTGCCCCTTCTATGAAGGGTTCCACTTTCTCCACCGTCAAATCGACATATTCGCGGTAGTCGCCACGCTGCCTCAGCTCGAACGCCTTGTTCAGCCAGCGGCCAAGGTTCTTGTCGAAAGTACCTCCCTTGACGAAGCGTCGGTTGAAGTAGCTCAAGACGCCGCTGTGCTTGGACGAGGAATATGGTTCGTAGACGAGCAATGCCAGTACCGCATAGAACATGGCGTAGTACGTCCTGTTGATCACGGACCTCGGGCTCTTGTTGCCGGACAGCAGGAACCTCGCTTCATCGATGCTCTCTTCGGCCTGCTGGATCCTGTACCGTGCCAGTGCCTGCTTCTTCTCCGCGCTGGTCAAATCGCGATGCCCTCCTCGACGATCCTCTTATAGAGCGGCGATTCCCCCAGCGGCCCTTTCTCGAGTTCCTTCCGGCTGAATATCACCGCGGACACGAGGCAGTCGTGCTCCAGGTTGGTCTCGAACACCGCATCGTCGATGGCCGACTCGATCTCCTGGGTGTAGTCCTCGACCTTGATCATCACGTCGATGTCCGAATCCGGTGAGTCGTCTCCTCTTGCCTTCGACCCGTACAAGATCAGGTCGAGCACCCCAACCCTCTCCTCCAGTACTCTTTTTAACTCTGACAGGGCCTCTTTCTCGTTAGCTTTCATCTCAGTGGTTCCTGTTTCCTGGTTCCCGGCTCCGGGCTCTCAAACCAGACTCAAAACCGGGGTGCCCAGAGGGAGGTCGGAAGACTCGCCGTCACAGACCACCACGGCGCCCACGTCCACGGCGGCCTTCTTGGAGGGATATGAAGAACAAAAGCCTTTTCTGCCCTCATGGCCACTTCCTCTGAGTTCCAAGTTGGAAGTGAAGCACTGTTCGAGGTCCTGTGTCAAGCCCGGGCCTAAGACCGCGGCCCTGGTCCCGATCATCGGTCAGTCGATCAGGGCACACCACTCTACCAACTCGTTGGTCTCGCTACACCTTAAACGGTACAGCCTCGCCCGCACGGGTATCAGATGCAGGTGAGGTGGATGGCCCAACTGTTCAGGGTTCCGGTGTCACCCTTGACCAGGTCGTGTACGGTCACCGTCCAGGTGCCGTCGCCAGCACCGCCGAAGAAGTCTGACAGGGCTCTCCCGGTCCGTCCACCGGCAACGTCAGCTCATAGTTGCCCGCGATGTCGGCGACGTCGCCACTGCTCTGGTTGTGCAGCATCACGGTCGTCCCGCCAGGAGAAGTGATCTCCACCAGCAAATCGCCTTTGTTGGGATGGCTGATATCCATGTCGATGTTGATGCCCGTGACGGTGCGCGCCGTTGCGAACGAGATGGTATCGGAAAGGATGCCCTCATTGCCGTTGCCCACCGTGCACGGGGTGCCAGGGCCGCCGGCGGCGACGCAGTCCGGAATGGAAGAGCCGGGGCTCGAGCTGCCGTCCAGGTTGAAGGTAGGAATGCAGACGCTCGGCTCACCGGTGCAGGACCAGCCGGCCTCCACTGTGCAACTACTGTTGCACCCGTCACCGTCGTCGGGTGGCATATGGCCGTCGTCGCACTCATCGCCCTCGCCTATCTGGATCACGCCGTCTCCGCAGTTTGGACACGGGCAGTCGGCCGGGCAACTCGCACAGGTCTCGGAGGGCGGCTCGCAGATCGCGTTCGGGCATATCCTTGCCCGCACGACGACCGCGGGGTGCTGAAGCACCTGCGGGGCCTCCCGGGACCGGATCTGGAGGCATGGATCCGCTCGTGGGGGAGGATGGTGGAAGTGATCGAGCCGGTAGGGTTGAGGAGGCGTGTGTCTGACTGGCTACCAGCCAGCAGCGATGCATGAAAGGAGCCTCGGGTGTTTCAATTCCACCGGACACCCTGTCCGGTTCTCGGACACTATCCAATGGAATGTCCAAAACGCTGAGAATCATACCCATTGAGCAAATCCAACCCCTTATCATCAAGATCCGCGGCTGCAAAGTCATCTCGGATTCGGACTTGGCGGACCTCTACAGGGTTACGACAAAACGCCTGAACGAACAGGTGAAACGCAACAAAGGTCGCTTTCCCCCTGACTTCATGTTTCAGCTGACGTCAGATGAAGCTGCTGCTTTGAGGTCGCAAAATGCGACCTCAAAGAAAGGACGTGGAGGCAGGAGGTACACACCACATGCCTTCACCGAACATGGAGCCTTGATGGCAGCCTCCGTCCTCAACTCTCCGAGTGCCATCGAGATCAGCGTTTATATCGTCCGAGCCTTTGTACTCGACAGTGCCGAGTTTCCGCTCAAGCGACCATCACGAACCCCGGTATTTTATCGCATTCAGCGCGATCAAGGATGAATTTTTTGATTTCGCGCTCTGTTGCGGTATCCAGCAAAAAATCGGGAAGGCTTGATTTCAGGGCCTGAGCGACCACCATCTCCGATGGGACCAGGTTCGTCTTCATGGTCCGCAGCCAGCTTCT
>SDBT01000529.1_pt1 | contig 60361 bp, 41 predicted proteins | sample 2277101 | NCBI WGS metagenome assembly SDBT01 (sample SAMN10404973, study PRJNA504765) | marine sediment metagenome | isolation source: marine sediment core GS10_PC15, 103 cmbsf | place: Arctic Ocean: Southern Knipovich Ridge | collected 2010 | reverse complement strand
GCTCATGCAGCACTGGAAGTCTTGAGTAAAATCCAGCTTTCTAATCATCGGGCATATCTCTCCCATCGGCGTAACACTTTGCGGAAGCTTCTAGACACCTGAAACCATCGTTGTAGTACTAACTCCTTCAGCTTCTTTACTATTCGCTCTCTGTTCTGGAGCAGTGTCTCCATATCGCCTTCAGGAATTTCGATCCGGGCGATCTGGTCATGATGCCGGACGCGAAGTTGACGGATGCCCAGATTTCTCAGGAATACTTCCGCCTCGTCAACTGCTCTGAGCTTTTCTTTAGTAATATATGTACCATACGGAAATCGCGACGCGAGGCACGCGTGGGATGGCTTATCCCACGTTGGCAGTCCAAGCCGCTTCGACAGCTCGCGGATGTTAGCCTTAGCCAGTTTTGCCTCTTTCAGTGGACTCCTGACGCCCTGTTCCACCACCGCCTGCATACCCGGACGGTGATCGCTCAGATCATCGAGGTTGGAGCCTTCGATAACGTATCTAAGTCCGCTTTTCTCAGCAATCTTCTTCAGTTCGGAGAGTATTTCTTTTTTGCAGTAGTAGCACCTGTTCTCAGGATTTTCCGCGATCCCCGGGATACTCAGCGCATCAGATACTATCGTTTCATGTTTAATCCCCAATTCCCGGGCAATATCCTCGGCTTCCTTCGACTCCCACTGTGGATGAATCTCCGATTTTACCGTCACTGCGAGCGCGTTATCTCCCAGCACATCAAAGGCGATTTTTGCCAGAAAGGTGCTATCAACTCCGCCTGAATAGGCGATCAGGACACTTTCCAGCGATTTCAGTATCTCCTTCAGTAACTCCAGTTTTTCTTCCAACATCAACCAGCACCTCCTCGCATTATAAAACCCCATCTATCGGAAATAGTCGGGACTTTCCAGTCCCGATAATATGCTCAATCCGGTATATCCTTTTTCCAGCTACTATAGTCGAGAGCCTGGGCCAACACGCGCAGAAGATTCTGGCCCAGGATGCCAGCTATCTCTTCCTGACTATATCCCCGCTTTTCCAGACCGCTGATGATCTGAGCTAATCCCTCATGGTACGCAAAACCATCGTTATGCTGTCCTTCTGGAACTGATCTGTTGAACGCGTTACCGAAAATCTGCATAAAAACGGGATCAAAACCGTGAGTGGTGGCAGCCACATGATCAACTCCGACCAGTTTGCAGGCGTGGTCGATGTGATCAAGGTAATGTTCCAGAGTGAGTTCAGACATCATCAGTTTCAGAAATTGTATGCCTACCACGCCTCCGTGAGACGCCAGAGCTTTGATCTGATCATCTGTAAGGCTTCGCGGGTTATCATACAACGCCCTGCAATTGGAATGTGTGGCTACAATTGGTTTTTCGCTTACCTCCAGAGCATGATAAAATCCCGACTCTGACAGGTGGGACACACCTATCAGCATCCCCAGCCGGTTCATCTCCCTGATCACCGCTACTCCATACTGCGACAACCGCCCACCTGTCCCGCGGTCGATAATGCCGTCGCCCAGTTCGTTACGACCGTTATGTGTCAACTGCACGCTGCGCACACCCAGGCGGTGGAAAATCCTCAGCTTAGCCAGCTTTCTCTCCATGCTCTTCCCTGAGGAATAGTCCTCCTGAAAAGGGCGGCCACCCTCCAACTCCATCACGAACCAGACGTGCTGAGGATCGGGTTCGCTGAGGATGTCCTCTTTGGAGAGAATAATCGAAGCAGCGTCACCAGCCTTTTCGCATTCCAGCAAGAACATATCAACGATGTCGAGAGACCCATCAAGAGGATGCTCCGAACCATCTCGGTGGTGAGTGGCATCGCCCCCCACGATTATGAATACGACGTTAACCCCTGCCGTCAGAAATCGGCGCAACTGACCGTCGCGAAGCGGAGCTTTATCTCCACGCGCCCGCCGTATCGTCAACTCGAAGATGTCCTGGTGTCCCTCGGCGATAATGTAATCGTATGGACTTTGTTTCATGATACACCCCGTATAGACCTTAACCCGAAATCTCTGACAGGTTATACCATTTCCATTTTATTACTGTGCATTACAGGCAGAACTGGAAAGATATTGTTGGCAAATTCAGACCCGCCAGATCACCCCCATCCTAGCCTTCCCCCATCAAGGGGGAAGGAACTGATGGTTCTCTATATTACCGCTTTTTAACTGAAAAAACGAGTATTCTTTGTCAAGCCTGAGATCCCTTCCCCCTTGATGGGGGAAGGAACTGATGGTTCTCTATATTACCGCTTTTTGACTGAAAAAACGAGTATTCTTTGTCAAGCCCGAGATCCCTTCCCCCTTGATGGGGGAAGGCTAGGATGGGGGTGATCAAGAAGACTGTTGTTGAACTCAAAAACTAATGCACAATTATATTATGGAATTGGTATTACCCCGCGGCGGCTATCAGTCCGCGCATATACTCCAGCGCCATTACTGACTGATCGTGTACGTGATCGATTCCCGCCGGGTTGTGGTTCGCATCCACCGCTGGATGGCAGAACTCGTAGCACGCATAGCCGTCATAACCCATCCCTTTCAGGAGCTTTACAAAGTACGGATACATTCCCGGAGTGACCAGTTTCGCGACCTGATTCTCATCCCGGTAAAAGTCGCCGCCGTAATGGAAATGCACATCCAGATCACCGATGGCATTGGCTCCCTTTTGCAGCCAGTCCTCATCTTGCTCGCCAAATGGCAGATCCCAGCACATTTTGAGCCAGGGCGAGTTTACCTCCTGAACCAGATCGTAGACATCCTTCCAGTGGCGTGTCAGCGGGGTATGATTCTGCAGCGCCATTATAACGCCAAACTCCTCGCCGAAGCCTGCCGCCTCTTTGAGACAATCACGAACCAGTCGCCAGCGTGTCACCCGGGAAACGTCGGGATAGGCGCGTTCATATCCCTGGCGCGCCTCTTCATATTGCGCTATACCATCGCGGAGGGTAATTCCCGGCCATGCGGCAAAAAGCCGCAGCACTTTAGCCCCGATGTCGGCTGTCAGTCGTGCCTGCTCTCGCACCATCAGAAGCTGGCATTCTCTATGCTCTGGCACAGGGCTGGAAAAATCGTTGTTTGAGGACACAGCCGGCAGCTCTAATCCCAATTTCTCCGCCTCGCTGCGAACGGCCGCCCTGGTGCGCTCATCCCAATCTATAGGGTTCGCGTGAGGTCGCTTGGCATCGAATTCGACGCCGTCATATCCCTGTTCCTTAGCTTTGTGAAGTACCTCCTTCCACGTCAACGCCGGCCCATCGTACCAGATACCCAGGTAAGTGATGGAATAAAGCCCTACTTTCATCTTAAACGCCTCCTTCTTCAATAATTGTTGGGTTCTCAGTTGTAAAAGCTATTCCACAAAGTCTAACAGCTTCCGTTCCGCTGGTCAACGAAAATCTCTCTCTTCACCGATCATATGTCTTCTTGGTCACCCCCATCCTAGCCTTCCCCCATCAAGGTGGAAGGAACTGGCGGTTCTCCTAACCACTACTTTTTTAGTGAGAAACGGGTATTCCTGACAAGCCCAAAATCCCTTCCACCTTGATGGGGGAAGGCTAGGATGGGGGTGATCTGAAGAACGTATAGACTCAGCAAAGCTGCTTGATCACAATCATGAATTACACTCCGTAGCAAAGATTTCCGTTGCCCAAAGTATGGAGTATCTGGTATGATGGATAATGAAATATTGCAGGGCAGTATCAGATGGGTAAGCTATTTGGCCACAAATTCTCAACAAAGCGAGCGTAAAGATGGATATATATGACGAACTAGGCGTCAGAAAGGTTATCAACGGACATGCGACAGTAACCACGTTGGGCGGCTCCATAATGCCGCAGGTAGTATTGGACGCGATGGCTGAAGCCTCCCGGCACTTTGTGGATATAGATAAGCTTCAGGGAAAAGTGGGTGAAAAGATCGCAGAACTGACCAGAAACGAGGCTGCGTATGTTTCCTGCGGAGCCGCAGCGGGACTGGTTCTGTCAACTGCTGCCTGCATCACTGGCCTGGATCCGGAAAAACGTGCCCGACTGCCATACACTGATGGTATGAAGAACGAGGTAATCATTCACAAGTCCGGGCGAGTTGGGTATGATTTCGCTATCAGGCAGGCTGGCGGCAAACTTGTGGAGATTGGAACTCGCGAAGGGACATCTCCTGAAGATATGGAGCAAGCCATCAACGAGAGAACATTGGCTATCTTCTATTTCTACAATATCACCCGTATGAAAACTCACGTGCCGCTGGAAAAGGGGATCGAGATCGCCAAGCGGAGGGGCGTACCGCTGATTGTGGATGCCGCAGCCCAGTTGCCGCCAGTTGAGAGTCTATGGCGATTCACTCAGATGGGCGCGGATCTAGCTCTTTTCAGCGGCGGGAAAGGGCTATGTGGCCCTCAAAGCAGCGGGCTTATCCTGGGTCGTAAGGATCTGATAGAAGCCTGTGTCTTCAACGCATGCCCCAGAGCCTTCATCGGTCGACCGATGAAGGTAGGCAAGGAAGAAGCTGTAGGTCTTCTGGCTGCGGTGAAATGGTATGTAGGCCTGGATCACGACAAGTTGATGAAGACATACGAAGATCAGGTACAGTATGTGATAGACGCATTTTCGGACATTCCCCATACTTCGGCCCGACGGAACTTCCCCAGCGAGGCTGGACAGCCTATGCCCAGGGCTGAGATCATCTTTGACGAACACAATCCAGGAATAACGCGGGCTGAGGTACTCACAAAGTTGAGAGCGGGGGAGCCATCTATCGCTCTGGCAGGAGCCGGGGCAAATGGTGTCTTCGTCAACCCGCAGACGCTGAAACCGGGGCAGGAAAAAATAATAGTTGAAAGGTTAAAGGAGATCATCCTTTCGGAAGATTGAAACCACGAATTTCACTAATTGTGGAAAGTAACAAGTGAAAAGTAACAAGTGAAGAGGAAGGAATGAAGAGGAAGGAATGAAGAGCAGCAAGAACTCATCACTCATCACTATGGAGGTATTGATTATGGCATTCAACGTCAAAAAGCGCGGAAAACTAACGTATTACTATAATGGCGATCACCCGGTTCTTTCGGCATTGGTTACAGAAGAGCTGCCGGATGGGGATCTTAAAATCTCTTTCGCCGGTCTGACAGGCGGGTATTCAGCAAAGGGTGTGTTAGGTCTGGATGAGCTAACCTCAATGGATCCAGAGAAAGAGATCCCATTGGTCTTCAAAAGCTGGGAACTATGGCTGAAAGAGGCGGGCATCTGTGATTCCCTGAAGGACGTGGATTTCATTGAGATCCATGCCTTTGGATGTCAGCCCAAATCGCCAAGTCCACTGACAGATCCGGCTGGATATGCGGCAGAACTGGAGCGGTTGCGCAAAGCGTATGCTACAGGCTACCGGAATTTCTTCCGGGATTACCTCCCGGACAACGGCGTGCCAGCCCGGTTTACAGTGAATCTGGTAGACGTACCGGATAAGGCAGCGTCATACGAATTCTATGGAACCGCGCTCTACCAGAAAGCACTACAGAAATAGCAAAACTTAGTGGTTTAATCGACAAATAGTAGGGGCACAATGCTTGTGCCCGGGCACGCGCAGCGTGCCCCTACGGGTATTTTGGCGATACGAACTTACCGATCAAACCACATGGGCAATCCGCGGGAAAGTTTGTTCCGGGTGGAAAATTTCTGTTGACTTCTGTTCGATTATATGTTATCAAAAAGGTAATCAAGTTTCAGAAAGAGCATCAGGCAATGGCAAGAGCTTATATTGGTCTAGGCTCAAATCTGGGTGACAAAGCGGGTAACATCAGGCAAGCTCTGGACATGTTGGACAGGGCTGACGATGTTAGTGTTCTTGCTGTCTCTTCTCTCTACGAAACTGAGCCGGAGGGCTATGAGGATCAGGATTGGTTTGTAAACGCTGCCGCTCAGATCGAAACTGCTCTTCTGCCTCGTACATTGCTAAAGCTATTCAAAGAGATCGAGCGAGTTATCGGCAGGAAAGAATCCGTGAGATGGGGCCCGCGGGAGATAGATCTGGATTTACTTTTATACGATCAGCTTTGCTTCGAGAGTCAGGATGTAACTGTCCCACATCCGCGTATGCACCAGCGGGCGTTTGTTCTTGTGCCACTGGCTGAGATCGCGGCGGATGTCTCTCATCCAATTCTGGGAAAGACTGTTGAAATGCTGTTGGGCGAACTTACTATCGAAAAGAGCGTCCGACTGTTGAATAAATAATCGAATAGACGCTAAGATCAGGGTCTCAGAATCAAGCAGAAAGGAGGTGTTTGGCGGCTTTTTCCCTGCCGGGACGTCAGATCAGACGCCTTGCAGGTCTTCGCCGCTGAATTTTCCATGAATCTACGTCACAAATATATTGCTATAGAGGGATCGATCGGTGCAGGGAAGACAAGCCTCGCGCAGCTTCTTTCTGAAAGGGCCAGAGCGAGACTGGTTCTGGAGCGATTAGAGGAGAACCCCTTTCTGCCCAGATTTTATGAAGATAGAGTAAAATATGCCTTTCAATCACAGCTTTTCTTTCTACTAACACGATATGGTCAGCAACGTGAACTCCTCCAGCAAGACCTATTTTACGATTGTGTCATCTGCGATTACCTCTTTGCCAAAGACAGGATATTTGCGTACCTCAATCTGGATGAGGATGAACTCATATTGTATGAGCAGATCTACGACTTTCTTGATGATGCCATTCCCAAACCGGATCTGGTGGTATATCTTCAGACAAGCACAGATATTTTGATGGAGCGTATAAAACGCAGGGGTAGAGATTACGAAAAGAAGATTTCGGAGGAGTATCTACGCGAGCTAAACGAGCGATATAACAGCTTCTTCTTCCATTATTCCCAGACGCCGCTGCTGGTGGTCAGCACTGATAATCTGGATTTCATCAATGATGAAAGGGATCTCGTGGATCTGATGGAAGAGATCAGACGGATGAAGGGCGGCAAGGAATACTATTCCCTGACGAAACGCAGACGAAGATGAGAAAAGAGAACCCTGAAGGAGGCTCAACCGGGCGCGATACGTCCGGATTGATAACCGAGCAGCGCAACGAGAATTCCCTCCACATAGATTCCAAAACTACTGAGGAGATCGTCGGGATCTTCAATGCGGAAGACCAAAAAGCTGTCGCCGCAGTCATAAGCCAGAAAGAGAATATAGCTAAGGCAGTGGATGTAATCGCTGACGCGTTCAAACACGACGGCAGGCTTTTTTACGTGGGCGCAGGAACCAGCGGCAGGCTTGGAGTGCTGGACGCGTCAGAGTGTCCGCCGACCTTTGGCGTGGATCGCGAGATGGTTCAGGGGATTATCGCCGGTGGCTCCGAAGCCCTGATGAGATCCATTGAGCGAGCGGAGGACTATCCCGACAAAGGCGCGGAGGCTATTGGAGAGCGAAACGTCAGTTCCAGGGATGTTGTTGTTGGCATATCCACCAGCGGGCGTGCCTCCTACGTCACAGGCGCACTGAAGGCGGCCAAAAAGTCCGGAGCGCGGACAATTTTCCTCACGTGCAACCCACCCGCGGACAAAATGCCCTTCGTGGACATCTTTATTGTACCCATTGTCGGTCCTGAGATTATCGCCGGCTCAACACGCCTGAAAGCTGGTACCGCCACAAAACTTATCCTGAACATGCTCACCAGCATATCTATGATTAAAATAGGAAAAGTCTATGACAACCTCATGGTGGATGTGCAGGTGTGGAACGCGAAGCTGGTGGATAGGGCAAAGCGGCTTATAGTCCAGATCGGAGGCGTGGACTATGAAAAAGCAGGTGAACTCCTGGAGGCGGCACACAACAGCGTTAAGACTGCTATCGTAATGACCAGAAGAGGCGTCGGATACGATGAAGCTATCAGGCTTCTGGAGCAAAATGACGGCTTTCTCCGGAAGGTGATAGAAGGTTACACTACCCGCACGGATCGATGAACTGAAACCCCACCCCGATAGATACTGCTAAAGATGAAATAAGATAATCAGCACTGCTATATACCAATTACGGCGCCCACAAGATCAACCTCATTTCATGAGGGTTGCTCAGATCCTTATGTCTGGGAAGAATACGGACAGAGTATCCATGCAAGCCGCTGGTGCGGCAGGTAATAACTCCCTCGAAGGTGTAATTGTTATCGCCGTTAGATTCCGAGCAATTCATGAGGACAATCACGGCATCAGTGATGCTTCCCTGAGAATCAACCACTCCCAGGTAAGTCTCCACCGCCACATCATCGGGAGTGAGGGCACCCAGATGCACTTGAGTTTTGACGGTAACCTGTCCGCCGACCTTGATCTCTGCCGCTTCATCCATCTCTACGCTATCAATCCTGATGGACGACCAATGCTCCTCTATGTATGATTTCCAGGAGGCCAATTCCCTGGCTTTGGCGAAATCATCTGCTGTCAGAGTCAGCCAACGATAGGCGCATGGATTGTAAGATCGCTCGATATACTGGTGAATCATTCGGTTTGTGTTAAACTTGGGGCAGATGGCGGACATACTTGCCTTCATACGAGCGATCCACTGTCGCGGAAGTCGATCAGTACCCCGGTTGTAGAAGAGCGGGACAACTTCCTTCTCCAGCATCTCATAGATCGCATTGGATTCCACATCGTCCTGATATTCATCATCCCCGTAGTCTTCTTCCCGGCCAATGGCCCAGCCAATATCTGGATTATACGCCTCGTGCCACCATCCATCCAGAATGCTCATGTTGATGACTCCGTTAATGGCTGCCTTCATCCCACTTGTGCCGCTGGCTTCGCTAGGGCGGCGCGGTGTATTCAGCCAGAGATCTACGCCTTGAACCAGGTATCTGGCAACGCACATATCGTAGTCCTCGATGAAGACGATATGCTGTCGGAATTCTTTCCTTCGGGCGATGCGAATGATCTCCTGTATTAACTCTTTTCCACCTGTGTCCTGCGGGTGTGCCTTCCCTGCAAATATGATCTGCACGGGTTGATCTTCGTTACAAAGTATCTGTGCAAGCCTTTCCTGATCACGCAGGATCAGCGTTGCGCGCTTGTAGGTGGCAAACCGACGGCCAAATCCTATAGTCAAGGCTTCTGGATTCAATGATTCTCTGGCTTGAGCGATCTCAGATGCGAGAGTACCCCGATTCTCAAGCTGTTTTGTTAGACGACCTCTTGCAAAGGCAACCAAACGTTCCCGTCGCCGTTCGTGAGTTCTCCACAATTCGTCATCCGGGATCTGTTTCACTCGTTCCCAAACTTCAGAATTAGATGGATCTCTGGTCCATAAGGGATCAAGATACCGGTCGAAAAGTCCCTCCATATCGTTGGAGACCCATGATCGGACATGAACACCGTTGACGATGGACATGATAGGTACCTCTTCTTCGGGGACACCGGGCCATACGTTCATCCACATTTTTCGGGAAACTTCCCCATGCAGTTCGCTTACACCATTACTGTATGCGGCTAGATGCAGCGCAAGCACGGCCATGCTAAAGCCATCATCCTCTTTGCTGGCGTCCTGTCGGCCCAGAGCCAGAAGCTCATCAAGGGATATGCCCATACATGAGCAGTAGTCCTTGAGATATTTCTCAATGAGTTGAGCAGAAAAAACATCTATTCCCGCCGGCATTGGGGTATGAGTGGTAAAGACATTCGTTGCCGAAACTACTTCCTTTGCCTCTTTGAAAGAGAGATCACTTTCAGCCAACAGACGACAGATCCGCTCCAGAGCGAGAAAAGCCGAGTGCCCCTCGTTCATGTGATATACCATGGGCTGGATTCCCAAAGCGCCCAAAGCTCTCACGCCGCCGATTCCCAGCATTATCTCCTGACGAATGCGTATCTCTTGACCGGGTGCGTAGAGCTGATCGGTAATATCCCCGTCTTCAGGTCGAGAATTAGCCGGTATGTTGGTGTCCAGCATAATCAGGGGTACGCGCCCCACCTGAGCGCGCCATATCTGTGCTGTAACAGGTCCATCAGGATACTCCACAGTTATGGTTATAGGTGTCCCGTCTTCATGTCGTTCCAGCTCCACAGCCATATTGTAGAAATCATTATCCGGGTATGATTCCTGCTGCCATCCATTGGCATCAAGATACTGCTGGAAGTATCCCTGCTGGTAAAGCAAGCCCACACCTACCAGTGGCAGGCCCAGATCACTTGCGGACTTCAGGTGATCGCCAGACAGAACACCCAGACCACCTGAATATATAGGCATACAATCGGTTATACCAAATTCTGCTGAGAAATAAGCGACGAGCAGACCCTGGTCCTTCCCGTAGGTTTTTTCATACCATGTGAGTGTCGTCGGCGTCATATATCTGGTGAGTTTTTCATATATTCTATCCATGTAGGCTATGAACGCATCATCTTCTTCTTCTGCTTCCAGTCTGGACTGTGATATGTTCCCTAGCATCTGGACAGGATTATGGTAGGTCGATTCCCACAGATCCCGATCCAATCGACGGAAGAGTTCAATGATCTCACGATCCCACGCCCAGAAGAGATTATACGCGATATCGCGCAAACACTGCAATCTGTCTGGCAATGACGGAACAATGGTAAAAGTACGAATAGGTCGCATTGGTATTGTCCTCCCGGACTTGCTGGCGGCTACCCCTCCAAGCCAGGCGATGCCTGTTCATGGGTGATAAATGTCAGCGAGGGTATTTTAGCCTTGATCTATTATCCACCTGCCTGAATCTCCTGCTAAAATTTCGCTGTCATCAGGATCAGGCGTTGGTCTCTCTCGTACCATAACCTTATCGGTAAAAATGCCTATTTCCTGAACCCTACCCACAGAATATTCATCTCACTCATTATACCTCTGGTACATCCACATCCAGGGATCTGGCTGTCTCCGCTATTTCACTCCACGTGGTATTCTCAATGTAAATACCGTCTTTCAGCATTCTCCTTCTGTTCTGCTGCTCAACTTCGCCTGGGATATGGATCTCCTGAACACCCGGTGACTTTGCAGAGGACTTAACCCACTCAATAAGTCCCTCAATCTCCTGTGTATATGTATCCAGAGGGATGAAATCATCGATCTTGATAACTATAGACAGGAATCCGTTGCCTCCTTCATTCGGTGGCGCTTTGCTACAGCCGGCCCTGGTTAATCCACCGGCGATGGCATCCACCATAAATGCCAATCCAAAGCCTTTGTGACCGAACTGAGCGCCGCCAAGCGGCGGAACTGCCGTCGTCTTATCATTCCGAACCCGATCTGGATCTGTAACGGGCTTCCCCTGAGAATCGACCAGCCAGCCTTCCGGCAATTGCTCGCCACGCGCTTTCTTAACGCTGAACTTGCCGCCTGCAACCACACAGGTTGTGATATCCAACAGCGCTGGGGCTTCGTTTTGACGCGGGACGGCAATGGACAGCGGGTTAGGCGGTATCCGTCGTTCAGTGCCGCCAAAGGGGTGGACAAATCTGCCGACACCGTTCAACAACGCAATTCCGATCATACCTTTTCTGGCGGCTCGCGGCGGATAATCACCCAATCGTCCTACATGCCCCATGTTGTATGCTCCAACTACCCCAAACGTATGTGAGTGTGCTTTATCAATGGCCATTTCCATAGCAGTCAAGGCAGCCATAATTCCCAGTCCGCCATGAGCGTCTATCATTCCCATCGTAGGACTTTCCTTGACAACTTCATATTTTGCTTTGGGCGTTACACCTTTTTGCATGCCGCTCGCGTATCCTGGCGCTCGCAGTATCCCGTGGGAATCGTGTCCAGCGAGGTTTGCATTGACAAGGTGATCGCTGACGATTTTGGCTTCGTCCGACGGTGTTCCGGCTTGCTCAAATATCTGACAGATATACTTCCGCAAGACATCGTGGTTTACTATAGGCATGGAATCATCTCCTGTGGAGGTTAGATGCAATATCAAAGAGCAGTTTACCTATATAATACCATAAAATCCAGAGAAGTATAGATAAAAAACACGTGTCAGCAAGCCAAAAAAGTTCGACCGGTTTCATAAGCAGAACCCGACTACAACCATGATTATTAGTCTGTGACTATCAATCCGTTCCTTTAACCTATTCCTTCCTTTAAGATCGTGCTCTACAGAAAGGGGATTGTGGGCAATCTGGAAGGGCTTGGTCTTTCCAGTGGTCGATTCATCACTCAGGACTATCAGGCGACTCAGGTGGCTGTATCTGTTCCTCTTGACCTTCTGATTACTCGTTGCTATAATGTGGCTGGAACGCACTCCTTCAATAAGTCAACGGTGTAATTGGATAGATAAGAGGTTTCGGGGACAGAGCCATTAGTTAGCCTGACCCGCGAGTAGTGTTTGATAGAGCCAGAAAAGAATAGGTTAGGGGATTTGAATAATGTCACGTGAGAGCGCAGAATGCAATAACCAGTTAGAGGCTGCTAAAATTGTCATCAAAAACCTTCAGGAAGAGCTGGAGGCGGCTAGAAAGCAAATAGAGCGTTTGAGCGAAAAGAACAGGGAACTTGAGGAACTGTCTATTACTGATGAGTTAACTGGATTATACAACCAGAGGCACTTCCATAACATGCTGGAACCGGAAGTTGTGAGTAGTAAAAAGCAGAAACATTCGCTGTGCCTCCTCTTTTTCGACGTGGATGGCCTCAAGATATATAACGATACTCATGGTCATTCGGGTGGGGATGATGTTCTGAAGGCAGTTGCGCGGGGCTTATCTCAGAGTATAGAAAAGAACGTTGGTTCCGGATATAGATACGGTGGAGACGAATTCGCCGTTATTCTTCCTGAAACGCGCGCAGAACAGGCTGTCGAAGTTGCTGAAAAGATAAATGAGCATCTGTGGAATATAGGATTTCAGCATGTAACTCTGAGCTTTGGTGTTGCTGAACTTGGCACAGGGATGGATGGTAAGACGCTTTTCAGCCACGCGGATGATGCTATGTATGTGGCAAAAAAATGCAAAAGTGTTGAGCATGATGCTGCAAAGAAAATTCATGTATATGGCAGCAGCGCTATTGGCTACGAATCTCTGAGGGAATCAGAAAATGGTACAAGGAATTGATGATCTGCTGAGGATAGCGATTGAAAACGAGGCATCTGACCTTCATGTCAAAGCTGGAAGCCCACCTGGTATTCGGATAGTGGGTGAGCTTTTTCCTATAGAAGAAATGGCGGTTCTCACACCTGATGATACTGAGCGACTGATTACCTCCATAATGGAGGATCATCACAAAAGAGAGTTTGCCGAAGCGAAAGAATTGGACTTCGCATATAATTTCTCAGACCTCTACAGATTCAGGGTCAATGTGTTTATGCAGCGCCAGTCTATGGGCGCTGTGCTTCGTATGATTCCTGTGCACATCCAGACTATAGATGACCTGAAATTGCCGTCACTGCTGAAGGACCTGGTACTCAAGAAAAGAGGGCTTATTCTGGTTACCGGCCCAACGGGTTGCGGCAAATCCACTACTCTGGCAGCGATGATCGATCATATTAATAATAATAGGAGATGCCATATTGTTACGATGGAAGATCCCATCGAATACGTCCACGGGGATAACTTGAGCTATATTAGCCAGCGCGAGGTTGGCGATGATACTCACAGCTTTAACGACGCGCTGAATCGTGTGCTCCGCCAGGACCCAGATGTAATACTGGTGGGTGAGATGCGCAACTATGAAACCATAGATACTGCTGTAACTGCTGCAGAAACAGGACATCTGGTGATGGCTACTCTGCATACTAACAGCGCAGCGGAGACTATTGACCGTATAGTCGATGTCTTCCCGCCACACCAGCAATCACAGATACGTACACAGCTTTCAATTACATTACAGGCGGTTCTATGCCAGTCATTGATACCCACTAGAGATGGTCTGGATCGCGTGCCTGCGATGGAGATAATGCTGTCTGTTCCTGCTGTGGCAAACCTGATCCGCGATGGCAAGACACACCAATTGGTCAATGTGATACAAACCAGCGCCGATACTGGTATGCAGACGAGGGATCAGGCGCTGAAATCACTCTGCGAAAGAGGGCTGATAACGTTTGAAATGGCTCTTACCTATGCAAGCAGTCAGGAAGAATTAAGGCGGATGATGCGAAGAGTCGCATAGCACTAGATTTCCTGCTATGAGAAAGCTGCCTAAGAAGCTATTTTGATCCCCAAAATGGAAAAAGACCTACCAATAAATATTATGCAAGACACAGAAAATATCACGCAAGATACAGAAAATATAGCACAAGACACAGAAGATGTCTGGAAAACTGAACTGGACGATGAGTTGCTGGAGCTTCTGCGACGAGCAGGCAGGCTGGACAAGGTATCGTCAAAGTGGAGTTGCGCTGAATTTCTGTTGAAAAAAGGATTAATTTCCAAGGAGCAGTTGGAGAGAATCATTAATGAACAGAAAGGTATAAAGCACCATTCCCATCAGCTTATCGCTGATATGAAGATGGTACCCAAAAAGCAAATACTTGAGGTTGCTGCGGAGGGTTGGAAAGTGGGATATATCGATCTGGAAGAGGCAGAAGATATAGACCCGGAGATCATAAAGATGATCCCAAAATCCAAAGCTAGCCGCAACTACAGTATCCCTGTGTCCAAGACAGAGACAGAACTCCTGGTTGCTATGGCCAATCCACTGGACATCTTTGCTGCCGATGAGATCAAGATCAGTCTGCTCTCTACAGGCCTTGACTTTGAGGTCGTGCCACTTCTGGCTTTCCCCAAGGATATAAAGAGTAAACTGGAAGATGTCTATGGTGATACGGATGCCATAATCCAGGAAATGCTTGAGGGTATACAGGGAGAAGAAATACTTGTAGGGTCTCTGGATGATGAGCAGGATGAGGATGTTGACATAACCAAAACACTGGAAGATGCGCGAAGAGGGCCTATCATAAATCTGGTGAATGCAATCTTCCTGGAAGCCGTGCGGCATGGCGCTACCGATATTCACATCGAGCCATCTGACAAGAGAAGTATACTCAGGTTCCGTATTGACAGTAAGCTTAATGACGTACCCAATATACCATTGCCCAAAAGCAGGCATAGTGCGATAGTCTCCAGAATCAAGATCATGGCCGGAGCTGATATTGCTGAGAGACGATTGCCGCAGGATGGAAGGATTCACCTTACAGCCGCAAGTAAAGAATATGATCTGCGTGTTTCAATCATGCCCACTAAGTATGGTGAATCTGTGGTTATGCGTTTGACGGATGCAGGCTCAGTTGCAATGACCTTGGAACAACTTGGATTTTTGCCGAAGAACCTGAAAATCTTTCAGGAAGCTATCAGCAAGCCGTATGGCCTTATTCTGGTTACAGGTCCCACCGGGAGCGGCAAGACTACGACGCTCTATTCTGCCCTCAACACTATCAATACACCAGAGACCAAGATTCTGACAGCCGAAAACCCCATCGAGCGAAATTTGCCCGGCGCTGTCCAGGTGGAGACAAAGCCGGAGATTAAATTTGATTTTGCTCTTATACTTAAACACTTCCTGAGACATGATCCTGATGTCATAATGGTAGGTGAGATCCGGGATGAGGAAACGGCTACTATAGCTATAGAAGCTGCATTAACAGGTCATCTGGTTTTCACAACTCTGCACACCAATGATGCCGCTAGCTCTGTAATACGTCTTAATGAGTTGGGGGTAAACGAATTTCTTCTGGCATCATCAATTCAACTGGCTATGGCTCAACGCCTGGTACGGAGGATTTGTGAAAAATGCAAGAGGCCGGATGTTCCCACTGGCACAATGCTTAAGGAACTGGAATCCTGTGGAGTAAATACCGATGATTTACAGTTGCATAGAGGCATTGGCTGTGATACCTGTAGCGGCACAGGGCTGAAAGGAATGACAGCTATCCATGAGCTTCTGTATATTGATAATGATATAAGAGAGCTAATCCTGAAAGGGGAGTTTTCCGCTCCTCAGATTCAGGAACTCGCCAGGGCAAAGAATATGAGAACTTTGCGGGAAGATGGTATGCAAAAGGTGGCTATGGGCTTAACAACTTTTGAGGAGGTACTTCTGCGGACAACAAATGTCTAGGGCGGGGAAACAGATATTGTCCTGCAATGGACTTTTGCTGACAGAAATAACCTGAGATTTTTAGATTTCCATGTGGACCGGGATTCTACCCTGGTTTCTAACACAACTTTTATTTTGTCATCTGGCTGATAGAAGCCCGTAACGTAGTCCTTTCCTCAAGATGCCAATTGGATGACTCTTGAGTGAATTTTGGCAATGAATCATGATACAGAAAACCCCCTCCAGTCCCCCCTTTTCAAAATGGAGAAATGGGCTTCTCCCATGAATCCAGATTGCCGGTTGTTTCAATCGAGGCCATAAAAATTAAGCTACAAACCCCTTTATTTCATTCTTAACACTGACAGGATAGTCTCATAACCAAATTGTCGATCATGTTTATGTGTATTAAGTGCAACCAGAATTTACCCGATGGAGCAAACTTCTGCCCGCAATGCGGCAAGCGAGTTGGGGGAGAATCCGATAGATTTGCGGTGCAGCAGCGGCTTATCGAAATCAGCCAGGCGATGAATTGCACACTTGATCTGGATATCCTGTTAAGAGACATCAATATACGCGCGCGTGAGCTAACTCGCGCTGAAACTGGCTCCACTTTGCTATTTGATTCCGATAAGAATGAACTCTATTTCAAGGTGGCTCTGGGTGAAAAGGCGGCTATTCTTCGGCGCCTCTCTATAACTGATGGCGTAGCCTGGTGGGTTTTCACAAACTCCAGGCCAGCTATAGTTAATGACACGTCATCCGATTTGCGTTTTACCGGAACAGTAGATAAAGTTACGAGCTTTAGCACCAGAAGTATCCTGTGTGTTCCCATTGTCCTCACGTCGAGTAATGGTATGAAATACGGATCCTCTACCCGAGTAATAGGCGTAATCGAGGCTATCAACAAGCTGTCCCATAGGCTGTCTGACAAATCATCTGATCCACCTCGATTCACTGTTGAGGATCAAAGAGTGCTTTCCATTCTTGCATATCAGGCTGCTATTGCTGTGAGGAATGCTCAAGCAGCCGGCGACAGGCGTAATTTCTTCGTAAACGCTATAGAAATGTTTATGACAGCTATAGAGTCTACCAGATGTGTTCCACTGGGGCACTGTATGAAAGTAAGCAGAATCTCTATGGGTATGGCTCATAGGCTCGATGTAGAGTACGATGACTTTCATAATCTATATTACGCGTCGGCATTGCATGACATAGGAGTGTTGGATATCAGATGTACCCAGGACCCGATATCCAATATGAATTGTCCCAAATCGCACACACTTATCGGAGCTGAGGTAGTTAGACCAGTGAATCTACTGGCTAGAACCGAACCTATAATACGCCATCATCATGAGGCCTGGGATGGCAGTGGGTATCCAGACGGTATAGGCGGATATGAAATACCACTGGGAGCCAGAATAGTAGCAGTAGCTGAGGCATACGAAGAAAATGGAGCGGGAAGAGAATTTATTACTGTAAATTCAGGAAAACTATTCGATCCTGATGTAGTAGATGCTTTTCTCAAAACAGAGGTGTGAGTCTGTAAATTCACGTGGATTAAGGCTCCACAAAGAGAGGAGGAATAGTGATGCCTACTTTTGTATACACAATCAAAGATACGCAAGGGCGAATGCAGACAAGAAGCTCCAAAGCTGAGAATAGCCGAGTTTTGACTACTAAGCTGCGTAGCGAAGGACTCACGGTCACGAATATCCGACAGGAGAGGAAGCTGTCTTCCCTGAATATATTCCGGTCCAGAGTAAAGACTAATGATATTACTATATTCAGCCGTTCATTTGCCACCATGGTGGATGCAGGGATAACACTACCGAAATGTCTGGATATTCTGGTGAAGCAAACTGAGAATCCAGTTCTATCCAAAGCAACAGCCGAGATTAAAACTGATGTGGAATCCGGCATATCGCTGTCGGAAGCTTTAGGCAAGTATCCGAAGATATTTCCCCCGCTCTACACTAACATGATCAAAGCTGGAGAAGCTGGTGGAACTCTCCCTGAGGTGTGTAATCAACTGGCGAATATACTGGAAAAGCAGCGGCAGTTGCAGAACAAAGTTAAATCAGGTCTTTTCATGCCGATAATGGTGCTTTGTTTTTGTATGCTTATCACTGCTGGCCTGATTTTATTTGTCGTGCCCAGATTTGCTGCGATATTCTCGGACATGAATGCCAAATTGCCTGCACCTACTCAGATACTTGTAAATATATCGGAAGGTGCAAGAGGCCCTAAGGGAATAGGCTTCGTTGGTATTCTTGCTGTCTTCATCTTTATCTTTGTAAAAATCATAAAGACTGACAAGGGCGGAAATGCCTGGGATAAGATAAAGCTCAAAATGCCTCTATTCGGACCTTTGATCACGAAAAAAATTGTTGCCAATTTCACTCGCACTTTCGGTATGCTGCAAAGCAGCGGAGTGCCAATATTGGAGTCTCTTAATATTGTGGCTGATACGGCTGGTAATAGGATTATAGCGCGGGCTATAAGGGAGGCGAGCATCAGTATTCGACAGGGAGAAACTATCGCCAAGCCTCTGGAAAGAAGCCAGGTTCTCCCGCCAATGGTCACACAGATGATCTCGGTGGGTGAGGAAACAGGTAACGTGGAACTCATGCTCAATAAGATAGCTGATCTGTATGAGGATGACGTAGAACGCACTGTCGATGGACTTACCAAACTCATAGAGCCTATGATGATGGTTCTCATCGGGGGGATTGTAGGCAGTATCCTCGTGTGCTTGTATCTGCCTATATTCAATATGGCTGATGTAATGAGTGGCGGAATGTGATGTTAATACGAGTTTTTCACTTACGGGCGAAACCTGCTGAGTAGAACATGCCGCTGGCTTGTTTATGAGTAGAACATGCTGCCAGCTTGTTTCCAAGGCTGATCAACATTCTAAACGAGCAAGCTGCACGTTCTACTATGCTAACTGAAAAACTCGTAATGTTAAAGCATCAACACTACTTTGTCATGTACGCATTCAGGACTTTGTGCCCGTTTTTATACCCACCGACCGTTGATGTATACGCCCATAAAGGGCTAAACTACGGGATATTTTCGGCCAAACAATGAATCAGGATCAGGATTGACGGAGAATGGACGCGATCAAAGGAAAAATGACAAAGATTTGACCGATCCTGGTGACTATAGGCGACTAAAATCGCGAACTAAGTAATATACAATTAAGTAACGTAGCTAAGTAATATGAAGAAGGAATACAGCGGTTTTTTAGTAAGTGTCAGCGAAGGTTTTCTTTGTTTCTCCGGAGCTGTGAATTAAGGACTTCCGCTTTCCTTTATGAAATTCTGTAGTAGGCGGAGGAGGTGTGTTATGAAAAAGAAAAGCTCGGAAGAAAAACTGGAGAAACTGTTAGTAGATTTTACGGATGATCTGATCGAAAAGGTAAATGGCTCCGAGGAGTTAAGCTCTGAAAATATAGGTTATTTATCAGCAAGGAAAAATGAAGTCCTATCTCTCTTTGAAACAGTTCGGACTATATCCTCAGTGGTTCAGCCAAAACAAACATCCCAGGAGTTTATGGATGGAGTATCCAGAGCTGCTCAAGAGAGATTCCAGGAACGAATATCTACAGAGAAAATCCAGAAGATCATTGGCATGGCGGTAACGGTCGCGGAGTTCCGCGAGGCTCTTTTCCATGATATAATTTCTGCGTGTCGTGGTATTGGGCTGAACCTGACTCCAGGAGAACTCGCCGCTTTGAGGAATCTTAAGGAAGACTCTGTAAATGAATTTGCTAACAGTTTGGATGAACGTATAACTAAATTCTTCCCAACCAATCTACCATAGTATCCAATCTACCGGGCATCAAAGATTGAGAGCGCTCGTATCTTTACGGCTTATAGACTTATGAAAGAGAATTTGGCGGTAAAAGCAGAAAATCTAACAAAAGAATTCAAAGAGGGCTTTTTAATACGTCGACGGTATACTAAGGCACTCGATAATTTGAATCTGGAGATAGAGCGTGGCGAGATATTTGGTTATCTAGGACCTAATGGGTCAGGAAAGACAACAACGTTTAAGCTGCTACTTGGGTTGATATTTCCCACTTCTGGTACAGCATGGGTCCTGGGAAAGAGCATCAGAGAAGTCAGGTTCAAAAGGGAGGTTGGATTTCTCCCGGAGCAACCTTACTTTTATGATTATCTAACTGGTGAGGAATTCCTCAACTTTTATGCCCAACTTTTCCAATTCGATAGGAAAACACGAAAGCGAAAAGTTCAAAGCCTTCTGGAAACAGTGGGTCTGGAGGAGTCTGCGTCGGTTCAGCTCAGGAAATTCTCCAGAGGAATGCTTCAGAGAATCGGAATAGCACAGGCTTTAATCAATGATCCTGAACTTGTAATTCTGGATGAGCCTTTGTCCGGCCTGGACCCTATCGGGAGAAAAGAGATTCGCAATATTATACTCGATCTCGGGGGTCAAGGCCGAACAGTTGTTTTCAGTTCACATGTCCTCTCGGATGTGGAAGCGATATGTGATAGGGTTGCCATTTTGATGCAGGGAAAGCTCCAACGTGTGGAACGCCTGGACGCGTTTCTTAATATCGAAGTTGAGTTAGTGGAATTGACTGTATCTGGATTGGGTGAAGAGGAAATGGAAATTATCAGACCCCCTGGTAGTCAGATAATAAATGCCGGCAACAAGGTTGTGATCAGAATTCATGATGTCTGCTCTCCTGGCGGAGAGAAGACACTTGCTGATACTCTTGCAGTTGTAAGAGAAGCCGGCGGTAAATTGATTTCAATTACATCCCAAACCCGGTCTCTGGAGGATCTGTTTACGGCACCAGACTATGCAGCAGAAGAGATCATAGTAAAAACGTAATCATATCATGAAGATTCACAAAATAAACCGGTAATACTTGTCATCCTGAGCGAAGCGAAGGATCTCTTGGATTGTGTTGTCATGATCATAAAAACAATTGCCATGAACGCTTTCAAGGAAGTTATAAGAGACAAAATTCTCTACAACTTACTTATCTTCACGCTTGTTGTGATCGTTTCATCTGTGCTTCTTGGTCAGCTTACTATCGGTCAAGATCAGCGAGTAATCAAGGATATTGGATTGGCTTCCATGTCCCTGTTTGGCGTACTCATCGCCACTTTTGTAGGAACCAGTTTGATCCACAAGGAGATTCGCAAGAAAACCATATATACAATAATCTCCAAGCCTATCTACAGGTATGAGTTCGTATTGGGCAAGTATTGTGGTTTGCTCCTGACTATGTTTATCAATCTGGCTATCATGGCCGTCGTGCTATTCGGGGTGCTTGTATTCCATAAGCTTCTGGTTCCTCCGTTAATATCAGGTTCTGAGTCACTGGGTTATGTATTGCTCCTGAAGGGCATTGGGCTGATATTCATAGAGCTAATGCTTATCACTTCTATAGCTATCTTATTTAGTATTATCTCTACACCCAGTTTGAGTGTTTTCTTCACACTATCTATATACGTTATTGGCCACCTTACATTAGACCTCAAGAACATGGGCGCGGCTTCACAGAGTAGCCTGATAAAAGGTTTGTGTTCTCTAGGATATTATATATTGCCCAATCTGGACAATTTCAATATCAGATATGAAATGGTAAGAGATCTGTATGTGAGTGGAAAATTCATGTTCTATGCTGTCACCTATGGTGTTCTTTACATGGCTGCTGTTCTGTTAATGTCAATCCTATACATGGAAAGGAAGGAATTTATCTGAAAATGAGATTTTCCAAACGACTATGTATATTGACATCAATATTGTGTGCGATCAGCACGGCCGGATTTATCTTTGTACAGGAACAACTCGACCGTGAAAGACTGCCGCGTGAGCGAATGGAGGAGAAGCTTATCTACGTTCCTGGCGGAAAGGTTATCAAGATTGCATCATTGGGATTTCATGCGGTTCTAGCCGATATAATGTGGGTGCGTGCAGTAATGTACTTTGGCGAACATTATCTTACAGATAAGAATTATGACTGGTTGTATAATCTGCTGGACGCTACCACCACTCTGGACCCAAAGAATATCCTGGCCTACAGGTTCGGCGGAACTTTGCTGGCACTGGAACGAGGAGATGTGGAGAAGAGCATCGCAATTCTGAAAAAGGGAATTCGGGAAAATCCTGATGAGGATTGGAGGCTCTATTTTTTACTCGGCTTTAATTACTTCTATTATCTCAACGACTATGATTCTGCCGCGAAATATCTTGATAGGGCATCAAGAATGCCGGGACATCCCAATTATCTACCAAGACTTGCTGCCCAGATGTATGCCAAGTCAAATAAACCAGAAGTTGCTATAGAATTTCTGGAAGAGATGTATCAGCAGCACGATGACGAAAATGTTAGAGCTGCTATCTTAGATCGGCTGAATACCCTGAAAAAACAGGCACACTCACTCAGTCATGCCGAGGAGAAATAAAATGCCTTTTAGAAGAGCTTCTCTAGGAGTAGATATAGGATCAAATTCCATAAAAGTTGTGGAACTGGCATATAGATCCCAGGGGCCGGTCATTCTCAACGCAGGGATAACAGGGCCTTTGGCAGACAACACTGCTGAAACAGCCAGTAATGCTCTACGCGAACTGGTCAGTCAAAAGAGATTCCGCACCAAAAGGGCTGTGGCAACTGTAAGAGCCACAGCGGAGGGCTCTGCTACAGCGCGGCGGATATTTATAGAACATGCAACTGCCGACATGAAAAAATCAGAGCTCAAAGAGCGGGTTGAATGGGAAGCAATTACACGAGATTATATACCTTTTCCTGCAGAGGAAGCTATCATAGACTGTTATGTACTTGGGGAAGCCACACCAGAAAACGTTCCCGGTCTCTGGGTTTTCTTTGTCGCTGTGCGCAAAGAACTTGTCAAAGAGCGTGTAGATATACTGAAATCAGCCGATCTGATACCTGTCGCCATAGAAATAGACTTATCTGCCATTCTGGGGCTGCTCAATTACATGGATATGTTCTCAGAGGATGAGGATACTGTCGTGATCGACCTTGGAGCTGCCAAAACCGCCATCGGGATCATATATCGTGGTCAATTCAACTTTTACAGAGAGATAGCCGTTGCAGGCAACCATATCGCATCCCAGATAGAGCGACGTCTCAAGATTAAGAGACAAGATGCCGAAAAGTATAAATACACAGAGGATCTCTTTGAGCGAGTTGCTGATGGAACAGCAGAAATCTGGCGCGCCGCTTCGCCTATTGAACCGGTCATAGAGGAACGGCAAGGCCTGTATCCACAGATTCGAGAGTGCTTCCGATTCTATGAGGGTGATGTTGACAACGCCAGATTATCCAAAGTCCTTTTTCTTGGCGGAACAAGTTTGCTGAATAATCTCGATAATTTTCTTGCCCAGCGTTTAGCCATACCTGTGGAGAGAGTCCATTTTCTGGATCATATACCCCTTGCTGACAATGGAAACGCGAGCGAAATAGAAGGAAAGGAATCAGTGTTTGCCACAGCCGTTGGCCTGGCTCTTAAGCCTTTTAGAATGAAATAGCGCAATTAAATAGCGGAAGCTGGAATGTGCGTTTTTATCTCCGGTTCTTTTAACCCTATAGATATAGATGGCAGCGATAGCTTCATTTACATTACTCACATAGAGAACAGAGGATACTGAAGATATGGCTACAAATACTACTATGATAGATATAAACCTGCTCCCATCTGACCTGGCCCCAACGAGACTCATTAAATGGAGTAATCTCGCTATCATCTGTCTCGCTGCGCTAATAGTTATATCCCTATCTGTGCCTCTGTGGCGGCTGATGGCTGAGGTGCAAAAGCATTCCGAACTGATAGGACTCAAAAACGATAAGATCATGGAATACAGACAGGAGGCCGAACGCATTCGTCAACTCAAAGAGAAAGTGAAACTGCTGAATGTTCGGATGTCTGTGGTGCAGGAGCTACTTCAGGAGAAATCCACGTGGAGCAGCAAGCTCGTTGAGCTACATAGGTGCATACCCAGGTATGGCGTCTGGATGACAGCAGTCACAATTGAGTATAAGAAGAACCAGCGGCGACCACCCAGTGGAGCGCCTACAGGTGTAGAGGCTGAAGTAATTATGGTATACCTCTCAGGAGTTGCCGTTTCGGTTGATAAGGTTAGTGAATTTCTGGCCAGTCTGGAGGACTCCGAGACCTTCAGCAATGTCGTTTTTGATTCCGCTTCCGGCGGCCTGGCCGTTCCGGGAATTGATAGTAGTTCGTATAAAACCTTCAGGGTTGGAGTGCAGATTTTAGTTCCGGGTGGAGCGGTGCAGGAGGCGGTCAGCAAGGCTGGTAAAAAGCCATCAATCTAACCTGATTTGGACTCCATCGGAAAACCTGATTCTAATACAAGCTTTGTCTACTAGATTGGCGGTTTTCGCATAGATTCCTGGTCAATATAGTCAATTAAAGAGGTAGATATTTATGGATTCAGGAAACACCAAAAAGCTACTGGCTGTTGTGGGAGGCCCATTATTCGTTTTCGTCATCTTCTTCTTATTGTTGTGGCGTCCCAAATATGCTGATCTGGGTAGATATCGGGAGGAATTGAGCAAGAAGGAGGCCGAGTTGATGCAATTGGAACGCGACGCATCGGACTGGCCGGATACAATTACGCGGGGAATGCTGAACGAATATGAGGCAGAACTGGAGCGGATCTGGGAGTTGATCCCTACCAAAGAGGAAATAGCGATACTTCTCGATGAAATCCAGGATCACGCTAGATCTTCTGAACTGGAGATCATCTCCTTGAGTAGAGTCTCAAAAACCAGAGCTAACATAGCCGAAACGAGTAAAGGAAACAAATACGTCAGAGTGCCTTACGTAATAACCCTGGGCGGCAATTATTTTGGATTGATCAGATTCTTGCGAAGGCTTGAGGATTCCCGTAGACTCGTTACTATTACTGACATCAAAGTTAATGCCGCGAGTGGAAGGTATTTTGTGCAGGCAAATCTCCAATTCAATATCTTTTTTTCTAGGGTGGGGGTGGAAACAAGTTGAAGAATAGTGTTATCTTTATCATCTTATTTCTGTTCTTGGGTGCGACTGTCTTTTTCTGGTTCCAGACGCTCAAGGTCCAGGAACTGCCGCCTGTGACACCCACGACTCCGTCCTCCCTCTCTGGAGCGGAGGCGACATCTGTTATAAACCGCGCTATGGAGCTATTGATTGATAATAGAGAACCATTGCCCTATTTATCTGGAAGAGATCCATTCTCCACGGATGATCCGGAAGCTCAATCCAAAGCGGAAAGAGCAAAGCCGCATAATAGTTTCGTCCTATCATCAGTAATCTATAATGATACATATTCCCTTGCCGTGATAAACGGTGAGATACTGGCAGAGGGCGATATAATCTCTAACGAGATGGCTGAATACGAATATATAGTGGAGAATATTGAGGTTGACGAAGTGGAAGTCAGCGATGGCGAAGAGACCTATACGCTGAATCTAATATTCGAGAGCTATAAGAAATAGGTAGACGAAGTGAACGCTGGTAAAAACAAAGTAACCAGCGTTGGGATAATTGGAAAACTGGTGAAAACCATTACAACAGATCGGAAGGACATAGATTGCTATGGCACGCTTGTACTTGAGAAGATTTACAGAAACGAAACTGAAGGATACAGAAAGACATAAGATGCAAGACTCAAGATTCAAGACTGCACGTTTCTTCAAGCGTTCGCTTCAGTCTTTGGTATTGTGTCTTGCGTCTTGTCTTCTGTATTTCTCTTTTGCTTCCTATTTGTGCTGTGATATACCTGCTGATAACTCGCTGACTGTTGCCGCCAGCGAGGTAGAAACGACGACATTTAGTAATATTAGCAATAACAGACCTGCCATTGTGAGTGCAATAAGACCCATTTATCATCCAAAAACTACAAGGCTGGAAATAATATCTGATAGATCTCTGAATATAAAGCAGGTGAAGCTGTCTAAAGGCGGAGTTTTGAGAATAGATGCGTTTAACGCAACAACCTCCCTGCCCGACTCAATAGCCATTGATAGTGGCATACTGCGAGGAGCCGCCTTCGAGACAGAAGAAAATGAATTGATGATTTACATATACCTGACAGAGCCTGTTATTTACGAAATGGAAAGCATGGACAGGGGATTAGTGATGGTGTTTCAGAATCCTGTTTTGGAACAACTCATTTCTCTCAATGTTAATAATGAATCCCTGAGTACGATATTGCTGATGCTGTTCACGCAATATGGAGCCAATATTATTGCAGGAAGCGAAGTGGCAGGGAATGTTACAGCGCATCTGGTGGATGTTCCACTCAGGTTGGCGCTGGATGAGATACTGAGAGTTGAGGGATATGGCTATATAAAAGAGGGAGAGTTGATCCGCATAATGACACTCTCGAAGCTGGAAAGCGAAAAGGCTAAACGGGCAACGCCTCCACCAAAATCTGTAGCTGCTACGGAGATGATATCGAAGGTTATCGAACTGACATATGCCAATGTCTCGGATATAAAGCAGGTAATTCAGGGACTTGTTGGAACGGATGGAACTCTCCTGATCGATGAGAGAACCAATTCTATGATTATCATTTCGTCACCACAGACATTAGAGAGAATTGATGGAATCCTCAAGCAACTGGACAAAGAGATTGATGATGAAGAGGCAGTATTTGTAAGGCCGTTGCCAGGAGACGTGACTCAACCTGAGCAGATAGAGGTTGTTGTCCCAGAGATTATCAAACGAGTTTTCAAGCTACAGTATATGGACCCCCAGATGGCGAGCGCAATCCTGCAAATATTTTTGAGCGAACGAGGAAGTATAGATATTGTGGCGGAGCAGAGCAGAGGCCAGGCAGGCGGTAGCGCTGGTGGCTCTGGAGCAGGAATGCAGTTGGGCGAAGGAGTAGGTCAGGGCGGATATATAGTGGTCTCTGACATAGAGGAAGTTGTGAAGCGGATTGAAGAAGAAATAGCAATATACGATGTTCCCGTTCCACAGATAGAGATCGAGGCTTACATTGTGGAAGGTGCACTATCTGATGATAATACGATGGGAATCAACTGGACAAGCGTGAATGAAGATGAGGATATAGAATTCGGTTTCTCCGGTGAATTCGGTGCTATATTATCAAAAGGCATTATTACGGCGGAGAAGTTCATGGGAATCCTGAATGTCCTGTCCACCAGATCCGACCTCAGAGTGCTGTCCAATCCCAGAATTACAACTCTGGAGAATCAACCGGCTACGTTCCACAGCGGCGATAGGATCCCTTATAACAGGATAACTATAGACAATGGAGTCCAGCAAGTAGATACCATCTTTGAGGATGTTGGTATTATACTTACAGTAACACCTGATGTTAAGGAAGATGGTATGATCAGCCTGTTGCTTGCCACCTCGGTGAGCAGCGTAAGTGGATTTACGCCCTCAGGTCAGCCTAGCATATCAACGCGGACGACTCAGAGTCAGGTACTGGTCAAAAGCGGCGATACGGTTGCCATAGCAGGTCTTATTTCAGAGAAAGCCAGTACGGTGGTTTCCAAAGTTCCTATACTCGGTGACATCCCATTCATTGGGAGAATATTTTCTACAGAGCGCGAAGTGAAACAGAGAAGCGAAGTAACGATCTTTATCACTCCCGAGATCAGGTAGGAACGTCGAAACCGACTAATCCTGAAACGATTTTCGACGTCTTCGACGATTTTGACATTCCTATCCTCAAGTATAAGGTAATGACGAACATGAGACTAAATCGACTAAATCCTGGAACGATTTCGACGTTGCTATTAGCGTCTGCTCTTTGCAGCTTATGCTGTTTGCTATTATCCCCAGCGTTCGCTTCAGAGATCCTCGATGTGCAGGTATTGTGGAATGTAGAGGATGAGCCTCTGAATATAGGAGATGTATTACATTTCAAAGTCACTACTGATGTTCCCGGCAGTGTGATCATAGATATTAGCACAGTTCATCAGAGCATCCAATTATACGATAATGGGACGAATGGTGATACAGTAGCAGGGGATCGTATACACGAGTTGAACTATACCATCTTTGAAGGGGATACTGTGGAAGAAGGCCCGATTCTTGTGCATTTCGTAGCCGATGATGGAACAGCGGCAAAGACGTATCCAAAGGATGATATAACACCACGGGTAACCATCGATGGCACGCGGCCGGTGATAGCTAATGACGGTGTTTCCCCCAGTCCATTCAATCCCTATACGCAGTATGCTTACATAAGATATATTTTGACTGAGGCTTCCAGCGTGTCCATCAAAATTTACAGAGATCAGAATCAACTGATCAGAACTCTGGGAACACCTTCAGGCAAACCGGGAGAAAATCACACTACCTGGAATGGCGCTGATGATGAAGGCAATACAATGTTTGATGGAGTTTATACTTATAAGATAGCTGCCACGGATAGAGCTGGCAACGAAGCTCTGCCAACCAGCGGTGGTTGTATTTTGAGTACAGTATATTTAACAATCGATAATTCTCTGATCTCGCCTAATCCCTTCTCACCCAATGGCGATAACGTGGATGACACAACGTCGATCACGTTTGATGTCAGCCTTATTGCCACAGAGGAGCAGCTAGTCGTTTTGGGATTCGGTGGGGAGAATCTTATTACAGCTACTCCTGAAGATGACGACAATATCAGTCCATTTGCACTCATTGGGATCTCAATATTTGGATCTTCCGGTGAGGAGATAGGTATTTTCCCGCATGATCTGACACCAGAAGCCGATACGGATTTCGCACCCAATGGTTGGCCCAACGGAGAGGCGATACCTGATGTCCCCCCAGGATCCGGAAATTTCCTTGGGATATACCTCCCCGATTACTCTGACGTGAACAAGACAAATGACTGGGATACGCTTGTGCCTTTTCACGGCCCTTTCCAATCCAGCGATGGATCATATTATAAGACAAGTTTCTCCGTTGGCTGGGAAGCCGCGGGTATGTCAGACGGCACATATCTATTCAGCATTGAGTGTGAACTGGTTGGGCGGACATGGGAATTTGTGAGCTATATGGTAACCGAAACGGGTTTCATCATTGGTGAGAAATGGCATGCCGCTCCAGCCAGACATCACGGTGTTATAGCTTTTCCAAGAAGAAAATCTGTCATTATAGATAGAAGAGAAATAATCCCGATGGACGATGATCCGCCTATTGTTACTTCCACAAGCCCAAGCAATGGATCCGTTATTGACCCCACAAGGGAGACAATCAAGGAAGTGGTGGCAACTCTGGATGACGGCGCCGATGGTTCAGGCGTGGATCCCATCGAATCAACCATTGTCGTTCTAAGCCCGCTGGGTAACAAGCTCAACGGACAACACGTTCCCTTCGGAATTAATTCAATTAAATTAAAACTGGATTCAGAATTGGCCGTAAGTGGTACATATACGATTGAGATAATACCGGTGGATAAGAGAGGTAACAAAGCCGCAGGACCATCTGTCTACACCTTTATTATAGAGGATACAAGCGCGCCAACTGTTGTTCTCAATACAGTCGAACCGAAACCCACTGAATTTGACGATGAGTGGAATCCTATTGATCCCTATGTCCAGCCTATTGATGAGATCAGCGTTGTTCTTACAGATGGATTTACAGGTTCAGGGGTTGATCTGGAGAACTCCTCTCTCTATCTCAGGAACCTGGAAAATGAGACCATAGCCGGGAAACTATCCCTTGACATAGACAACAGAAAACTCACCTATGTATTTGATGAACCTGTTGCAGTTTCAGGTACTTATACAATGGTCGTGATCGCAGTCGATCATGCAGGGGTAAAAGGTATATATACATATCAATTTGCCCTCGATATGGCAGAGAATATCATCCTCCGGTATGACCAGAAAATCTACCTTGTCATCTACGCCGCAACCGTATCAGTGGACGGTGTAACAGGCGCTCCAATTAATTTGTCGGGGATCAGTGTGCAGGAGACGGAAGATTTTCCAGAGATGATGACTGAACTTAGCCGTATAACGGATTTCGCGGTGAAATTTGCCCCCTATGACATGGAGTTGTCGCAGAATGCCGAACTCACATTACACTACGAGGATGAGCAATTGTCGCTGGGGATTGAGGAGACGGAGCTTTCTATCTATGCTTTTAAGTCTCAAGCCCAGGACTGGGTGCAATTGGCTAATGTGGTTCTATTCGTGGAGGAGAACAAGCTAACAGCCAGTATTAATTATATAGACCAATACTACATTATCGCCTATACAAGCCCTGTAGTCCAATCGCGGTCGGTGGAGGTTGTGCTAAACCCGTCCAAATACTTTAACCCCGATAAAGAAGAATTACTTACCTTCACTTTCGCCAACAATATAACTGATTATCAGGTTCAGATTTACAACACCGCCGGCGACAGAATAATGGACATCAAGGAATTGGGGAGATCGGATAATTCTCTGGGGTGGGATGGCAGAAACGAAAATGGTGAACTTGTGAGAAATGGCATTTTTATATGCAGAATACTATATAACATGGATGGCCGAAGCAAATCACTAGACAGGCTTATAGCAATCATCAAATAATCATCCTATAAGCCCATGAGCCTATAGGCCCAATAGAGGAGAGACGATGTTGATTCCAGATATAAAGAAGACACAAGACACAAGACGCGAGGCGCAAGACTCAAGGCTCAAGACAACGTGTGTCTCATCTCTCGCGTCTTATATCACGCGCCTCACACCTTTAAAGTTCATGCTGTGGTTTGGCATTCTGGGTTTTGCCCTGTGTCCTGTTGCAGAGCCGAATTCTTCCATTAGAGGCGCTTTCTCGTTTTCGGGATTCGCTACGGGAATTGGCACACGAGCAATGGGAATGAACGGCGCTTTTTCTGCTGTTTCCGATGATTCGTCATCCGCGTATTGGAATCCCGCGGGACTTACGTCTTCGTGGTATAAGGAATTATCTTTCACTCGCGCAAACCTGTATGATCTCGATCTCATTACCAGTAACACCTTGAATATGTCTGCTCCGGAAACTACCGCCGGCGCCATATCTTTTAGTTGGACGCGGTTACAGTTCGACTTCGAGTCCTGGAACGAGGAAGTATTCCTTCTGTCCTATGCCAGGACACTATATGGCACAGCGGTCGCTACAGCTTCAGCGTCACAGACAAAGCGTTCCGGTTTCAGCCTATCGCTGGGCGCCACGCTGAAGTACCTCAGACAGACGTCAGACCTCAAACTGATGCCAGTCAGTGCCATCGACAGCGAAGGCTCTGATGAAAATCAGATCATCGAACCTGTGTTCTGCGAGGCTAAAGGAGTAGGACTGGATATTGGGCTTCTTGCACGGATAGGGGCAAAGGATGGCAGAAATCGCCTCACCATAGGCATAGCCGTACAGGATATTCCGACAGTTATAAAGTGGAATTCCGGCGATCTGGAAACTAAAGAAAATCTGCCCTACCGATACAAAGCTGGCTGCAGTTTTGAGCCGCTCCCCAGATTGACTGCCGCCTTCGATCTCGTGGGCGAACAGAACGTGAATCTGAAGGAACTGCACTTCGGTATCGAGCACTGGATCTTTCCCACGAAACGGAGTTTCCCAATATCAGAGAAGAACCTCGCCATAAGAGGAGGGGTTGCGAAACAGTTATCTGCCTCCAAACGCATGACTTTTGCCGGAGGCGTGGGCATAAGATGGGCTGCATGGCAGCTAGACTATGCCTACCTTATGGACAGCAACGGGCTGGGAGATACCCGAAACAGATTCTCTATTAGTGTCAGATTCTAGATACTGGATGCTGGATTCTAGATACTGGATGCTATAGACTTTTCAGGAAAGAATTCGGTTTTTGAATTTGGCAATGGAAAACTGATAATTGCAATTATATACAGCGGTTAGAGCATCTTTTGGACACTTAGAGCCTATCCGAAAACCGTCGGTTGAGTGGATTGAGTAGGCGTAGCCGTATCGAAATCGGTATCGAAACCAGGTTTTCGGATAAGCTCTTAATCAAGATCGGAACTCCTTTGTGAAAAGTCTATAGATGTTTGATACTAGATGTTTGATAAGTGATCATAAATAAATTCTTTGCAGTAACCGGTCGGGACAGGAATGTCCCGACTATCGTAAACACAGCCGATAGGCGGGACATTCCTGTCCCGCTTCCTGGAAAAAGTTGAAAAGAATTATTTGTAATCACTGATGTTTGATACTAGATGTTTGATGCTAGATGTTTGATGCTAGATGTCTGATGCTAGATGCTTGACACGCTGTTTCTGAATCCAGCATCCAGTATCCAGCATCCAGCATCCAGATAAGGTGATCGACAATGAAAATGCCGATAAAGAAAACTCTCAGACAGATACACAAGCGACCTCAGCTTCCTTATTCTTCCTCGCAGTCGGCGACCCGACATCCGTTTTATTGCAGGCCGGGCTTTATGCTTTTCGCTATTTCTTTTGCTATCTTTTGTCTGACATATACTGTGTGTAGTGCGGATCTAACAGCTACGCCGCTCGAAAAGGGAATTATTAAACTAGAATGGAGTGGTGGGCAGTCGCATGTTTATCGCGATACCTCAATTCTGAAAGGACTGGATGATATAACTGAGAAGCTCTGGAAATCGAATGCCACAACTGGTTGGGAAGATGGAGAGAGCAAAGATTATCCCACCACTGATGGTACCAAGTATTATTACGCTGTGAATACAGGTGGCACATTCCACTATGCCGATGCCATCGCTGATAAAACGCCGCCATCTGTTGAGAATGCGACCGCGCTGACGTCTCCCTTCTCGCCGGATGGGGATAGAATAGAAGATACAACAAGCATATTCTTCACTCTCACTGAGACCACCTATGTTACTCTGAATATATACTTTCCAGACACAACCGCACCTGAGGATGAGGCACAATTCACACTGATCAGGACGCTGCTGGACGGTATGAATGATGACGGGGATCCAGAAGCCTTATCACCGGGTGATCATTTCGTGGAATGGGACGGTACGGATGATGCAGGGGATATGGTTGCTGATGATGGACGATACATATACAGGTTTGAGGTGTCAGATCCCGGTGATACAGACGACGAACTTCTTGAGGATAAAGATCCACCGAAGAATGCCGATGGCGATCCTCTCCCGCGCACCAGAGATCTGGCAGAGAATATTCTCCTCCAGAACATATCAGGTGACATCTGGATTCACAGGATCTCGTATGAACTCAGGGATGTTTCAGTGACGCCAACGCCCTTCTCGCCGAACGGAGATAAAGTCCGTGACGTTACCAACATCTCATACGTATTGGTCGATCCTGACAATCCCAGCGAACTCTCCACCGATTACGTTACAGGAAGTATACGTGCGGTAGAAGGTGGTCAACAGACAATCATCGCGACTGTCTATGCAGAATGTCTCGATTATTACTGGAGCTATGTAGACGTCAATTGGATAGCATTCCATGTAGTAGATGGCATCAGGACCGGGCTGTCCAGTGAAAAATATTATCTCCGGCCAATTAACAGCACCTATTCGCCGCCTGATGGCGACCCGCCATTTCATGTATCTTCACCATATCCTGCCGGGTTGGGAACTATTGCGGATTATCTCGCCTATCGAGCTGCTTTGCTTCCGGGAGATCCTGAGTATACCAATTATTGGAATTGGGGGCCTGTTTCTTTCTCAATGAGTTGGGGCGGTGAAGGTGCAACCTTAGGAAGTACCTATATTATAGGATTGGAGGCAGTAAAATCCAACGGTGCGAAAACGCTCCAGAAAACTCACGGGATCGTTACCGAAGACCCAACTATTGTGCCCAATGACAAGACTGCGCCCATAGTAGAATTCACATTCCCAGTGGCAAATTCGGTCTATACCGCTCAGTTGGAATATGTTCAGGTATATCTGAGCGATGGTCAGGGCACTGGAACTGACCTGGCCAAATCCACCATATTCCTTCTGGGTCCCGCTGGTGAGCTGATTCCCGGCAGGCAATCCAACGATGGCAATGCGATCCTCACCCGGCGTTTGCATGAGGCTCTGGCTGCCGACGGAAGCGCCGATGGGACATATACCATTGTTGTTTCAACTATAGATTTCGCGAAAAACAGCCGCAGTAATCTTCGATTTAAATTCGAGTATAATACAAGTATCAATGATGATGTCTTCCCAGGTGTGGTGGACTTGCCGTTAGCTCTGAGTAACAACGGCGATGAAATTGCCGAAATCAGTGATGATGGCACAACGATTATTGAGGAATCTATAGGCGCACTGCGAGTAAAGATATGTGATTATGGCAGTGGAATGGATCTGAACGCATCCCAGATTGAGCTTGTGAAGATAGTTGGTATGCTGGAGGTGCATATTTCCGCTGAGAAGAATTCCATACCTGAGACTCCAGATTGCGGATACTTGCTTCTGCAACTCAGCACGGCACTACTTACTAACGGTGAGAACGATGGCCTGTATAAGCTAAAGGTAGATTCTGTAGATATGGCGGGAAATATTGCCAGCGAGGAGTTCTCATTCATCTACAAGACAGTTGTTGATACGAATGTTCCATACGTTACCTCTATGAGACTGCTGGACGAGAGCGATGAAATCATAGTTGAAAACGATGGCCCGGCGCCTTTCCATCTAGGTCAGGTCTCGGTACCGATAGCTGCTGTGTCTGCCAGTGTCTTTGATGATAGCTTGTCCGCAGGGCTTCATTTCCAGGTCGAAAATTCGTATATGGTACTTGACGGCCCGGGGATCATCAGTGGCGAAATACAATACACGCAAAGAGGCAGAACTGAAGGTGGCGACACTTTCGCCAATATAGTGTTTGTCCTCCCGGAAGGCGAGCCGCTGTCGGTGGATGGAGAATACACCGCCACAGTCGTAGTTGAGGACATCGCAGGGAATCAGAGCGAGGAAGTAGTTGGTACTTTTGAGTATGTCAGCAATTCATTCGTAGTAGAGGATACTAATCCGCCGCTGATAAATGACGTGACTGTCCTATCTCCGACAGTTCAGGATATAGGCCCGATTTGTCTGGGCAAATATCCCTATGTGAATGACGCCACCGGCATTCAGGTTGATCTTTTTGATGAAGGATCGGGTGTGGATACTGAGCTTTCGTTCATTGAGCTTATAGAGCCTACTATCTGGTGGCTGTTTAGCGTTGATTCCAGTCTCCAGAGCGATCTGAACATTGGCGTTATCCCATCCGCATTGCGTGACGCATTTGAGGATAGCGGCAATCCTCTTTCTGATGATGCTGACAGAATCATCGTTTTGATTGAGGAGGAGAACCGGGGCTGGCTGATAAACGATGTAGGTAAGAATCGGATGTATACCGTCAGGAAGGAATTCAGCGAAAGCGGTGGCGGACTAACGGACGAGTTGAATGTTTACACGAGATATACAGTAAACGGTGAACTGACGGCTGATACCTCGCAGGGAACCGGTGCGGTGAGCCTGAGTCTTAACTGGCCTGTTGCGTTGAGCATCAGAGGATGGTATACACTTGATGTTTTTGCCGTAGATAATACTCAAAGGTCGGTGTTTAATATTGATCTAGAGGATTTCCAGAACGAGCACGGGGTTGATCTGGTAGCCGAACTGGACTATTCCATGGTCTCAGAGGATCTGAGGAATGGTCTTTACGGATTTGCTGATAATGGTATCTCGCTTTCCGATAACATCATCGTTTCAGTCAGAGATAGAGGTTGTCTATGGCTGGTAACCGATCAGGGACAGGGAGAACTAAATATTTACGGCGCGGGTGGTTGCAGATGGCGTAGGCTTGATGATCAAAAAACGTACATTGTCGAGAGAAAGGTCTGGAAAGAAGGGGACGATCTGAAAAGCAGGCTGGATATTTCCGAAGGTAATGCAACCATGGTACAAATCCCGGATGCGCTCTTCTTCGACGATGCGCCACCAAAAATAGACCCCATCCAGATTTTTAACGATGAAACCCTGTTGCCGTCGGCCGGGATTACTGTATTCAACAATGTAAAGGCCACCATACAGGAGAATGATAGCGGAATAGATTATGCGGCTACTGGAATAGTATTAACCGATGATTATGGCACGGTCATCCCCGGAAGTCTTCAGGTAGATAAGAATGCTCAAACTGTCAAGTGGCTCCTTAAGAGCGGTCAGAGCCTGACATCAGGCTCCTATACTGTTGAAGTCCGGACCAGGGATATGGCAGGAAACTCGGTTAGCGCTTCTATGGATTTTCGTGCAGTCCTCGCCGCGGAGGAACCACTGGCACCAGAGGTGGTATCAGTCTCTCCTGAAGACGGTGCGATCATCAACGGTATCGTCACGCAGGTCTCCGCTGCCCTGAAGGATAACAGCGGTACAGGTATCAATTATGAGTTGTCTTATATTGAAGTAGACGCTCCACCAGGTGTACCTCGCCTGTGGGATATCGAAGGTTATCGGGAAAACAACGAGGCAAATCAAACTATTATCTGGAATTTCAACCAATCTCTTCCCACCGACGGGAGGGGGGACGGCGAATATGATGTGTATGTCAGGGCGTATGATAACGAAGGTAAAAAATCCGAAAAGGTTCACACTGTCTTCACCTATGACAGCCAACCGCCAGTGGTGCAAATAGTGGAATTAGGCTCCAGACCCTGGATTAGCTTAAGCCATGAACCCATTTCCGGGCTTAGAGCAGGCGGCACGAACCGGCAGTTGAGCACAGTAACTGTAAAATTGGAGGATAGGTTCTCTGACATCGATCTTATCAGTTCTAATGTGACTATTGAAGGGGTAACCTCTGAGCAGACTAACGACGGCATCAATACCATAGTCGTGGATTTCCCGCAGTTTTCTACCGACGGTGAAGATGATGGCGCCTATCAAATAAGCATCACTGCGGTTGATGCTCTGGGCAACGCTAACACCTTCCCTTACACCTACACCTTTATCTATGATACTCAGCCGCCGCGACTCGCCTGTGCGCAGGCATGCATAGGGGATGAGAGCGTAACTGAGGTTCTGGCGATTTCTCCCGAGGATAATACACCTACTCCTATATTTGGCAATTGCCTGTTGAGTGAGCCTGGTCAGGAAACTCTGATACTGAGCAAACTGGACAAAATCAAGGTGAAGCTCACCGATGGTAGTATGGGCGTTGGTATTGATCTGGCGGCATCTGCCGACAATATCTTTGTCTATGGCCCACACGGCCAGATCGCAGGTAAAAGAGATGTGGAGGGCGACGATACAGTCGTGTTTAAATTCGATACACCACTTAGCGCGACTGATAGCACAGATGATGGGACATACACCGTTAAAACTAATGCTGTCGACAAAATTGGCAACCAAATCCCGGTGGAATTCAGCTTTGAATACAGAGCGATGTCTCCGGTAGTTACGGATGTGCAGGTGATAACTGATGGAGGCGAAGTGCTGTCATTCGTGAAAGATGAATATAGGCAGCTGGAGAGATCGGTAATTGAGATAAGAGCGATATTGGAGGACAGAAGCGGGAAGGGGATAAATTTCGACCTGACCATCATGGACGTTGATGGCCCTGGAACATCCGATCAGGACGTGGTAAGTAATAATGGTATTGATACGGTTATATATACCCTCGCTGAACCACTTGCCAACGATGGGACGGATGATGGACTTTATCTGATCTATATCAGAGCCGTTGACAACGATGGCCATTGGGAAAAATACCACTGGTGGTTTATCTATGATACCACGTCCCCGGAAGTAGTCTCCACCATACCGGCAGATGGCTCAGTCATCAGCGAACCCATATCTCAGGTGAGTGCAACGTTATCTGATGCACTGACTCCGGTCGATCTATTCGACTCGAAAATCTCTCTGAGTGGTCCTGCGTCAATGGTTATGGTTCAGGTTAATGATGGTGTTGATACCATTGAACTCATGTTCCTTCCACTTGCTGATAATGGTACAGAAGATGGTCTGTATAGGATTTCAGTTGACCCCAGGGATGCTCTGGGCAATAAGCCCATAGAGCCATTTACGTTTACTTTCATATATGACACCACACCACCGAATCTGGTATCGACAGAGCCATCATTAGGTGAAATGGTATCCATCCCACTGGAGCGCGTGGTGGCAGTTCTGAGTGATGGTAATGCTGATGAGACAGCCGGCATCGATCTGAATTCATGCAGCCTTACGCTGATAAAGCCCGATGGTACAGCGATGGCTGGTGAACTGAAGCGTTCGCTGGAAGAACCCGACATCCTTGAATTTATACCTGGCGTTCCCATGGCTGTGGATGGGACAGATGATGGTACGTACACAATAAGTGTTGTAATGCAGGATCTGGTCGGTAATGTAAGTGAACCCGCTCTGGTGAGTTTTACCTATACCACCAGGTCACCTTCTGTATCATGGACTACACCGGTTGATGGTGCTCAGATCAGGATACCTGTAAGCTCTGTTTCAGCCATTCTGGTAGACAACAGCGGAGCCGGATTGAATCTTGAGGCAAGCAAGCTTACATTGACCGGCCCTGAAGCGGCCGCTGGTGAAATAGTGCCGGGAACATCCAGCTACATTGAGCCGAACACTATTGTTTTCACGCTGGACAATCTTCTGGCAACAGATGGTAATGATGACGGTATATACACTCTGAACATACTGGCAGTAGATAACACAGCCATAAGTGCCAGCTATACGACCACGTTCTTATACGACAGAACTCCTGCCACCGTTAAAGTCACTTTTCCTGCTGACGGCGATGTTTTGAATGATGACCTGGATTCTGTTTGGGCGCAGCTTGAGGATATACATTCAGGGATTGAACTGGGAAGCTCCACATTGAGTCTTACCGGGCCTGGCGGGAATGTAGCGGGAGTTCAGGTCAACGATGGTGTTGACACCATAAAGTATAATTTCGCGCCTCTAGCGCAAGCTGGCGCTTCTGGTGTCGATGGGCAATACACCATAAGCGTTAGTCCTGTGGATCGAGTAGGTAACGTTCCGCCTGAACCACAGAAATTCAGCTTCATATATGATACAACAGCGCCTGTTGTCAAAAAAACTAATCCCGCTGAAGGGGAGACGATCGTTGTGGCACTGAATATGGTTTCTGCTCATCTGGATGATGGTCCCGGCGCGGGCGTGGATCTGGCAGGAAGCCGGATACAGTTAAGAGGCCCTGATGGTCAAGACGTTGTTGGTGTGGAGACAAACAATAGCATTGATGCTCTGATGCTCACATTCCCGCCGCTGGCAGTAGATGGCACCGATGACGGTGAATACACCATAATTGTAGTGGCACAGGACCTGGCCGGCAATGTAAATACTGAGTCCATCGTCTTTGAATACAAGACTCTGGCTCCGGCGCTTGTGGATATACAGGTGGTAACTGATGGAAACGAAGTGCTCTCATTCATGCAGGACGATTACAGGCAATTCACGAGATCGGTGATTGAGATAAGAGTGATACTGGAAGACAAGAGCGGGAAGGGGATGAATTTCGACCAGACCATCGTGAGCGTTGATGGCCCCGGCGCATCCACCCAGGATGTGATAATTAACAATGGTATTGATACACTTATATATGTCTTCGATGAACCACTTGCCAACAATGGCACAGATGATGGGAATCACATGATCGCCATCAAAGCCGTTGATAACGACGGTCACTTCATGGAATATTTCGGATGGTTTATCTATGACACAACGTCCCCGGAAGTAGTTTCCACCATACCGGCAGATGGCTCAATCATCAGCGAACCCATATCTCAGGTAAGCGCAACACTGTCAGATGAGTTGACTCCGGTTGACCTCTTCGACTCGAAAATCTCTCTGAGCGGTCCTGCGTCAATGAGCATGGTTCAGGTTAATGATGGCGTTGATACCATTGAACTCATGTTCCTTCCACTTGCTGATAATGGTACAGAAGATGGGCTGTATGAGATTTCAGTTGATCCCAGAGATGCTCTGAACAACAAGCCTATAGAGCCGTTTACGTTTACTTTCATATATGACACCACAGCACCTGGCCTGGTATCGACAGAGCCACGGGTTGGTGAAGTAGTCACTACCCCGCTGGAGCGCGTAGTGGCGATCCTGAGTGATGGTGATGCTGAAAAGACAGCCGGCATCGATCTGGGCGCTTGCAGTCTCGAGTTGCTGAGTTCCAGCGGCGAGATAGTCGAAGGTGAACTGACAAGAACGGAACCCGACACTCTAACTCTGGAGCTTAACGCATCACCGGATGACAATGGCCCTGTTGATGGCGATTACACAATAAGGGTGACAGCGCAGGATCTTGTTGGCAACGTAAGTGAGCCTATTCTTGTGAACTTCACCCACGTTACCAGATCGCCCGCGGTATTATCGACTGTACCGACCAACGGCGCGAAGTTCAACACGCCTATTGACTCTGTTTCAGCCACTCTGGCGGACAACAGCGGATCCGGACTTGATCTTGAAAAGAGCAGGATAACGCTGATTGGCCCTGATGGTGGTTTGGTACCGGGAACACAGAGTATTATAGAGCCGAACACCATCAATATTTTGCTCGATAAAATGCTGGCGACGGATCATACAGATGACGGTATTTATACTCTGGACATACTGGCAGTCGATAAAACAGGCGTCAGCGTTTCCTACACGAGTACCTTCATTTTTGACACCGTTCCGCCGGTAGTTGAGCTTACCACGCCAGCCGATGGCGCAATTATGAATAGCGCCAGCTTCAACGTGGGCTATGTTTCAGCCCGGATCGAGGACGCGCACTCAGGGATTAACCTGGCAGGCTCTAAAATATCGCTCACAGGGCCTGGCGGAGGAGTATTGGGAACTCAGGTCAACGATGGTGTTGATACCATAAAATACAGCTTTGAGCCTTTCCCCAGCGCTTCTAATGCCGATGGGCGATACACTATAAGTGTCATACCTGTAGACGTGGTAGGCAACGTTCCGCTGGAACCGCAGAATTTTAGTTTCATATATGACACAACGCCGCCCGTTGTGAAGGATATTTGGCCAGATTTGGATTCCACAGTTGTCATCGCGCTGGACAGGGTGTCTGTCCAACTGGAAGATGGCATCGGCGCAGGCGTAGATCTGGAAGGAAGCCGAATACAATTGAGCGATCCCGCCGGTAATCTGGTTCCGGGCGTGAGAAATGACGAAGATGAAAAACTGGTGCTGGTATTCCCCGCGCTGGCTATTAACGGTGATGACAACGGTGAGTATACCATCATGGTTGTATCACAAGATAAACTGGGAAACACAAGCGAAGAAAAAGAATTTCGATTCAGCTATCTACCCACTGCGCCCAACGTTGTCATGCTGTCTCCGGAAGATGGTTCGTTCATCGCCACGCCAGTAGAGCGCATTGAAATAAGAGTGGAGGATAAAAGCGGAACGGGCATAGATTTCGGAAGTTCGTGGATCAAGCTTACACACCCCAATGGTCAAGAGGTCGAAGGGCAGATGTCCAACGACGAGAACAGTCTCTTGAGACTGAATTTGCAGAATCCGCTGGCTACCAACGGTACGGATGATGGAAAATACACCGTAGGAGTCAAAGCAGCGGATAATGAGGGAAATGCTGCAACCTATAATCTGGAGTTTTCCTATGATACTACTCCCTGCACCATATCAGCGGTACATATAGCAAATGGTACAGAGGTTGACGAAGCTAGATTGGAGTTGGCTCAGTCGGATCTGCTGATAGTGCCATCAGATTTCGGCATTGTAACCCGGATCATGGCCGAAGTTCACGACGAATTGGCAGGGGTAGACCTCAACCTTTCGGGGATGTCTCTGTTGGGTCCTGATGGTAGCCAGATCAGCGCTGTGTTAAAGAACGACGGTGTTAATACCATAATCCTCGATCTTAATATGGTAGCGGCCGACGGAGTTTACACTGTGATCGTGACCCCTGTAGATAAGCTGAAAAATGCCATTGGGGGCGCAGGCATCTTGCCTGCATATCCGCAGGGAGTATCATACAGCTTCATGGTGGACACGACCGCTCCTGAGGTTTCTGCCTCAACGCCACCAGATGACGCTATGGTTGTTAATAGAAAGCTGGAAGAAGTAAGCGTACAGCTTGGCGATGGCGCGGGATCTGGTATTGACGAGGGAGCATTACAGATACAGGTTGTGGGACCGGACGGTGAAATAAGCGGATCTCAGGTCGCCGAGTACGAGGATAAACAAGGATATGGGAACTGCACATTACGATATATCTTTGATGCGCCTTTATCTATGGACGGCCATGCTGATGGAGGTTACATAATCAATGTATGGTTTGCCGACAAAGCAGGTAATCAGCCCGATCCTATAAGCCTATCTTTCACGTATGATACGATACAGCCGGGCGGGCCTGCTATTAACAACGTGGGCGTGTTCCCGAAGACATTCTCTCCCAACGACGACGGTACGTATGATAGCACTACTATCTCCTACCTGCTGTCCAAGGATGCAAAGGTCTCGCTTTCCATCTATAGCTTTGATGGAGCGCTGGTAAGGACGCTTCTGGATTCGGAGCCTGGTTTGGCTGGTATAAATTCGGTAATCTGGGATGGTACGGTAGAAAACGGAGGTTTCCTGTCTCCTGATGGAATGTACCAGATTAAGATCGATGCTATAGATGATCGAGGGCTGACCGGAGCGATGGAATCCAGCACCGTAGAGCTTGACACTCGACCGCCATCGGTAGATTTACCCACGGTTTCCGATAACCCATTCACACCGGATGGCGACGGCTTCGCGGATTCCACCACTATCGGCTTTGTCGTGAGCGGTTCGGAATCGGACGATAGCGTAATGATGGCAATCTACAACCCGTCTTTGGAAAAGATCGCATCTCCAGGATTAGACAGGGCGTTTGCAGGAGATGGGAGTTACCATGCTGTCTGGTATGGTGAGGGTGCAAATGTGGATGGTGAATACAGCTTTGTCATAACCGCCAGAGACGCCGCAGGGAATATGAAAGAAATTTCCGGAACCATAGGTCTCGACAAATCTTCGCCTATCATTCAGCTACTGAACCCGGATTCCTATGTCCTGTATACGAACGAATTGCCGATAGTTCTGTCTGGAACTGCCATTGATTGGAGCGGCGTAAGAAGTATATCGCTGGTTGGTCTCTTTACGCCAGTCGGATCACCAAAACCGATGGGTGATCCCAGGATCACCAACTGGGTAGAGATGATGTTCAGCGGCGACAAGGTGGATAACGATTGGGACGGACGTATAGACGAGGAGGAATTCAACAACTTGGATGACGACGGTGATGGTCTCATCGACGAAGATCTGGCTGCCGAAGCGGTCGCTGGTGCAAAATTAGAATTTGTGAACTGGATACACCGCTTGGAGCCGGAGACCGACGGTGAGTATGCTATCAGATTCAGAGCATCAGATTCCATAAATCATACCATAATCCCGCCTGAGGTGTTGAAAGTGGTTTACGACAGTGTCCCGCCGCTCCATGTGCGCACGACTAGCGAAAGCTTATCTTCTGAAGATGCTTCTGGAGGAGCGGTATCTGGAGATTCCCAGAGAATATCGGACGGAAGCACTGTGACAATAGTTACCACATGGGATGAACCGGGATATAAAGTCACAGTGGACTTTTCTCAACTGGACTCGGGCTTTGCCGTTGATGATGAACCACTTGAGGCCAGGGATAAGGGCGATGGAAAATATACGGTGGAATATGAGGTATCTGAAGAGAACACCCACCCTGATGGCATGAAGACTATACTCATAACGGCGGAGGATGTCACAGGAAACAAAACAGTTTTAGATACATTCGGGATGAAACTGAGGAACGATCTTCCCGCTATTGTATCTATATTTTCCCCGGATGGCCGCACTTCATTTGCCAATGGCGCATTGGTTAAGGTTCTGGTGGAGTGTGACAACTCCGATCTTTCAGTTCTTGCTGATTTCAACCAACTGGACTCCACTTATGCACCGGGGAAGGTTAAGGTAACCAACGAGGGTGATAATACCTATCTGGTGGAATATACTATCGGTATAGACAACACTGTTGCGGACGGGCCGAGTATACCAGTTGATATTCTGATTTCGGACGGTCTGGAATCGGTTAGCGCGAAATATGAAGTCGCTCTGGATAATACCGCTCCACAGATACTGGCATTATTGGTAAATCAGACTGAAACCGTACCGATTGGCATAGATAAAAAATTCTCTTCCGCTGTCACCTTTGCTGATGGCGATACTGTGGTACTCCAGGCGATATTAGATGGGCCGGGATACGATATGTCCGTCGATTTCAGTTCCATAGATTCTACATACAAACCGGGTAACGAAACGGTGTTGGGTCCCGGAGAGGGCGCCATCTCCTATATGTATACCATCTCCTACAAACTGAGTAGCGCTAACAATATGCCGGATAGAGAGAACTACACGGTACTCATAGAGGCTGTGGATGCCGCTGGGAACGTAAGTCAGTATGTGTTGCTGGTCGGTCTGGATAACACTGCGCCTGCTATCCTGTCTGTGACAAGCATGGACGAGGACACGATATACAAAAACGGCGACACTGTTACGCTTTTAGTGAAACTTGATGGGGCAAACCATACAGTTTCCGCAGATTTCAGCCAGTTGGATTCCACGTATCTTGCCAGAGCAAAAGAAGTCTCCGTATCTGATAACGGCGACGGAACATATACTGTGAAATACACTATCTCGAAGGACAATGTCAGAGGTCTGAGCGACGTGATATCCAACGTCCGTATCACTCTGACCGCTGTCGATCAGGTGGGGAATACGTCCACTGATTCCGATATGGTGGTGGAACTGGACAACATCCCACCGGAACTTGAGATAGAAACGCCTGAGTCCGATACATTGGTTAGTATTGCCTGGATAGAAATAAAGGGACGGACGGAGTCAGGCGCCACAGTCAAGGTAAAGCCAGAACCATCGTCCTCATCTCTGGACAATAACGGCAGCTTTAGCTATTCAGTAGCGTTGGACATCGGGGACAACGTGGTGACTATTACAGCTACGGATGTAGCAGGAAATAGGACTACCGAGACGTTCACCATATCTTATTACCCCTCCATCAGCGCCGCTCAGGGTGGAACTGTCCACCTGCCGGAAAATCGGGATGACGGGATCGAAGGTAACGATACAAAGGTTGTCATACCGCCCGGCGCGGCCAGGCAGGATTTCTCCATTGAGATAATACAACTGGAAGGAGCGCCGCTTGCTGTGGACAATCCCAGCATCGGTCGGGGCGCTATATCGCCTTTGATTGCGTATGAATTCATCCTGAGAGACGCAGCCGGAAATGGGACATTATCCATGATGTTTACGCAGCCTATCGAATTATATCTCCAGTATCAGGATATGGATAAGCTGACCGGGCCGGCGGCGGTGTTCCGATGGGATGGTGTTAGATGGAACAGAATCGGAGGCCAGGAGGATCGGGAGAGAAATATAATCAAAATTACTGTGAACTCCCTGTCCATATTCGGTGTCTTTGAAGGAACGGAGGTTCCCACCGAGTTCAGGCTGGAGGGGGTTTTCCCGAATCCGTATACTCCCAATGGCGACGGGATAAATGATATGGTCAGCTTCTATTTCCATAATCCCAACGGTGCAGAGGCTCTGGTACGCATATTTGACCTCCGGGGCGCGCTGGTCCGAAGGCTGGAGGATGGTCTCACCAGTTGGGACGGACTGGACGACGCCGGAGAGTCTGTGGAAATGGGAGTCTATGTATTCCAGATAGAGTTGGAAGGCAAATTTGAGGGCGGCACCATTATATTAGCAAGATAAGAGATGGATGCTGGATACTGGATACTGGATGCTCGATACTTGATGTTCGATACCTGATGTTCGATACTTGATGCTCGATTCTCAATGTTTGATAACCAGCATCCAGCATCCAGTATCAAGCATCCAGCATCAAGTATCCAGCATCAAGACAGAACAGAGGTGTATATCAATGAGAACAGGTTTGTGTGCTATACTCATATTTCTGACTTTTCTCGCGTCTGAGGCAGAATCAGCCTTCACTGACAGGGGAGGCGTTCGTCCTATGGGCATGGGAGGCGCTTTTGTCGCTCTGGCGGATGACGCTTCAGCTATAATGTTCAATCCTGCCGGCCTCGGACAGATAGAGAAGGCGCGAATTGCAGCGGCTTATGACAGGCTGTATGCAGGTTTGGGCGACGATGCTTTGGGAAGAGGCTTTGTCACTTATATCCAGCCCGCCCAGAACTATGGAGCCTTTGCCATCAATCTTAATATGCTGCATACACCACTGTATAGGGAAACCACTGTCACTTTTGGGTATGGAAGGCCGCTGGGGCCGGTATATCTGGGACTGAACGCAAAGGGATTGTTCGCCAGCTTTGAGGAAAACGACTATACAGCGATAGATCCGTTGTTTAGCGATGGTATGTCAAGCAACGGAGTGGCATTAGATCTGGGAATGCTGTATAAGCTGACCAATAGCATATCTTTCGGTCTGGCGGTTCTCAACGTGAATGAACCCAATATGGCGCTGGATGAGGATGCCGATGCCAGAGTGCCCCTTACACTCCAGACAGGGCTGGCTCTGAAGCTTGGCAACACCGTGCCGACTATCGATCTCACCTACAGGAACAGGAAGCTCAACGATGAACGGGACATTAACGTGCATTTTGGGATGGAATCATGGCTTGCAGGCAGAAGCATCGCCTTGAGAGGCGGCATAAACTTCCATGACATGGCTCTGGGCGCAAGCTATGTTTTCAGCAGAGGGAAAAAGATCGAAGCGCAGCTCGACTATGCCTTCCGATACCCTCTGTTCTTCAAAGATGACAGCATCAGCGACATATACGGCACTCACCAATTCTCACTGGACGTCCGATTCGGCGGCTTCACTGCTGCCCAACCCGATGAAGCGATTGCCGAAGAACCTGAAGAGGAAGGCGGGCAAGAAGAAACACTGGAGTCTCTCGAAGCCGCGGTCAAAGCAGCGTCGCAAGATCCCCGCACACATTATAAACTGGCTGTACTCTATAAACAAAACGGCGATCGCACGGGAAATGTAAGCTGGTACAACAAAGCCATCATCGAGTTTGAAAAAACAAGAATGACCGACTCCAAATACGAGTCCGAGAGCATATCCGCCCAGCTAGCAGAGCTTCACAAGAAAAGATAATTAGATCCTTCAGAGCAAGTAAGTGGTCTGATCGCTTAATAATACGAGTTTTTCAGTTACGGGCGAAATCTGCTGAGTAGAACATGCTGCCAGCTTGTTCCCAGGGCTGATCAACATTCTAAACGAGCAAGCTGCACGTTCTACTATGCTAACTGAAAAACTCGTATTAATAGCGTATTTCTTGTCATTCCAGCGAAGGCTGGAATCCAGTATAAACGCCCTGCGTGAATTAGCATCAAAGATTTACTGATCAGATCAGTAAGTCCCAAAAAAGATTCTCAATTTTTTTATGTGGGCGAAGCCCGTCCTTATTTTCTTTTGCTCAAGATTTTTCTAAAAGCTTGATACTCCCCCTTGGGGTGTATAAATAACTCCAACCTTGCTCCTATTACCTCGATTTTGTCACATTCACTTTTTTGTAGGGGTGGGTAAACATTTTCTGATGAAATCAGAAAATGTTTACCCACCCTTGATGAATAGCGTTATCTCAAGAGTAGAAAATTATTCTTTTGCGACTCTTTAGAAAGTTGGGCTGCGACTGGATCGCGATCTAATACCTATTTCGGTTAGAAATGAGACTGTAGTGACAGACCTATGTGTCTGTCCATGTATGCCAAAACCCCGTTACCGGGCGCACACACAGGTGCGCCACTATGACGCTAATGGGTATCGTTTCTAACTGAAACAGGTATAATATGACAAAGTCAAGTTATGATCCCTTCATTATATAAGTTCCCGCAAGCAGCCAAAACCTGACATGAAATCTGAAGAAATTTGGCGGCGACGCCATGAAGGACACAGAATATTCAGGTTCACATTGCCAAATCCCATGTTGGCCTGAGGATGATAGAAGTCATTGGATCTCTGTTTGGGGCTGGAACTGGGTAGGAAATGTGCCTGTGACAGGGCCAGACTTAAAGCAGGCACACCGAACCGATATCAGAGCATCTATCGCGCCAGCGGAAGCGACACAACATCGCCGCTTGCTGCTGAGACGTAGCCAGCCATCAGCACTTCTACCACAGCGGCTCCATCCTTCGCAGACATCTCGCTTTCGCGTTCGGACTCTATACAGTCGATAAACCGGCTGGCATCGTTCGATGATTCAGCGTTTCCATGCAGGGGTATCCAGCTTTTTTTTGGCTTTGTGCCAGTTCCCTCCTGCGTGCTTCTCCAGAAGCTCATAGGATCACCGGGATCAACTGGCGGAGGCGTCCACGGCGGTTCATCGGCATAAACTTCGATCCGCGGTCTATGGGCATCCACTGTAAATGCACCCTCTGTGCCAATGATCCGCAATCTATTAGGACCGCCCGCGGGATGGCTTGTCCAGCCGATTCGACCGCAGGCGACAGTGGCAGTAATCCCTCCTTCAAGAGTCAGCGCCAGAACTCCGAAGTCCTCAACATCGTTCTTCACATGCTCCGCGAAGAAATAGTTCGCCGTCACACAAAAAACCTCTCGCACTTCAATTCCGGTTAGCCAGCGTATGAGACCGACGGCGTATACTCCGGTGGTGTGCAGTTCCCGCTTGGATTCCACAAACGTATAGCGTTTGGGATAGGGGTCTTGCTTGCGCGGTTTTCCTAGCGGAGCCGTGCCCGAGTATCCCTTCGCGAACATAACGTCGCAGTGAAGCGCGACAACATCGCCAACCGCACCTGATTCCACAGCCCGTTTTGCTGTACGCGCCCAGGGGGTGTGAATGAAGCTGAACGTCTGACTGCGCACTCCCGCTGATTCTACGGCGTCGACCACAGCATCAGCGTCCGCCACGTTGCACGTTATAGGTTTGTCCAGATAGAGATGCTTGCCCGCCTCAGCGCATCGGACAGCAACCCGTCCGCGTCTTTCGTGCTCCGCGCACACGCTCACGATGTCCACATCTTCGCGCTCCAGCGCCTCATCCAGGTCACGGATGTATGGAATATGCACTTCAGAAGCAAGTTGCTGGTTCCAATTAGCGCGTTGGGCGGACACATCAGGCTCATCAGTCACAGCGATGAGGCGACACCGTGGATCTGCCGAAAAAAGAGACGCATAGTTCTCCTGATGAGTTTTCATCCCGGTCACCAGCAGCACACCGTAAGGTCTGGCTCTATTCAAAATCCGCCGCCTCCTCTATGACCACCGGCTTGCCTGTGCGAAGAGATTGCCCCACAGCATCCACCAGCCACCCAGGGATCGGCGTCGGTTCGACGGCGATGTCAAATTCAGGATGGAGAGCCTCAGCATCGTGACAAAGAGCGCCCTTGTTGCCCAGCAGCATGAAATCCAGTCGCGGAGTGACGCCTGGCGCGGTATTCACTCTCACTATGGACGTCTGCCCGCCCGCATATTCCACAGCAGCACTGATCTGCGTCCAGTTACGATCATTCCGTACATAGACCCTCAGTGGTGATGCTCCCAACCATGAACAGGACATCGCCAGCATTCTAACGAGGACATCCTCAAGCTGTTCAGTTTCAGGCGCGACCTGAACGGTACATTGCATGAACACGGGGATGCCCACACGTCCGCTATCCACTATCTCCTTGACTGTTTCATAAATAATCTGCATCAGGGCTTAATCTCCTTCTTATACCATTTCTATTTTATTACTGTGCATTACAGGCGGATATGGCTCCGCCGGATCACCCCCATCCTAACCTTCCCCCGTCAAGGGGGAAGGAACTGATGATTCTCGTGACCGCTGGCTTCTGACTGAGATATAGATACTCTTTGTCAAGCCCGAAATCCCTTCCCCCTTGACGGGGGAAGGTTAGGATGGGGGTGATCAAGAAGACCGTTGCTAAGCCCATAGTGCACAATTATTTATGGAATTGGTATTACAATTCATCCTTCTGGATCATCAATTCCCCAAGCCTGCGAGCATAATCCAGCTTTGCCAGTTTAATCTTCATGGGACAGTGGTTTTCACGCGGCACCTCAAAGTTGAAGAGCGCCTCATAGCCAATTTCACGAAGAGCGATCATGAACTCCTTCCAATTTATAGTTCCTGCACTATATGGAAAAATATGGTCATTACGTTCCCCAATACTGTCCGTTATGTGGAGAGCTTTCAGTTTTTCCCCTGCTTTCCGAACAAATTCAGCACAGTTTCCGCCAGCCATATTAAGATGCCCGGTATCCAGGCATATCCCCAATTCACTTCCGCTGACAGAGTTGATTAAACCAAGTAATCCATCAATAGTGCCACCATTTTCAAGGCATATTATCGTAGGCCCTCCCTTTATGAAACCCGAAAGCTTCTCCAGAGATTTCACATTGCGATCAAATATCTCCTCAGAACTGGCTCCCTGAGTTCTCATTCCTCTACCTCCGGGATGCAAAACTCCAGCTTTGATATCCAGAGCGGCGAAGAGTTCACACCATCTTTTCATATCATCCATTATCTCAGTTCTTTCTTTCTGATCGGGATGAGCAATGTCCGCCTTGAGATAAAAGTGCCCCTGTGGAAAAGAGAAACCTTGGTCTTCAGCAAACTTCCTGAATTCTTCCCCAACCTTCGTTGGATCACCCCTGTCAAGAAGCTGCCAGCCATGTTCCGTTGAGAGTTCAGTGCAATCCCATCCGTGTTGAAGGAATGTTCGTACCATTTCTTCCGGAGAGAGTTCATATACGTAACTGCTCCACATTGAAATCTGCATTCATAAACTCCTTTAATAACGTGAGTTCGACATAAGAATGCTTGTCATCCCAGCGAAGGCTGGAATCCAGTCTACCGAAAGAATGCCCTTTTCTGGATTCCAGCCTTCGCTGGAATGACAAATCCTCTAGAGGTAGTTCTGAAAAAGCTGTTTTAGAAGCATACACACTGTTGTAATATAGATGCTTTGCCTCGAACTCACGTTTAATAGATTTTTCCAACTCTAACTGTCTCTAAACCTCTCCAGCGGGTGTCTTCTATTCTCCATGGGGAACGTGACGCGTCCGCCGGTAATCTGTGACTCGTATGCGCCCAGTATCATCTCCAATGCTGCGACGGCGGCGCGACCGCTGGAGATCGGCTCCCGGTCGTTTTCGATAGAATTTATCAGGTCTATGATGGCGATCTGGTTGCCTGCATAGAGAGGTGCATTACCAAGTTCCAGCGGCTCCCATTTCTGCGAGGTATCGTTGGGCGCCCAGACTGGATACGGATATATCGCCGGATTGTCGGCAGAACCACCGCGCAGAGAGAGCATTCCATCGCTACCGAGTACCTCCATGCTGTATCGCCTGCCGCCGCCCGCCTGATCCTTGCGCGAGTCGAAGGAGACGGACACTCCGCTTTTGAACGCGAAGTAGCTGTTTACACAATCGCCGGCTATTAGACCAATTGGTTCAGCGGCTTCGCGAACGTCGTCAGGCGTTATCTCGTGCCCTTCGGAGGTAACGTGAGCAAACATCCACGCAACGTCACCCACGAAATAGCGCATCATGTTAAACAGATGCGTTCCCAGAACTATCATATCCTCGCCGCCGCCTCGTCTATCCTGCTTTCCGTGCGCATGTATCGCCTGCACCTGACCGATTCTGCCCTCATCCAGCATGATCTTCAGTTTCTGGGTGCGCGGCAGGTAAACGCCTTGATGCGACACGGCCATCTTCAGTCTTGCGCGTTCGACGGCTTCCACCATTCTGTCGCCATCCTCCAGACTCATTGCGATAGGCTTTTCGCAGTAAATATGGCATCCTGCATCAACACACGCAAGCACCATTTCAAGATGGCAATCCACCCACCGGGGGCACACACTGACGATGTTCAGTTCCTCCTTACCCAGCATCTCACGGTAATCCGCATAGGCGCGCTTCGCTCCGGTTTCCGCTTTAGCTTTCTCTCTGCCAGCGTCGTCCGGGTCCGCGACAGCGACAAACTCCACATTTTCCAGACCTTTGTAGGCCAGGTGCAATCCATGTCCATAATTGCCGCCGCCTGTCCTTCCAATCGCCGCGGCTCTGTATACTTTGTCAGACATAAAGGGTGTCCTTTCTTAGTTTTTGTCCCGTATCTGGAGTCTTAGTGTCTTCGTGTTGGGCTAACCGATATTTCCGTCAGCAATCCCAATCGCCAGGGGATCTCTCCATATTTTTTACCGGCGACTTCTCCATCTGTAACGCCCTGAATGAGAAGCTGCAAATGATCAGGTTCCACAAGCATCCTCTCATCGTTACCAGCGCGGATTAGTTCACCGTGGCTGATGTAGTCAGTCCAGCGACCCTCCGGCTGGACAACGTTCTCGAAGCTTGCGAACGGTTTATCCGCAGAGGAAGCCAGCTTCTTCCATTCCCCATCCAGGCTGTCAGCCAGATAAGCGACGTAGTAGCGCCGTCCTTTCGGTGGAACTTTGCGAATGGCCTCTATGATAGCCAGATACTTGTCTATTCCCATCAGTCGATAGATGTGCGCTGCCTCAAAGATGTCCGCTTTGAGGGCGAGTTCGTAATGTGCGAAGTTGTGGGGGAAATCCTCGATAGCTGTGGACATCCGCCAGAGATGGCCGTCCAAGGAGGTGAAATAGAGGTAAGCGCGCTGATCGTCACAGATAATCCAGAAGTCGATCCACTTTTTTACGCCTTCAGGCCCTTCTGGGAAGAAAAGCTCTGCCTGAGTCCATGAGTCCGGGTCTTCGATATTTTCAGTGGTAGAAAACGCGGGTTGCAGCCCCGGGGTGCGCCCTTCTTCAATGACCTGACAGATGAGATACCACTTCCTATGCGGTCGAAAATAAAACACCTGTGGCGCGCAGAAATATCCATCGCGACAATGGAGGATATGCCGTTCGGACGACGCCATATTCTCCCACTTATCGAACGACACATACTCGGTCTGATGCGTCCGAATCTTACTCCTCGTGCTGTGAAATACGTGCCATTTGCTGTTATAGTAAACAACGGTTGGGTCTTTAACAGAAAGGCATGGATCATGGGGTCTTTCCGCTGGGCCCAAAAGCGGCCCGGATAGTATCCAACGGAAGCGCCCTTTCAGAAAGGAAGGCATACTTTCTCTCCTTTTTTGGCTTAACAATTATGTTCTTGATCACCCTCGTACAAAACCGTCAGTTCCTTCCACCTTGACGGGGGAAGGTTAGGATGGGGGTGATCTGAAATTCATAAGAATCAGGACTGAGACGCGGCTATTCACTTATTTCTCTAACCATATAGCTGTCTATATAAAATAAGCTTTTCACCATTGCTCTGCCGTAGGGTAAAGGGATTTCCCGTCCAGCGGGAGTATCCGTTTCTCAAGTAGAGAACAGTGTTCTCAAATAGAAAGCAGTGATCAGCAAGACCTTCAGTTCCTTCCACCTTGACGGGGGAAGGTTAGGATGGGGGTGATCTGAAATTCATAAGAATCAGGGCTGAGACGCGGCTACTCACTTATCTCCCTGACCATATAGCTGTCTATATAAAATAAGCTTTTCACCATTGCTCTGCCGTACCGTTCTGCTTCATCTCTGGTATCAAACCGCCCGACTAACACAGAATGTAGGGATGTGGTTTCTGTTTCCGGCTCAGTCCTCGACCAGGACCTATACTCGTATGATTCCAGCAATTTCACCAGATCTTCCGCTCCCTGGCGGGAACGGAAAGTTCCAACCTGAACGGTATACTCCACCACTTCTTCGTCAGCTTCTGATGGCTTTGTTGACTGACCCGGCGGGAACCTTCGGGGCAATTTCAGTTCGCTCGACAATTTCGTCGCTGCATTTACACGGCCATCGTCTTGCAGCATTGATTCTCGTTCTGCGTTGATCACTCTCTTTTTCCCTACCGAGACGCCCACCTCAAAAGCGACGATCATACCGATTGCAGCTACGATCAGCATAAACCAGATCTGGCCTCCAGTTACCGAAAAAACATGTTTTTGCTTTCGCGTTTTCTTCATCTGCAAATCTCTCCCAACCAACAGTTCAAACGGTTATCCAGGCATGCTCATCAACTATTTACCTTTTTGGAGCAGATGGACATTGAGTCTGACAACAATCGTGCCGACGAGCTATTCGCCCTGCTGTAGTGACTCGTAAAATCTCAGGTGGCAGTCGCTCACCAAGTGGTACAGAAGTGCTTGGCATTATCACCAGTTTGATTCAAACTTGTAAATTGCAGAAGAGGGATTTTGAGAAGGATGGTGTAGAAAGACCTCCTCAGACATTCTGGTGATGATTTTACTTTGGGAAGGCTATTTCTGAGATGCTTTGCTCTATTTTTCCTCGTCCTCTTCCTCGGTTTTCGATTCTTCCTTTTTGCGGCGAACTTTCTGAGAGTTTATCTGCGCTCGATTTTGCCTCCGCTTCGCGTCGGTCTCATCGGATGATCTTGCCTTTTTGGGTGTCCGGGATGAATTTCGTTCCGAATCCCTTCTCACTTTCTGACGGGATATAGGCGAAGGGACGGGTTCTGAGGTTTTCTTCCCCCGGTCGCGTATACTTGATCTATTCTTTCTAAGGCTAGTTTCCTCATTGCTTGGGGCTTTTGACTGGCTGCCAGAAGCAGAATCCCTGCTACTTGATGCCGGCCGTTTGTTTTCTGTTCGGATGCTTCCTGTATCTGAACCTCTATCTGACCGGGCGGGGCCGCTGTAATATTGGTAATAAGTGCCCATTGTCCACGGGTCATAATTGGGATCATGATGATAAGAAGCGCCCGATCGGGATCCCATGTTATAGTAAGAGCCACTATGTGACTCTTCATAGTAAGCATCATCTTCTGAAGATTCATCATGGGATTTCGGTCTGATACCAATGGCACAGCCGCCTAGAACCATTATCAAAGCAAATATCATAGCTACAAAGGCAATATGGCAATGTAGTTTCTCCATGATCCTGTACCTCCATTTCGGAATTATGATAAACGCGAACAGGCAAGCTGCCCACAGTATCGCCAACAAAACTATAAAAGGTCAATCTTCCAGAAATCAATCTGGAAAACAATCACCTTATTCTATTATAGATTATACTATAGATTGATGCCTGTGTCAATTCACACTGAATTTTTTAAAGTGATTTTTTTGACTTAGTAATGGAAATCTGGTAAAATACTAACATCCATTATCCTTTCGTAGTGGGATCGTGTGCTCAAGTCGCGGCTCATGTCATGTTCAGGGGAGCAGTGGTGAGTAAGAATACGTGAAAATATGGCTTTTCAAGTCTTGATAACAGAAATGGCACGCGGATGAACACGGATGCTGCGGATTTTCGCGGATATTAGGGATTAGTTTTCAGTTATCAGTTTTTGGTTTTCAGTTTGCAGGAACATGCTTAAATTGCATTTGCTGATAACCGATAACCGATAACCGAATACTATCTATCCGTGTCTATCCGTCTCAATCCGTGAAAATCTGTGTGCTATTCTTAGAAATATCGTAGCGGAGGATTTGCTGATATGACGAATGAAGAAAACTATCTTCGGACTATAGAGTTCAGGAATCCGGAGTTGATACCCATCTCTATGTCTCTAATGCCGGGAACGTGGTCAAGATACAGAGAGGATCTGGAGGATATAGTAATAAAGCACCCCATAATCTTTGGGTCGTATAAAAAGGGGAGCAAAGACTTCGATAAATTTGGCAGGGACTATATTGAAGGTGGGAGTTATACTGACGAATGGGGCTGCACGTGGGAAAATATACAGGGTGGGCTTGTTGGTCAGGTTGTAGGGCATCCCATAAAATCCTGGGATGAGGTTAAGGACTACGAAGCTCCCGACCCTATGGCAGGACACGACTGGGAGAGGATCGGAGAGAATTTGTGCAAAGCCAGAGAAGAGGGACGACTAGCAAGAGGCGGCGGATTGCCTCATGGATTTATGTTCATGCGCCTGTATTATCTGGTGGGATTCGAGGAACTCATGATAGGCTTTGGCTATGATCTCCCTGAAGTTTCGCTGCTCATTCAGAAGGTATTTTCTCACAACATGGCGGTCGTAAATAAGTACCTGGAACTGGGCGCGAACATGATGAACTTCGGGGATGACATGGGCAATCAGGACCGACTGCCTATAAGCCCGGAAGATTTCCGCAAGCATCTCATTGAGCCTTGCTTCTCCAAACTTTTTGGCGCATGTAAGGACGCAGGAGCGCATGTGTATTTGCACTCCGATGGACATATACTGGAAATAATTGGCGATCTGGTGGAATGTGGTGTAACTGTCATAAATCCCCAGATCAGGGCAAATACAGTGGATGGATTGGTGAACGTGTGCAAGGGCAAAGTGTGCGTCAATCTCGATCTGGACAGACAGTTGTTTCCGTTCTGCACACCGGAGGATATAGATGAGCACATCAAAGAAGCCACAATGAAACTCGGCTCCCCGGAAGGAGGCTTGATGCTGCACGCAGAGTGCGAACCGGATGTCCCGCTGGAAAACATCGAGGCTATATGCCAGGCGCTGGAGAAATACCGGTCTTACTACAGCGAATAATACTCACCCATGAGCGCCTTGTTATCACTCATAGGTCTGTAAATCATAGCACTGATCGGTAACAATAAAGCCCCACCAACCGATAGTCGGGGTTTTCCAACCCCGACCGAATAGCAGTACCCAGTTCGCCAACAGTAGTGGCTAGTAAATCCGGTTTTCTGGCCTTCTGGCTTTCTTTGTGACTTCGTGGCTTCGTGCCTTTGTGTTAGGATACCACAAAATGATCCAGAGCTTTCATCAGAAAGGATAATATGCCCTTCATCGAACGTCAATTCCGCTCGCTTTACTTCGCGATGCTGGTGAATTTTGTGCTCTTCGGCATCACTCTCACCATTATAGGCGCGACGCTGCCGGAGATCATTCGTAGCTTTAACTGGAGCGACATAGCTATTGGATTTGTAATATCCGCCGGCGCCGCTGGATATTTCATCTCCACTTTCGTCTCCGGCATCCTGCTAAAAAGGCTTGAACCAAAACTAATAGTTGTTATAGGTTTGGCGATTCAGGCTGTGGGTTTGCTGTTTTTCGGCTCTCAGCCCGTTGTCATCCTCAACCTTCTGTTGATTCTTCTAATAGGCTTTGGACAGGGCGGCACGGAAGTGATCGTAAACTTCAGCGTCATACGCATGGAGAGCGGCGGACAAAGCCGCCTGATGAATCTCATGCACGCCGCCTTCGCCGTTGGCGCTATAATTGGCCCGTTTACTGCGGGAAGGATCATGGCTGCTGGCGCAAGCTGGCAGATAATGTATCGGATGATGGCGCTGATGTCCATCCTGATGGCAGGTACAGTGTCACTCCTTCCGTTCTCGCGTTTGAGATTAGAAGACGAAGAACATGGAGATGAGCCGAAACTTGTGGAACTCCTGAAACATCCGCTGCTCATTCTATCTTTCCTCATATTGTTCCTCTACGTCGGGACGGAACTGGGTACTTCAGCATGGTTGGCTGAGTATTATGTGAGAATTCTCGGCGCATCGTCTTCCACGGGAGCCTATATGATCTCCATTTTCTGGATCGGGCTGCTGATAGGGAGATTGGGAGTCTCCGTCTACGGCGGACGCCGTCAGGCAGAACTGACGTTCATCCTTGCCAGTACATGCACTGTTTCATTGTTATTCGCTGTGCTCATGAGAGATCCGTGGCTTGCTGGGGTCGGATTCTTCTTCACCGGGTTAGGATTCTCCGCCATCTATCCTCTGATAATAGCTATAATAGGTGAATACTTCAAACGCGGTCAGGGCGCGGCTATCGGATTTGTTGCCACAGGAGGCGGGATCGGATCGTTCTCGTTTCCGTTCATCATGGCCGCCATATCGGAAAGATTCGATTTGCGGCGGGGTTTCTTCTTCTATATCGGTCTGGATCTCATTATGGTGCTGCTGACGTGCGCCGTTATCTGGCAGACTCGCAAACTCTCCAAGGAGAGTAGGGGTGGGTAAATGGATTTTGACTGAAAGGTCAAAATCCATTTACCCACCCCTACAAAACAGACAATGCCGCGCTAAAATCCCTCTGCGCGCAGATCCTTCTCCAGCACCGCAGTCAGGAGCTTCACGCATCCCTCCACGTCATTTATATCCACCATTTCGGACGGACTATGCACATATCTTGATGGGATGGAGATAACCCCTGATGGGACACCGCCGCGTGATCTCTGCATGGGACCAGCGTCTGTTCCCCCGGATATGAGCACCTCCAGTTGATATGGGATATTCGATTCCTTCGCCGTCTGGACAAGGAACTGACGAACCCCCTGGTGGACTATGATGCCGCTATCTCTCACTTTGATAGCCGCGCCTTTTCCCAGAGACACTTCCATCGTGGCAGCTTCTGGCGTATCCCCTGTGCGTGTGACATCCACAGCGATACCCATATCTGGTTCGATAGCATAGGCCGCCGTACCAGCGCCTCTGCACCCCACCTCTTCCTGAGAAGTAAAGACGAAGTAGACCTGGTTGGGCGAGGTTTTCAAGCGCCGGGCTGCTTCGATAAGGACAGCGCAGCCGACCCTGTCATCCATTGCCTTCGCGATGAGCCGGTCGCCCAGATCGACACAATCCTGTTTGAAAACGGCAAAATCGCCTATGGATACTTCAGCTTCAGCTTCCTTTTTGGAGGTTGCGCCAATATCAATGAACATCTTATCCATTGTATTACCTGACTTTTCCAGTCCTATAGTTCCCACCTGGCCATTGCCAAACACAACTCGGAGGCCGTTAAGCCTTGACGCCGATACGCCGCCCACAGCAGAGAACCGCAAGAATCCTTTTTTATCAATATGCGTAACTATGAGGCCGATCTCGTCCATGTGCGCCGCCAGCATAACCCGCGCGCCGGCTCCTTTTCTGACGGCCACCAGCGATCCCAATTCATCGAGTTTAACTTCATCCACAAAAGGAGTGATCTCCGCCCTTATGGTCTCAGCTACTTTACCCTCGGTTCCGGAAGGTCCATACTCCTCTGTAAGTCTCTTTATCAGATCTTTCACGATCTATTATCTCCTTTCAGTGGTCTTGGGTCTTGTGTCTTGTGTCTTACGACAGACGACTATTCATCTTCACCGATTATCTCTCTGATGGTGTATATAGGCTTGCGCTGGGACTCGTGGTAGGTACGTACCATAATCTCCCCCAACAGTCCCATAGAGATAAGCTGAATTCCTACGAGTATCAGAAGGATACCCAGAAGCAGCATGGGCATACGCTCCGTCAGAGATATATGAAAAAACAGTTTCTTTATGGATAAGTAGAGGCAGATCAGGAATCCCGAAACACCCGATCCCAGCCCCAGGCGACCGAAGATTTGTATCGGTCGCGTGGAGAAGGTGAGCAGGAACTTGACTGTCATGAGGTCCAGGATAACTCTGGTAGTCCGGGATATGCCATACTTGGATTTCCCATGTATTCTGGGATGGTGTTTGACCTTCATTTCAGTGATCTCGGCGCCGACCCATTTGGCAAGAGCCGGTATAAATCTGTGCATCTCGCCATACAGGTTAATATCGTCAGTTATTTCCTTCCTGTATGCTTTGAGGCTGCAACCGAAGTCGTGAAGTTTTACACCTGTCATCCAGGCGATAAGTTTATTGGCAAGTATTGATGGCAGTCGTCGGGATAGAAACTTATCCTTTCTGTCGGCGCGCCATCCGCTTACCAGGTCGTATCCTTCGTCCAGTTTATCCAGCAGTCTTGGTATGTCTTCAGGATCATTCTGGAGGTCGCTGTCCATCGTTATGATAATATCGCCTCTGGCATGGTGGAATCCTGCGCTCATTGCCGCTGTTTGCCCGAAATTCCGCCGGAACCTTATAACCTTCAGCCTGGGGTCTTTCTGATGAAGTCTCTTGAGCACCTCGAAACTGCCGTCAGTGCTGCCGTCATCCACGGTGATTATCTCATATTCCCGGCCCAGCTCAATCAGAGTCTCCGAAAGTTTGGAATGTAGCTCCTCCAGATTTTCCTCTTCATTCAAGATGGGCAATACAATTGAAATGTCAATGGAACCCATTATTTATCCTCACTTAGTAACCGGGATCCGTAGGGGTGGGTAAACGCTTTTTGATTCAAATCAAAAAGCGTTTACCCACCCCTACAAGAGAAGGAAATTTTTTAAAGGTATCAGGGCACAGTATTATCGTGCCCCGCTGCATTCAGTATATCCAGCCATAGTATAAATGAGTATTCATTTATAGTCAACGAAATTCCTTGATCTCTTCGGGCGCGTCTGTCATAATCTCCGTGAGAATTGCGTATTAGGTATTGATGTCATTACAGGAGCATAGCGAAATGAAAAACCTGGCACATTCATCATGTATACTCA
>SDBT01000528.1_pt1 | contig 60365 bp, 79 predicted proteins | sample 2277101 | NCBI WGS metagenome assembly SDBT01 (sample SAMN10404973, study PRJNA504765) | marine sediment metagenome | isolation source: marine sediment core GS10_PC15, 103 cmbsf | place: Arctic Ocean: Southern Knipovich Ridge | collected 2010 | reverse complement strand
CCTACCTCAGCAGCTTCGAAGCCCTTCTAAGCGTCAGTACCTCAGTTTAATACCTTTACCCCTTAGCCTACTTTAAAGACGCTTCAGCAGCCTTCGAAGCCTCTGGAAAAGAGCTTAACTGCCCGTATTTATGCATGGAACAGGCTTATATATGGAAACGTAGAATTTGGATGGAATTTATTAGCATGATCCATAAACAACCCTTCTAATTTAATCAAGCTATAATCCATGGATTTTTCAAGCGGATCCATGTAATCTCCGTCCGTACACTTTTTAAGAAAGTATTCGAAAACATCGATAGGAATACTGACAATTCCAGATTCTTTAACTACCGTTTCTAAAACATCAATTGGATAGGCTGTTTTTCTATAAATCCAAAATCCAATAGAACGAGTACTAATCACTGCAAGAGCGCATTTTAAACAAGGAGCCGCCCCGGTGAAAATAAATAATTCACCAGGTTCCCAATCTCTGAGATTTAATCTTCCCATAGCTACTGGCTCAGAATGACCACATCCACACGGGTCATCATTTTTGCATCGATTTTTCTTAAGACCATCAGGAGGTCCATTATGAGCAATGGCGGGAATATTATTACAGTCAAGAGTAAACACACCGCACCCAACAGGCTTTCGCTTACAAGTTGTGAGTTTACCGAACTGCTCAAAAAACTTACACAAAGTCACTATCCGTGTGAACAACGTGGGCATATCAAGTTTCATTTCTTTCTCCTCTTATTCTTTTTCTTTACTAAGGAAATTTCGCCCTTTGCTTGTCTCCAGAGATTAAACACCTTATCAGATAAGCTATACTCCTTGGCAAGACGTCCGCCAGTTGAATCTCGTTTAGATACTTTCAAGACCTTAATCAACACCATATCTTCAATACGAAATCCTAATGTAGTCATTGGAAGACCTATATCTTCAGAAATCTCTTTTCGAGTTGCCTTTCCACCCATTTTCATTATGGATGCTACAATCTCCAAAGTAAATCCATGAGCGGTATTAAACGCTACTCTTTCAACTATTTTATACGCATCTTCATTTATTTCCTTCTCATTATCCATATATGCAATAAGCATCGCTAACTTACCAAGTTGTTTAATTAGACGAGTACCCATCTCTGGCTCAGGACGATATTGTATAATATCCATTCTTAAGTCACGATCTACTTGGGTACGCATCATAGCGATCAACTTAACCAAGGCATTTATACGATATTTCATATTAACTGAGAATTTTGGCAGCGTACGAGGAGTCAATTTTCTGGAAAGGTATCTAGCTACAGCGGTTTGAAGTGTATATTCCAACGTCTCTTCGTTACCAATCTGGTCCAAAGCTGCGAAATTTACTTCTGTTTGTTTCTTATCGCTCGGAACATTCATAACCATTTTGAGGAACCGTTCCCCCATGCTGGCTCTACTACTTCCATGAATTTTAGGGGTTACACCTGCGATAATTGAAAATCTGCAATTGTAATACTCACGTGTGATACCGTTACCGAACGATTTTTGTACGTATCCATCATAGGCACCGCGTAAGGTGCTGAATATTTCCTCTTGATCACCTATGCTCATAGATAATATTTCTGTAAAATCTTTAGCAATAAGAGTCTTACCTGCAATACGAGGTATGAGAGAAGGATCTGCACCTGATCCTTGCCATCCGCTAACTAAGCATTTAGGAGTTAGATTACTTCGAAAAACGCATCTCCAAGAGTGGGAAAAAGATGTTAAGATCAAAGTCTTACCAGCGCCTGGCGGAGCAACCATGTAGATCCAAAGAGGATCACCTCCTATATCGTTGCTCAAACACACTGCCAGCATCACTTTAAGAGCTATGATAAGATCTTCGCTTAGCTCCATATTTTCGTCAAACACTTCTATCAATTCTTGTAATTCTATTGATTCTAATTCAGGTTTATGATCTTCAGAAGAAAATATATCATCCACCACCCGTTCCATGAGTTCATCATAGACATTTTCAGGGTGCATCATACTAGACTTCATCTTTAAGATGATGAAGTCCCTTAAATCATAGCCTTCCTTTTCGTCCTCTCCCCAGTCTACAAATCGAATACTAGCAACCTTATCTTTTAAACACTTGTAAGCCTTTTCAGCCCCTTTCTTACCAGCTTCATCGTTATCGTAACAACCGATAACATTCATCCCCTTAAACCATTTCAACCATTCCTGCTTCAGCGTCCCAGCTCCTGGCACCGCTACAACTATCGATCTCTTATCATCTAATTCATCAAGGAGCCAACAAAGAGCTAATCCATCCCATTCCCCCTCAACTAACCACACTCTAGAACTTTGAAGAGCATTCGCTAATCTATCAAGACCCCATAGCTGAGACGAACATCCCTTAGTAGAGAACAAACGCCTATTATGAAGGGAAAATCTACGAATATCTCTAACAGTGCCCTTTTCAGACATAACTGGAAGTTGAAAATAATCTCCGTCCCAGAATATGTTATACTTCTTAAGAACTAACCAAGGTATTTTTCGATCTTTAGCTAATTTTAATAAGTCCTTCTTACTCGTGTCGTTTATACAATTATCTACATAATCAGTCATAAATGTAATTGCATTGCCAGTAGATGCGCAAGACTTACAATCAAACTGACCAGTATCAGAACTCACATAAAATTTCCCTTCTTTACTGCAATACGGACAGTCTCCAATCCATTGATTTGAAGAACCTTCGCTAAGATCCAGACCATGCCATAAATAAGGCGCAATCTTTTTAGGCGGTTCGTTTGATTTTACCATTGTGAATCTCTATTCGTTCACTCTCGGACCAGCATTTTGGAATCTTGTCAATATGAACTGGAGTGTCTACTGAAAACACTCCTTCATGATCACTCATTAATTTTTGAATATGCTCTATCACCAATGGAAAAGCATGTGCAAGAAAAAATTCAAAGATAAGTTCGTCATGGATGGTTAGATTCAAATGAATATCTAATCCAAGTTCTTTAAGGTATTCATAGCATTTCCACATCCCTCTTTTCATTAAATCAGCAGCAGCAGACTGAACCATATAATTCACAGCGCGATATGTAAACCACGGATCAATAACTAAACGACGACCGAACGGATTTGTAACAAATCCATCTTCAGAACCTTTTGAAATAATACGATTTATACGTTCCATCATTTCAGGAAACGAATCTTCATATTCGTTTAGAATTCGTTTAGCTTCCTGTTTCGTACAAGAGTTCCCCATAAATGCTTGAATAGCGGAAGGACCACCTCCGAAAATCTTGCTAAACGTAGCGTATTTAGCTTGACGTCTAAAAGGCTTCTTACCGATAGAAGCTTCTGCGTCGGCAATCTTCCAATCATAACTTTCTAAGAAACGAATCGCCATATGTTCAGTAGGGTTCTTAGACCCCCACCACTTCCACCCATTTTCATCTGCTACTCTTTGATTATTTTTGTTCTTGAAATCTACACTATCCAATGTTTCTAATATTGACTTTGCAGAATCAACCGCTCGAGGATTATCCTCACCTCCCCAGATACGATTAGTAGTTGCTGAGTGGATATCCTCACCTTTACGAATTGCTTCGAGCATTGTCGGTTCACCTGATATATCTGCGAAGATAATAACTTCCACCTGTGAATAATCAAAGGCATACCAGATATATCCATCACGAGGCCCAAACACTGAACGCACATCTACAACATACTGACCAAAATCTCTTTCTGCTGCGCTGTCTTTATCTGTAACCTGTTGCAAGTTAGGGTCAGAGAAAGCGTAACGAGCTGTCAAAGTACCCCATTGATTGGCGTGAGGGTGGACAATAAAATCATTTCCCTCTTGAACTCCGCAGTGTTTATACCTTGAAAAGAAGGTACTATCTGCTTTATCATTCGCACGATACTTGAATAAGTTTTCTACTCCTGGATGTCCTTTGTGAACAGCTAAGAATTCTTCACCCGTCTTTGGCTGACCTTTTTTAGTTTTCGCCATTATAGGAAGATTCCACGGCTTACCACCGAAAAGAACCTCACCTAACTGTTTAGGACTATTGCAATTAAGATCAGGTATACCTGATTTATCACGAAGATATTGTAAAGCATCATCTCGATCTTTAATAGCTACATCCCACAGTTTCTTCATCTGATTTTCATAGCACTTAATTCCCCTTCTCTGGAAGGACATAGTACAATCTCTGAGCTTCATTTCAAACTCATAGACTTTAGCGACATTAAGTTCCTGCATAATTTCCGCGTACATCGCCCAGAGAAGAAGTGTACGTTCAGCATCCTTAACGCCGTATATTTCACACATTCCTGGCTTAATACCTTTAGACGCTGCGAGTTCTGGATAGTATTTCAGAGCAGCAGCGGGAGCCCAATAGTCGCACATATACGGTTTTGATCCGTAGTGCTTTCTCCCAGCAATTTTCCAACCGTATTTAGTACCAATTCGTCGAGCTTTTGTTACCGCTTCTTTTAGATCTTTTTCATCTTGATCCCCAAAGTCAAGATATTTGTTAGAAAGTTGTTTTAATCGATACGAAAATTCCAGGTTATTGACCGACTTAGCAGCCCAGACACCTTCCGCAATATTCGTTTCATCAGGTTTAAGACCTATTGCCTCCATTGATAAAACATCATGATCTGCATTCCAGTATACCTTGGTGATACTTGGATCACCTACAATAGACTGAATTTCTTTTATATCCTTAGCACGAGTTTTAACTTTACGAGTGAATGGATTAACTTGCCACTCCCACCAACGAGTCTCACCAGTCGGCCAACACATAGACACTGAAAAAGCCTGAGCTCCTGTCCACACATTGATACCAGTACCCTCAGTGTCTACTGCTACACAATTATCGATATTGTAACCGAAATCCTTCATACCACCCCTAACTGCTCGCGGCCGGGGGCTTTACTACTAGCCCCGTAGATAACTCCGTGAGAGGGCCGTGAAGGCTCCCTAGCTAGGCGTGTGTTCCTACCTAGCTAGGGAATATACCTTCACCACATCGCCCGGCAGTTAGCTAGGAATCAGTATCGTACTGGATTTTATCCAGCGAGAATTTGAGAATTCTACCCTTCTTCTTACCGCTACCTATTTTGACTGAAGCTTTACCATCGGCGATCTTCTTAACCTCGCCGGCACAAGGTACATTACCGACTTTAACCATAACGGTGTCACCAACAGAGACTTCATCGTTACTGTCATCTTCCTCAACTTCTTCATCTTCAGTTTCAAGAGGTGAAAGACGATCAGCATCTACACGGAATTTCTTCCCCTTTACTTTAGCGCCACCGGTTGTCGCTAAAACACGATACTTATCATCTTCATCAGTTTCATCTGACAGAATCTTACCTTGTATATCAGTTCCATTAGGTGTAGTCCACATGACTTCATCACCCTTAGAGAACACATTATCAGGTTCAGAACCCACCAGCTCAATACTGTCTTCATTCTGACCTACGATACACGGTTTTTTCTTGCCAGGTAGATTTGTTCGGATCTTAATAATGCCAAGATCATCGTAACCAATCACCTCGCCTTCACAATCCTTTTTATTGAATTTAAAGGCTACCCTGTCACCTGGGGAGAATTTATTTTCAGATGTGCCATCGTCAACTTCCTCCTCTTCATCGACTTCCTCTTCTTCGACTTCTTCCTCATCAGGCTCTAGTTGATCAAGAGCAATTTTCGATGACCTAGACCCGCCTTCAGCCATTACCATCGCGTGCTCATCATCTTTAAAGCCGGTAATGACGCCCTTAAGAGTTTTGCCTCCTTTGTGGTAGATAACCCGATCTCCCTCGCCGAGCTCTGTACTTTCTTCATCTTCTTCCTCGACTTCTTCAGATTCTTCATCTTCTTCAGATTCTTCTTCCTCGTCCTCGCCTTCCTCTTCAACTTCTTCATCATCTTCTTCAACTTCTTCATCAGAAGACATAGCCTCCTCAGGATCTAGTCGCTCGTCATCATCAATATCTAAAGGCTTGTTGATATAGAGGTTTTTATACTCTCCCTTCTCAACAACTGCCACATTGACACATGCACCTTCCTCAATCAATTCCTGCACTAGTGCAACTAAATCATCTGCATCGTTTATTTCAACATCAGATAAATCTACTCCGTGACGACCCAGCCACTTACCGAAGTATTCCATATCCTCGTCAGACTCAACGCCTTGAAAAATAACCGCTGGACCTTCGATTTCTTCCTCGTTTGGAAGAGGGTAGTATGTCAGCTTGAATTTAACCTTGCCTCCAAAGTCTCCTAGCTCCTGGCCACACAATTGTGCTCGATACTTACCTACCTCCCAGGGAACAAACTCACCGAATTTCGCAGCTTCCTTCGCTCCTTTTTGTGCGATCTTAAATCTCTTACCAAGATTCTTCAAACGATTTTTAACAGATTTACTCATTCTAATCTGACTCCCTTAATTAGCTTGACATCTTCTTTTTCAGTTTCTTTTTCTTCTTCAACTTATCCTTCTTCGGCTTAACCTCCTTTAGAGTTGTGTATGTCTGATCATTATTAAAAGCTCTAACAAACGCCGTACGCGCTTCAGAGGCGGATTTTCCCATAATGATCTCACGAACCTGTCGGCCATCTGTAGTTTGGAAATGACCATCAATTCGATGTCCACATTCAACGTCTTCACTACCACGAATGGTAAGAATATGATCCTCACCTTTGTAGTGATATAAAAACCAACCATCACATTTCCCATTCAAAATCTCATCACAACGAGTAGGAAGATTAGAAACTAACTTTTCACCTCCTTCATTACGAATCTCCCTCCACTCACAATGAGCAATAAAAATCATGCCACATAGCACACTCTCCTGTAACGCAAGAAGTCTAGTAACAGCTCTGGAAAATGTATCTCGTAGGAGATGCCATCCTTTAGCGTAGCCAACATCACTAGGGTGATCAATACCTAGTTTCTTACATGCCCATGTCTGACACATACTATACCATTCTCCAGCTCCGTCAATGACAATGCGAGTGTAGGGAAAAGTACGAGCATCTTCAGCAGCAGCTTCTAAAGATTTAAGAACTCGCATAAAGTGATTCCAATCTTCTATTACAGTCTCACGAATATTATACGCAAGCTGAGGCTTATCAAATTGTAAGACAAATTCCTCTACATCGTTCCCAGCGATTGAAAAACTAGTCTTTCCGATCTTCTTTTCGCCAACAAGAAGATAAGCATAAGCGTCTAAGCTATTCACCGGCAGACGACGAGTTGTCGGCAATTTAAACGCTTCAAGATTCTTGTTCTTTTTTCTAAATTTCTTTTTGATTTTCTTCTTGATTTTCTTAGGCATCCCTCGTCCTTCCTCAGTAATTAACTTGACAAAGTTACTCATAAACCTGCAATACCGATCATATGCTTTCTCTTTTTCACCTCCACGAATTACGAGGATACCACGAGTATTACGAACATCTAAGACGGGGGTTCCCATGATGATATTTCACCTGTCTTAAAATCATAATCTCCGTGCCTAAGGATATAAGCAACTCTAGCAGTAGTTAGAGTTATTTCAGGAGTAAGCCCTCCTTTGACAAAAGCATTAACCACCGTCTTCCAGATAGTGAGAAGTTTCTTATTTACAACGGGCGCTAGTATGTTCTCAGCCTTCTTAGGACCAATCCCCCTAATGCCGGGATAATTATCAGCCATGTCTCCTGTCATAGTCTGTGCCATGTGCGACAGGAACGCAGCTTTAGCATCAGTCTCAATAATGCCTCTATCGAGATTGCGGGGATCTACCCACAATCCCGGTATGGTGGCCATGTCTTTATCTTCGCTGTAGATGATAACATCGCCATCAAAATAATTAGGGTCTGTCGCATGTATACCCATAAGGTCATCCGCCTCTAGATGAGGAACTTCTTCACATGGATATATCTTTGCCAATCTTTTCTTAATATCTAGATATCCCAATGGCTTATTACCAGTGCGATTAGCTTTGTAATCTCTAAAAACTATTTTACGCCAATTAGATCTAGATGAAAAACACAGTAGTATTTCGCTGAGAAAGAACGTCTTTTTTATTTCGTCAAGTCGATCCTTCACATATTCTTTAACGTCGGTTCCAGATAGTGTGTAACGATACTCATCGTTCTCATCAGGGCCTTCTTCCATTAAGAATTGAGTAGTAGCCTGATACAGGAGAATATCAGCATCAATAACCATCTTACGAGGTCGCTTAGGTTTTCTCGTTCTCTTCAACGTACCAACACGTCGACGAACATCAGCGCTCAACGTTCTACGTATAGCTGCCTCGCGTGCAGCTTTCACCTTAGACTTTAGTTTGTTTTGCTTTGTCATGAGTTTAAGATGATTAGGATTAAGATCAACGACGTGATGATACTAATAAGCATTAAACACCCGCCTATAGCTTCAAGACGTTCATAATTTTGTGATTTATTCATCATAATCTAAAAGTATCCCCTTCATACCCGCATTCTCCACACGTCCATATCGAGGAATAACTAACACAACAACAGAGTCCATATCTGCAATGTAGCACTTAGGCCCTTCATCCACTGTCACGCCTACCAAGGTACACACCATTCCCCAAGTGCTCCACAAGCTCTTTTCCAGAGGCTTCGACTGTCGTCTCTTCCTGAATGCGGTTGAATTTTCCCATCTTGCTTCCTCCTGATTATTTTTCTCTAGTTATGCTGAACGCGTGGATTTCTTTGACTTCTTTGTCTTTTTGAGCTTATTGACTTTTTTCGAATCTATAGGGGCATTTTGTGCTCCCTCATCAGTAATTGTTTCTACAAGCATTTTTTGTGCTTCTGTAGGCGAAGGTATTTTTGGACACAAACCAACGCGAGTACCCGCGTTTTTTGTGCAAAGACGACAAGGTCCAAAATTACGATCTTTACTTTGCAGCATTGCACGAGCAGCAGCAAACCTCTCTCCATACCAGATCTCAGATAAACTAACAGCGAAATCTCCCCCATGTCCGCAAACATATTCATGCTTCCAATCCATACAACAGATATTTACAACACCATTGTAGCAGATAGTTAACTCACGAAATGGATTCGTACACATTTTCTGAAGGGGCTCTAGTGCTTCCGGCATCATCGGATTGGACCCTGCATGATTTAACATTTCTCGAACTCTGGACTGACCAGTTCGTTTGCCAATGTCATCCATAACCACTAACACACCGCCCTCTTTTCTACGGTTATTAGCATAGGGAGACATCTTTTTAGGATGCCATTCATCATAATAATCCACGATGTTTTTTAGATTACCTTTAATAGTTAGATCCCAAATCATATTTTGCAATTCATCACGTTCGGGATAGTAAGTGTCAATCATTAGGATGTCAACAATTTCCAGGAGACGCTCTACATCCTCTTGCATCCTTTCTTGTGACACCATTAGGGTGCGGCCGTTAGTGCAGAGCAAGAATTGCGCTTTTGGTAGGTGATGACGATAGACTTTGAGTAGCTTGAAAATTTGAGGATGCATCATTGGTTCGCCGTGCATCGCGAATTCAAATCTTGCATGAGGACAGAGGTCAGCTAATTCTTCCCCCATCCTTTCAGCCAGTTTTAAATTCATATGTCTATAGGGGCTGCAATGTCCATGATCCCCTGGTCTGATGGCATTGATACCGCAAAATGAGCAGCGACGATTACATCCCTCAGTCGGCTCAATTTGAACAGACCACGGCTGATGCTGATCAGATTCATACTCTTCTAGATAGTGATTTTTATCGAGTGCTACACTCATGGTTTCGCTCCTATCTCCGCACATTGAATTACACCCGAACCCTTACACCTCCGACACTCTGGGTCCGGATCTGGACCTCCTTGTGAGAATTTTGGTGGCGGTGAGCACCAACAGCGTTCGCCGGGCACCTCCTCGACCGGAGGGTTGAAGCCCTGCATTCCGGTTCTCTTCGCCTCGCGCCTATTCTGAGCCCTTTGTTCCCAGCATGTTTGGAGGATGTCAAGTCGGCCACGGAGGTAGCGAATCACTTCTTGAGGATGGTATTTAGCAATTTCTATCGCTTCTCTAAGGCCCTCAATTCTACCATAGACCTTTACTTCATCTATCAGCTGGATCATTGGTTCATTCATTAGTCCATTCCTTAACAAACTGACGAACTGACGAAAGAACTTCAACTAAAGCTGACTCTAAATCTCTGGGAGGTGATTTACCGTAGTATCCATCCATGCCAGTTCCTACTCCCTTAATAGAGCTGATAGACCACCATAGAAATCTTTTAATTGAAGTATTGGATACGAAATGACTATTAGTGATTTTGTGGTCAGCGAATATCGCTATATTACCATGAGAATCACGGGGAAAGTATACTGTCCACCCTTTTTTATCTGGCAGTAGTTTTACCACATCATTTTCAAAATGGTGGATTATGAGAGCTGTATTCATTTCGTCCTCTAGTAAGGATCAATCTTATTAGGCTCTTCAAAAGATGATAGTTCCCTTAACAACAATGTTATCGGAATTCTGATGATGAAAAAAGGTAGTATCATAATGTTAAATAGAAGTACAATCCACCACTGCCAACAAACTATATGTTTTCGCGTGGGGATCATACGTCTAAGATACACTACTAGTCCGTGTTTGTAACTACTCATGGTTTCTCACTAGGGTCTTTTAGTTCTTGATGAATGCGTCCAGTACCTTTACATTCGACACAATCACTTTGAGCCTTCTTGCAATTGTGTAGTCTATATGCGGTCTTGCCACCATCTATTGAAAATACTTCTGAATCGCGCCTAGACTGCCACATATCGCCGTCACCCCATTCAGCAACATTATTCCATTCAGTAGGATCAGTGGACAAGGGCGTCAGCGGTTTGTAGTTAGCCACTCGACTAAAAATCTCTATTGTTAGGCTGGCAGAAAAGCCGCTGTGACCCTGTTTAGAAAATACATCAACTAGTTCTGAAACAGCTTTGCCAATCATACCTTCATAGTCTGAATCTTTATCAAATAAACCTGCTCTAGTCAGTTCTTCCTTAGCATAGTCAGTAAAATTACTCATGTTTTTCTCCTTTTTGAGACTTCCTATTACGAACATTACTAACGCTGTGAGACATAGGCCAACCATAACGAATAAACACACTTTTGTTAGATCTTGAATGTGCATTAGAGTTTATTCTATCCCCTGTTCATTTTTATCCTGCCGGTCTTCACAGATACTATCCCTAATTCTTCCATACGTTTTTCAGTTTTATGTCTACTTTCTTTGTACTTCTTTTCACAACGAAATCCAGATGAACATCGCCAACCATCGTACGCACTGCAAGTTCCTGTTACACGTCCTTCTGTATGAGTCCAATGACTGCAAGTGCCACAGTTGTATATGGGATTACCAAAATTCCAGAGACAACGTTTGTCTAATTCTTTATCTTCTTTATCCGCTATACTTTCTTCCATGAGTTTTTCTTTAAGAAATTTAAGTACACATTCAGCTAAAACACTAATCATTCTATACCCTTGATTATTCGGGTCACAACGTTCGGCTTTTTGGCCATCCGTGGATCATCCATCCTAACACCCGTTCCATAAACTGCAAGACCGGCAGCGTCCCACGCATGAGATTTAATCTCCGCACCAGTCTTTGAATAGCGACTAGAAAACAAACGAGACAATCTCTTTTCTACAATCTCCTTACTGAGCTGTCCCTTCCAAACGCTAACCGGTACAAGAAAAGGACGTGCTAAAAATAATGTCGCTTGTAAATAATGAGCTCCAGCGCTCATTGCAAGCTGAGTGAGGTTACCTCGTACCGCTGCCGCAATGCCTTTTCCTGACGATGATTGAAATTCAGGATATTCAATATAGACTCTTGACGGCGAATACCTTTCGAAAATAGGATCTAATTCATCTACAAGATACTCTACTCTCTTAGCCCAATCTTCATCATCAGCAGTTTCTTTGATCATTTTGTGCGGAACGTTGATATAATCAGCATCAAGAGGCTTTCTAATCTTTACCATCTTCTTGGTTAAGTCTACCTCAATTACACACCAACCGATGGCGTTAATACCGACATCAATTCCCATAATTCTAGTCATGTTCTTTCCTTCAGCATCTTGTGAATACGATTTTTAATCGCTGTACTGAATTGATTGAAAAACAATTCAGATTCCTTTTTCTTCATCCTAAGAGAAGTATGAAGATCTTCGTCTACCGTGTCTTCAGCAATTAAATCAATAATAAGTAGAGGTTCTTTACAAGTAGGATCGACAATACGATCTTTAAGCTGTCCACGAAGTTCATAATCAGCATAGTTAGAATAGCAGATAGCAGTTTTCGCCCTACTAAAATCGTTCCCCATCATAACTGATTTTGGCTGACACACAAGACATCGTACACGTTCTTCTTGAAACTCTGTGCGATACTTATCAATCAAATCCTTTGTTTTAGAATACATCAGACGATTAGATATTTTACGCTTATTTAACCAACCAGCAATCGCTTCTAACTCGTTAGTGTAACGTGCCCAGATAATAACAGGTTCATTTTTCAATTCTCCTGTCAATAAATAATCCATCTCCTTTAATTTATGATCAAACCAAAGACTCCTATCGCCTGGAAATCTACCTCCACATATTCTCATTAACCACGTTGCGATTTGAACCCAATACATTGCGAGATTACCTGATATTTCCATATCAGTAACCGCCTCAAGCATAGCAACATGAATCTTCTGGGGAAGAGCGACTCGGCGAGGCTCATAGAAAGTCTTACCTCCAACCCCTGCTTGGGCGCGAGTCAAACTAAACGAATGTTTTGAAACTTCACTCCTGACTTTATCAGCTATACCACGTTTTGGAACCCATCCTCCATAAGCAACACAGATCATATGACGTACACGCCACTCCCAAAAATTACGGCATCCCATAAATTCACCATTTAGGAATAGCATCTGGGTTACGAAGTCATGAGGGCCTTCAGGATTAGGAAGTCCTGACATCACAGCTTTATATTTAGATAAAGACAAACAACTAAGTGCCGTTTTAGTAATGACAGATTTAGGCCCTCGTATCATAGTGGACTCATCTATAATTACCACGTCCCACAGAAGCATAGCGATTTCAGAAGGTTGCGCTTTCTTACCGTCACGCCTAGAGTGATACAGCCCTTCAGGATTTATTAAGAAGAAATCAACGTTATCTTTTAACCCTTTTTCAAGAGCTATTTTCCGTTCTTCTCTAGTACCTGTTAGACGAATACTAGTTCGCCTTTCTAAACTTAATTGATTCTCCCATCCACCCATTGTAGACAGAGGCATCACTACTAGGCGTAAAAACGCGTTGGATCTTCTCATAGCCCATCGGATAATAGGTAGTGTTTTTCCTAGTCTCATCTCCATAAAAAACGCTACTGATCGACGATATTTCGCCCATCGATCGGCATCTCGTTGATGAGACATGTATGTTAATTTTTGAGACATACGTCAAGAAATCTTAGAGAATTCTTTAAACATCTTGAGGATACTATTCCTTGCTATTCTTAATATGCGTTTATCCGAAATGCTGTTGGTTGAGTAGTTTAGCACCAACTCAATAGCCTTTACACATCCAGCAACACCGTCAGCTACTCCAGACGAGTAAATTTTCTTTTTAATCTCTATGATTTCTTTCGCTTCGTCTTCTTCTCTTGTCATTTTTCACCGGTGGACAATGCCGATAATTACTATACACAGCTTGCCTTGCAATAATCTTCAGCACAAGCCTTATTTTGTCAAAAGCAACAGGCCCCACTGCCGGGGGCCTGTGATTGCGCTTTTGACGCTAGCAGCCGTTTTAAGACTACTTCTTGGATTTCTTCTTTTTCTTAGAAGTCTTTTTGGACGTCTTCTTAGAAGCCTTTTTCTTCTTTTTCTTAGGAAGCTCGGGCTCTTCCTCTTCTTCCTCTTCTTCCTCTTCCTCCTCAGCTTCCTCTTCGTCTTCCTCTTCGTCTTCGTCTTCGTCTTCGTCTTCTTCAGGTTTGGAACTCTTCTTCGAAGCCTTCTTCTTAGGCATCTTAGCTTTAGGCTCACCCTTATCAAAGGCACGAGTGTGAACATCGCTATCATCCAAACGCTCACCCTTCTCATCGTAAGCGTGACTTAGAGGACGTTCACCAGTCTCTCCGGCATACTCATTATCCCCGTAAAGGGGCAGCATGACACCAGCTCCGTCGTTGTAAATCCGTCTGAAGCCGGTAGCTCGTTTAGTGCTCTGTGTGTCAGCACTGTCTGGATAGGCGTCCTTCATAGTTGACACGATTTGTTCGTCAGTCAAAGGCTTGGCCTTCTTCTTGTCCTTCTTTCGAGCTTTGTACCTGTCTTCATTGACAAGCAGGAGATTGGCCCATGCTTTGGGGATGCTTAGATCACCCAACTCACCTTCGAAACCATACGAATCCATGTACTTTGCCATCAATCTGCGTCCCTTTTCTAGAACCTTGTGAATTACCGACTCACTACATTAGTGAACCGCGAGAGAGCACTCTATACTAGAACGACATATTATGCAAACTAAAAATTGTTCCTCTTAAAAATAAATTTACAAGATTACTTCTCAGTAGATTCACATACTATTTAATCTATTCAACTCTTTGTTAATTTTTTCTCTGAGAGTATCAGCGTCGTCCTCTCCAAGATCAAAGTTTAATACACTAAATTCACTAAGTCCAAAATTAGGATCATCAGAATCTGTAAGTTCAATTAGGGCTTTTATCTCCGCATGTGTAAAATGAATGGCGTGAGTTTGTTTCATACTTTTCTCCTAATTATAGAAGGGGTGTTTAGGGGTGTATTATAGCTGCTGAATTATCTTAACACTATGTTGAAAACTTTTAACCGGTTTTGTAGGGGTATAGGATGCAGGGGGGGGGGTGTTTTTTAAACTACTCTTATATTAATCTACACTTATCTCACGTTACGTAGACACACACTATATACACCCCCTAAACACGGTTTTAAGTGATAAAAATAGTATTAAGACTGGCTATAACCCTATAACACTGGGCTAGATAAGCAAAAAACTTTAAACGGGGGTTGTTAATTAGTGTTATTTTAAGACTTATTTAACCAACGCGTACAAGGTCATAAGTAGCAGTACCAGTTTTAATCAACTTGTATTGACCCCCGATTTGGGTCACAGCAGCACTTCCGACTACAGTTACACCCGTCCCTCCGGAGATAGTTGATGTATTTGAAGCATGGTTGCTAACGTGATAAAGATCCAATGATTCACCGTCACTTAAATCAGTGAATTCAGTATCTAACGCTGTTCCAATAGGCGTGATCATCGTAACACTTCCACCACTAGCATCCTGCTCTACTATTCCATCGCGAACTTGCGTTACTGTGATAGTGCCCACATCTGCAATAGTATTACGCGTTAATTTTCTCTGGAGAGCATCCTTTGTAGTAAACGACTGATCCGCGCCGTGTTGCGTTGCTAGCACCCCGCCGGTAGCATGTCCTACTTGATTTACTGCAATTCTAAACATCCCACAATCAATATCATCCTCAAAACTATGGGAAGGAGCTCCAACTGTACCATCTTGAAGACGAACTGTCAACGCATAGATATGTCGCCAAAACTTACCGGCAAGAGTACCGAGATCATAAGTGTTACCACTTCCTGGACGAAAATGCTCTACCAACTCTACAATAGTGCCATCAGAATCAATTCTTACAACTCCAGCTTGTATTGAATCGACTATCTTAAGCCCAGCCCCGGTACCCCCACCCATAGCAATATCTATGAACAGACCGTTAGATGTTTTTAAAACGGCTTGTGTTGCGTCGAACAGCATCCTTTGTACGCCCGCCAGTGTAACGCCTACTGTATTGCCAGACGGCTTGTATAAGCCTGTGAGCAAGTCTGAGGTAAACGTGTAACTAGGCGCGCCCACCGCCCCGTCTCCTACGCTTACAATAGATGTCAATGAACCTACAATCCATGAAGAACCATCAAAACGATATGGAGTATTTTCATCTTCAACCCATTTAACCCAACCCTCTTTAGGTACAAAGAAATGCCATCCACTATAGAAAATAGCGATATCGTGCTCACTACGAGAACCCCATTGTGCGCCAGTAGGTGATCCAGTAAGAATCCAAACCTGGCCATCAACGGGAGAACCTGGTTGAGCTGTTAGCCTATCAGTAACATGGCCTCGAACCATGATATCCAACAATGCAAACGCTACGTTAGCGGTGATGAATCCTGCCGTACCTTCTGCAATAAACGGAAATTTGATGTTTTCGCTATTAGCCATCAGACAATTACCTCAGTTTCGTTGCCTCGCCCAAGTGTTGGGCTTATTTGATAAATACGAAGTGACACAGGATCACCAGGAGTAAGACCATCAGAAGATTGATCTGCAGCTGTGTAGAGATATGTCTCAACATTATCCACTACAACCGTTCGAACTATTGATCCAAAACCTGGTGTAAAGAAATCAATTTCATATTGTTCTACACCGTCTACAAGAGCAGGAATTGAAGGATCTAACGCATCCAAGATATCTCTACTACTACGCATCCACACAATAGTAAGATCATTAGATCCATCACGTTCTCCAGAAACGTTTTTAGGACGAAAAGTTCTTAAAGTTTCAGCTTCATGAGTATGACTTACACTTGACACATTAGCTACATCTTCACCGCTTGGTGTAGGACGATAAAATCGAACATTACCGATTTGTGCTGTGTTGATGCTTCCAAACTCAAGTAACCCAGTAAGCAATACAAATCGCTCTACAAGGACATGGCCTACTGAATGATCTGATGTATCTCTACGACCTCTCCATAACCCTGATAAATCGTATATATTTTCAGATATCAATGTTGCAGTACGAAATCCAATAATTTCATCCCCTATGATGCAAGTATTAGACCCTGATAATACCTGATCTTTTGTAGCTGACGATAAAGTACCTTCATGCAGTTCAATCTGAACTACGCTAATTTCATCCCACACATCTATACTAGGAGCATCAGCTAAAACTGAAAGAGCGATTCCCATAGTAGTTTCTGGAGGAAGAAGTGCTAGGGTTCCGAAGTCAATATCGGTTCCCGAGTCAAATAATGTGCCACCTAAATATAATGCTGAAGGATCTGCAGCTGCGACTGCCCAGTAGAATCCTGACGATCTGATCTCACCGCCTGTAAGCGGTGGGAGGTCTAGTATATGAAGGACAAGAGTAGGAGGCCTATAGATACTGGGTGTAATTATGATATTTGAATCTACTGCGGGCGTGAGTTCAGTATTAAAAGGTCTTTCAACTATTCCCGACACTTCAACTACTCGATTAGCACCGATAAGAACTTGTGTTACTCTGATAATGTAAGTCTCAGATAAAAACACAAGTGTGAGTCTATCATACTCCTTTATCCAGATGTATGAAGGAGGAAGTGAAAACTTGATGTTTAAATTTTCAGCTCTAGACTGCCATAGTAAACGTTGCGCAATAGCACGCGCTTCGGTAGGTGAGAGAGTGAGGGGTAACCTCATTTTTTCAATATTATCTTGAGTTGAGTCAATAAGACGTTCACGTTGAGCCCCCGGCTGCAAATCTTGTTCAGAATCTAAGTGCTCAATTGTTACTTCCTGAGGCATGAGAAAATCAGCGCGGTCTTCAAATTCAGCATCAGGAATATCAGGGCTGTCACCTTCTACAGCTCCAAGGAATAAATTGTCAATATCTCCAGTATCTGACTCACCTCTAGGTTTAAAAGTAAGAACTCCTTCCCTTTCAACTATTATTAAATCATAAGCCAGTAGGAGAGGCTCTAACTGTTGGATAGTTGGCTGGGGTCCAGATACTACGTATCCACGCAATAACGCAACGCAAGCAGTAGCATCAAATTGAGACGGTAGTAAACCGGCTTCCGTCAAAATTCTAGCAATGCAATCTCCAACTGTGAAGATAGGGCTTACCGGATCCGCTTCTACGAATAGTGTAAAATTAGGAATACGACCACCGAATTCGGTAAGGTTCATATTCTCTATCACTATGTAGGAAGTTCCACGGAAAGCGGGTACATCTTCCTCCTCAGCTTCAATAATTGCATCAGCGGTCTGAGTTTCACTTCCATCGTGAAATACAACTGAGTTACATAAATTAAAAAATTCAGGTTGAACCTGTAAAAGATTAACACTAGCTCCTGATTCATCTATAAAAACATCCGTATCACGTCTAATACGAAATTGAACCACAGTGCTATCTACAAAACTCGCTTCTTTCACCCATTCGACAAAGAATGTTCCATTATTCTCGCTGTTAGAAAATCCAGATACGGTTATATCAAGATCTCTAACAAATCCAGGAAGATCAAGGCCCGGAATCACAGCCTTCAAAAGAGCTTTTTTATATGTAGGAAGTGCGACGTTATCTATTAGAGCATCACCACTTGTAACTGCCACAGTTTTAGCTAGAGTGGCAATATTCTTATCATCAGCAAGAATTTTAATAACAGCATTAATTGGACCCTTACCGATAGCAATTGCAAGATCAACAAAATATTGATAAGTTATGTTGATTCCAGAAGGGGTTCCCCCCTTACCGCCAACCTCTTCTTCAGTTTTTACAACGCGAACTTTAGAAATCCATATCACAGTTCCAGCAATACGATTAGAAGCCCCGTATAATTTGAATACGGCGGCTCCCTCAGACGCGTTTTGAAGACGTAAAGATTCCCAGCGTGGTTGTTCATTTACAGGAACATCATTTCCAAATAATTCGGGAATAAGTATAGTCTGATCTATAAGGCCTCCAAGCGTAGCTCCTACAGCACCTCCAAGAGGACCTCCAAGAGCCAAACCTGCGAGACCTAATACGACAGCTGCCATAATCAATCTCCTTGAGGCAATCTATATGCGCACACGATACGATCAGCCCAGATACCCAATTCAGTTTCAACAACTTTTCGCATCATTATTGAATGAATAATCGTATTCTTCTCTGTTAGAAACGCGGTATGCTGAGCTAGTTTGGTACGAGTAGATGACCATAAACAAAGTACATCTCCCGGACAAGCTTCCTTAGGAGCAACATAATCACACCAACGCAAAAATTCAAAATGAAGCAATGATGTATCTGGGGAACGACGATAAGTTATATAATCATAGTCCTGAGGAACTAGATTTAATTCTTTCGCTGCGCAAATTACAAGACCGACACAATCAATACCAATACCCTTTAATCGACCTTGATGAGCAAAAGGGGTACCAATAAATTCACGAGCTTTGGCAATTATTTCTGTTGAAGTGGTCATTAGTTTTTATCTCCGCCAATTTCAATTAAACGATCTTGACCAGGTAAGAAGGGGAAGCCTCCAAAATTTTCAAGATTGTTAAACTTAGAAATATTTGTTGAACGTTGTTTATCGCATCCTGGAAAAATATCAAATGTATCTGAAGCGGCAATATCAAACTTAGTCGGTATTCGTAGAGTTATTTCGCCTGTAACATCTACGTAATCAAAAATTTCATTGACTAGTCCTGTGTTTGCGCCAGTCTTCCACACTATATTTCCATAGTTGAAGAAATCATCACTTTGACTTCCTGTCGTACTGGTGAACTTAAGACGCTGACTAGATACCGCATTGACTGAGCGGGAATTTTGTCTTAAAAGTGAGAGATCAAATTTACACCCGGGATCTCCAAGTTCATGACGACAAGTACGTGAATACACATCGCCTTGATTACGCTGTAGCTTACCTGTTAGTCCAACAATTTCAGCTTTCCAAATTCCTTTTACCCAAACCGTTTTCTGGACAAAGAAAATCTGAGTGAAATGTTGGATCCATGGATGTCTCCAATCTACAAGAATCACATCAATCTGAGCTCCAATATATCTACCTGCTCTCAAATCATCATGTGTGATGCGAGAATCGGATAGAACACCTGTTATGGTAAAATTCTGAGATGAAAGCCCGGCCGCTGCTTCTATGGCTGAAGGGTCCATTCCATCGGCAGGGTCAAAGGTCTCACCTAGGGAGTTGATGAACATACCAGTATCTGTGAGTCTAAGAATAATCCCATCAGTACGAGTAATTCGCCAACACGTCGCATAATAATGATTAGTGCGAGTTAATAGCCCGCGTAGAGATCCTGTAGGTTGCTGGGTCATGGTGTAATACTCGCATCATCAAAGTCTATAAACAAACCGGCTGCATTGTCACTGATTTGTAGTCCATAACGACTACTATCAGAATTAGTCAGCAGTTGATTAATTGCTGTAGGAGTTGGGCCAGTAAAGAATCCATAGAGAGTATACTCAGGACGATCCTTACCTCCAGATGGGAAATTTCGACGGAACAAAAATCTATCAGGTCTTTTACTCATCGTTCCGCCGAGTAGGAATGTTGATCCTTGATCTTGGGCATAATCGTAGGATACTCGTTGTTGACTACCTGCGGTGAGAGTACTACTAGGAAGTGCTGCTTGACAAGGAACTACACCGCCTCCCATATTAGCGTCAGATCCAGGATTATTGGATATGTCTGACATAGTTAGTCCAAATCCATCTACAGAATCTATAGCAAGTCCCATGCAAAATGAGACGTTATTTATAGGAAATAAGCTTGAACTAGCGTTGATAACGCAATCCATCGCACCCCCTCCTCTAACAGACTCCGCCCATTTACCAAACGCAAAGATTCGATATTGAGTAGGACCACCGCTGTTATTCGGGAATAGTAATAGTAGACGATCAGCATCCTCAGCTATGAGATAACCGCTGGCATCTGCCTCAGTAGCAATAGGGACGGTCGCACTGTTGCTCGGACCTACCCCAATCAATTCAGTATTGGGTGGAACATGCTCCACAACAGCACTACCGCCTGACCATGTAATAGTCTCATTGTGCAAAAATCGGCCGTTAGCTCCAGTAACGACTAATCTATTTTGACTAGTAGGAGTGTAAGTGCTGAAAGTACCTGTTAAACCGCTAGTACTTCCTGTGATGGTTCCTGTAGGAGCGGATCCTGTAACACTTCTAAGAAAATAAGCGTTTGATTCTCCCATTCTATACCAACAAAAAGAAGGATATCTATCAGCACTAGTGGTGAGAATTGTAGCGGTTGCGCCTGAAGTAACTCCTGTAAGAGTAAGAGAAGAGAGTTGACTAGTAGTCGGAGTCCCGGTTGTCCAGTTTCCTATGAAAATGCATCCGCCCAAACTACCATCATGAAATACTTCAAGAATAGGCGCCGCGTAAGTGCCACCATCTACATTGAGAGTCTCACCTCTTACGAAGAACCCTGTGCGAGACGAAGTACTGAAGAAAATGGCTGTAGTTCCATTAGCCCCTAGAAATTTACTGGCTAAGTCAAAATAAGCTGCTCCGATGTTAAACCCAGCACAAAAAATTCCTGATGTCTGATTTGATCCTGTAGACAGCGATCCAACACACATACTAATAGTGTCTCCACCCGGAGGTCCAGTAGCGCCCCCTCCCGTAGGGTCTCCGGAAACAAAGTCAAAGAGACAAAATTCTGCTCCATCGGAATCTCGTACTCCAGCACCTCCTTGCTCTCCTGGAGTGGAACCCAGCTTAACGGCAGTACCATGAGGAGACCAATTGGTGAGGCCTGGAAGAACATTGTCAAAAAAGTCTTTTATACATCCCCTCATATCAGTGGGGACACCTTTAAGACGTTGAGTCCAAGTTAGTGAAAGAGTCATGATTCAATCCTTTTCTTAAGCGTCCATTGTAACGCCGCGTCCGTCCATAAGTGCTGTGAGAAATTCTCTTTGAGTTGTTATAGTTGCCTCATCATGGGTAGTATCATGTATCGTACAATAACCCATCTTCCCATCAAAACGATTAAGAGAGGTTCCACTACCCCTGGCAATTCTTAAAACATTATGACTTGCGGTGGCCGATTCAATTGTTATAGAAACTTCAGAATCAGGAGATGCAACATCCGATCCGTTAAGATAGAGTTTGCAATCTACCCCATCGCCTACAATTACGATTCCATGCCAAGAACCAGAAGCCGCCGACACACTCACTGTGTAGAAGGAAGATCCAAAGACTACAGCGAAAACGAACACTCCGGTACTCTTATTCCATAAGCACCCACAACCAGGGTTCGAGACAGAACTATCTTTGTTATCAAAAATGGTTTGAAGGGTATCGCCAACGTCATCTGCATTAAATGATAGATAGATTGTGAAGACTCCGTCATCCTGAATAAACCGGAAGTCATCAACGTCTCCTGATGGAGGGCTACCTACATTGGTAAATCGATCGCCCCCATCAAATTCTGCGCCTTCTGTCACCCAAGCAGGATCCGCACCATCAGGTCCTGTTGTGTCCCCTCTACGACCAACGAACGCGCCTACGTCTAAATCACTGGTAAGCACTTGTCCCGTAGGTCCGTCATCAAACGACGTAGCAAAAATAGAACCATCAGTTTGAAAAATAGGTTGCATCTCATCTAGTCTAGCCTGGAAATAAGTGCGAATATTCGCTAGTAGTTCTGCGTCTGGAGGGGCTTTTAGAATTAACGCCTCACGCTCATTCATCTGACTAAAACCAGCAGCGGTTCCATATTTACCCATCCATACCGGTGCCGACTGTAAAGCGCGAAAATCTGCAGCGGAAGCAGTTACTTCTGTATTATCATCAATGCGTAACTTTACGTCTGAAAGGTCAAAAATGGCTTGAACTAGGTGCAAACTTCCATCATTTATCTGCTCTGCTTCTACAATATAGCTTACCGTTCCGGCAGAGTTTCTAATTATAAAGGAACACGCGTTTCCCCCAGCAAAGTGTCGTGTAAATAAAACCCACTCACCGTTAGATCCACTAATCCATTTGGAAATAAGCACCTTATTAGAGCTTATTTGATTTGTGTCTAGTATGGTAAAGATTGCTATCCCACCCGCCAAACCAAAATCAGCATCGCTGGGAACAGTCATACCATCGTCGGTGCCGTCGAATTCAATAGCTGTAGCATTGACTTTTGGCTGCTCTGCATCTGTGGTCTGCTCTAGATCATGACCACCTGGTCCTTGATCAGCCCAATCAGTGAGAAACGTATCAGGGGAGTCAAATCGAATACTACGGCCACGATCATAGATCCACCAAGCTGCAATAAGTTCTGGAATCTGCGCTGGAGTCCAACCTTTAAGACCTAATCTCAATATAGTAAGTTCAGGACTACTAAGTACAGGAGGATCAATGAGAGAAGGCATTGAACCTCTAAGGTTTTGCACTACAGGCCGTGCGATCAACCCTCCTTGAGATGCAATAGAAAGTATTGAATTATTCAATACTCGATCTAAAAAGTGTAATCCCGAAGTAGCAACCCATCGACTCTTCGGATCTATAGCATTATTGAAATCAACAATAACTATTTTCGGCTGATGAGTAGCAGGCTGGCTATGAGGCCCTGAAATGGTAGGGCCTCCTGACCCTAGAATAAAATCTCCTGAGAACATATAGACTAATTCCCACTCCATACGTACGAGTGAAACTTCTACAACAAACTCAGTAGAAACAGTATTCATCCCGCTAACAATTTCAAAGTCTAAAATCGTTCCATCAGCGAGTCTGAATTCAATGTCTGATCCATCAGCCTCCATACCTTGAGTCGCAACTTTGGAAGCAGTATCAATATTCACAATAGTCACAGGATAATCAACCCAATCTTGTTCACCTGAAACTTCGCGAACAAGAAGAGTCATTTCAGTACCAGTGAGCAATGGAACAAAGACATTAAGGTCTTTAAGTATAACCACCCATTGTCCTGCCACTGTTGAATTATCAGCAAGATAACATAAAGATACTTTCTTAGTAGCGATTATTGAAAGTAGAGAACTAGCGTTATCATTGAGATCAAATTCAATTGTATCGCTTACATTGATCACAACAATTTCAGTGCCAATATCTAACCCAATAGCACTCGGCATTTTACCGTCTAGACTACCTACTTGAGGATCAACACTAACTACACGACCAAAACGTTTGGTGCGAACAAGGGAAAAATTAGCGGAAGGTTCTAGATAAATAGATCCACCCTGTAAAGAAGACTTATATTGACTAACCATCAAAATGCCTTCCACTCATGGAATCCAGAATTATCAAGACCAACGATCAGGGATAATATAGCCCCGTCCACCACAGTGGCAATTCCTAATTCAACCTTATCTTCAATATTGTAGGAAAAACCTGATCCCGCTACGTTCTCAAAGATAAAGTGTGGGCCTCCAATCGGCATATTACTAGCGACTGTAATACGAATAGTACGACTGGCTGAAATTGGAGTTATACGTTGTATCTTACCATCAGTAGGACTAATTGTAATGTCCGAATTAAGAGTAAGAGCTTGACCTCCTCCAGGATGTATTTCTTCGTTGCTCTCTAATCCATCAATAATTTCCACCATCTCAATAGATGGAAGAGAAGCAACATCAAACGCTTCAAGATTTATAGCCAACACTTCATCAATGTTCTCTCCGAATCTCACAGGTACATGAAATTTACATCCTCCCTTTACTACTTTAGAAGCTGGAGGCGCCGTATTAAAAATTATTTCCCCTGTATTGTTGTTGATAGTGTAATCAGTCGTTTCAACTTGCAAGACACTGTCCAGTTCAATAATTTCAGTTCCAGATTGAATTTTTTGAAGAGTACGAACTCTAGACAAAGATCCAAATTCATAAGTCTTGGACATCTGGAAGATAGTTGTGCTACCATCTCCCACTCCTATGATTTGATCATCCTGAGCTGGGTCGCTACGACCGTTTGCCGCAGTGGTAGAATCATTAGGGTCTTCAAATCTAAACCCAATAGCTGCACCACGAACAGCAATAACAAATTTTTGAAGGGAGTCAAAATCTTCGCGAGTACGTGTGTTCGCAACCCCTATATATCTACGTCGTGAAGTTGAAAATCGGCTGACACGTTCTTCACCGCCTGAATCAAGGGAAATAATATGAGTGCGATGACCCGGTCCTCCCGACGTTCCGAAGCTGAGCTTCGTTGGAAATATAATTTCTTCAAACGCCATAGTTATTTCCTATCGCCTATTTAAGCGTCTCTTAACAGCACGTTCAATCTGAGGTAGTGACCTACGAAAACTATTAGCGTCAGGAGTTTGAATGTTGAATATAAACGTATCACCACCACCTCCAACACCCTCAGCAGAAATTCCTAGTGAACCATCTGATGTACGTTTTAGAGGTACTACCGCTTCAGGTCCAGATTCCCCTGCTAGACCTATTCTTCCCTGGGGAAGGGGGAATAGACTCGGCCTGTCAATTATACCTCCGTCTCCAAAGGGAACAACTCTATTTCCTGAGAATATTCCGCCTTTCTCAAAACTACCCCCAAACGCCGCTCCGACTCCCCCTGTGATAAGCGCAGATATAGCTTTTGAAAGAATAGCCTTAGACACAGTCTTGAAAAGATCTTCCAACGCTTCGTTCGCTGATTTAGCTCCCGTAATCACGTCCACAAAAGCATCCGCAAGTTTACTGCCGATTTCATCCAGTATGGATTTAATTTCCTTTAGAACTCGTAATCTACGAGCCTCGGCAGTAAATTGTCTCAAAGCCTCTTTGCCCTTATCTGTACTAAGAGCTCCAGATTCCATTAATTCCTGTCGTACCCTCTCAATAGAATTAAACTCCTCAAGAGCAGTTCCTGAAAAACCTAATTGTCTTTGTTGAAATCTTAGCCCCTCAGTCATCTTTTCAACGCTTTCTAGTGAGTCTTTTACATTCTGCCCGAACTGTTTCAACTCAAAAGCTGCCAATGCTATCTCAATATCCCCAAGACCATTTTCTAATAAGCCCGTCTCTAGCGCACCAATTGCGACAAGTTTATTAAAGAGTTGTTGTGCTAGATTGTATTCCATCAACTCGATATCGCTAAGACCAATTTTATTAGTTTGATCTATAATGCCATTAGTTAACTCTTTTACGGTAGTTTTTTGAATTTTTTGCTGCTCTTCAAAAACTAACTGAGTACTTAATCCTCCTTCAATAGCACCTCTAAGATCACCTACAGCTTTCGCTTGATCTTGCAACGCTTTTATGCGATTTTCTCTACCAGATACTCTACCAGATCCCAGTTTAGAACGAGACAGATTATCTAGCTGCTTATTTAACTTAGCAATTTCTGCACCTATTTCAACACCCCTGTCCACTAATATATCTAAGATACGATCAAGTTGATCATCGACAGCTTTCTCAATCCTAATCAAACCTTTGGGCTTAGTTACATCAGCTTCTCGTTGCACTTCAAAGATTTTCTCAATAGCACTACGAACCGCGTCACGACCTTCAGTAGCAGATACTTTAAGGCTATCACGTAAACTTTGAGTACTTTCGGAAAACGCTGTCTCAACATCTTTAAAGAAATCTCGATTAAACTTATCAATCAAATCCTTAGTACTACTGCTTGGACCTAGAGCCTCTGCAACCTCTTTAAGACCGAAACGATCAACAGCCGTACCAATATCGAATGATTGTATTAACTCTCGAATAACTACGCTTTGAGCTTCTTTAGCTTCATCAGCTAATTTTCTAGCAACAAGTGCTTGACCTTGAAGCTCTGAAATACGCTTTTCAGCTTCAGCGATAGCATCTTCAAGAGGCTTAATTGCACCTCCTGTAAGACTAAGAAGTTCTCTTGAGATAAATCCTATCGGCCCCCCATCTGCTGCCGCACCTTCTAGGTTTCTAAAAGGATCATCACCTGGGGTAACAGCAGCAAAAAGAGATCCTTTACGACGCTCTTGAATTTCCTCGATAAGAATACTCGCAGCACGTTGTTGATCTCTTAGAGCTTTTATTTCATCAAGAAAATTTTCCCCTGCTCTTGCTAAATTCACAGCACTAGATGCGTCTGCTAAGTTTTGAACAGCTCCGGATGCAAGATTAGCTTCACGTGCCATACCTTTTAGAGCAGTAGCTATCCCTATAAAAACAGTAGCTAAGAGAAAAATACCGGCTTTCTTCGCAGTTGAGCCCACCGTAAAAATAGCTACAGCAAGTCTACCTAGGAATAACACAATCTTAGTTCCAATGATTAACACAAAGACTTCTAAGATAGTCATTAACACATCTCTTACAATCAACGCTTCTCTGCTGACTCCTTTTAAAGCAACCTCTGTCCCAGCAAAAGCTCTAACGAGCTGAGCTGCCCCTTCAATTACACTCTTTAAACCAATTGCAGATTCTCCAGTAGCAATACCGAACTCTTCAAAAGCAGATACCAATCGACGCAACGCATCAAACGTTGAAGTACCGACTATTTTTGCAAACTCTTCTGATGAACCTGCTGCTTTATTAGCCTCCTCAGTAAGATCCCGTAGATTTTTAACATTCTTAGTCAGAGCTAATGCGGCCGCGAATTGTCTACGACGAAAGATATCAGTAGCGTCGCCAGCTTTAAGATTAGCATCTGCTAACTTCTGGAAGATATCTACTAAAGAATTAGCTTGAGGGTTCAGCTCTTCAACTGTTAATCCTAAACGTTCGATAGCTCGTCTAGCTTTTGGAGTAGGTCCTAGAAGACTTGCTATAATTCCTCTCAAACCAGTTCCCGCTTTAGACGCCTTAATACCGGCGTTACCAAGAGCACCAGCAGCAGCAGCGGTCTCTTCTAGGGATAATCCAAGAGAAGCTGCGACTGGACCGACAAACTTCATGACCTCACCGAGTTGTTGAATATCGGTGTTAGAACGATTAGTGACAGTTACAAACGTATCTGTAACTCTCGAAGCCTGTTCTGCTTCTAATCCGTATGAACGAATAGCAGTAGCCGTGATATCCGCAGCTTCTGCTAAATCTAATTGGCCCGCTAAGGCCAGGTTCAGCACTCCGCTCAAGGCCGCCGTGCTTTCGCTCACAGCAAATCCTGCACGGCTTAGTAGTAACAACCCCTCAGCGGCTTGGGTAGCCGTGAAGCGTGTTGTAGCGCCTAATCGACGTGCTGTTTGTTCTAGCAATTGCATTTGAGCAGTTTGCACTTCTAATGCGCTAGTTGTTCTAATAGCAACCGCTCGAACACGCAACATCGTCTCCTCAAATTTTACGAATGTTGTGATAACCTTTCTAACTAATAGGATACCTCCGAATGCAGAAGTTAACGCGGTAATTTCCCGGGAGAGAAATCTAGCAACAAGACTCATTCTGCCGAATGCACGTCTTAGAGTTCCAAGTCTTTTTGAAGCTCTTGTAGCTCCTTTCCCTACTCGGTCGAAGGCCTTTACGACCTCTGCAGATCCTGCAGACCTCAAAATTACAGTGAATCTTGACATATCACTTCTTCCTAGATTTATCCTGTCTATCTCTGAAGTATTTGAGCGTTGTGTAATCCATCGATTTGATTAGATGTATTGTATCCTCTCTTTCATCTCTTGAAGAAATATCTTGCTCGTCCAAGTAGGATATAATCTCAGAATAAGCGATTGGATTAGCTCCATAAGCACCCGAGCTTCGACATTGATCTAGAACAGAATAAGCATCCCATATCCAATGCAATGTTAAATCTAGCTCAGGTACATCCTCAAGAATCTTATCGAGTACTCCTGCCTTCTCATAGTGGGCTAATCCAGGTCCGTTGACAAGCCACCAAGAGAGGTGCTGAGTGAGTTTCCCTCATCTTCCTCCAGACTTTCTTCAGCAAACGACGCTTCATTCTGGACGATATCCATGATTATTTCGTAGAGCGGAGCGAAGCGTTCAGAAGTTAAAAGTTCAACTGATTTCTCTTCGCTAAAAGGAACCTCAACGTCATTATCATCTTCCAACCCTTCCCAATCACGAACTAAGAACCGAGCACACGCTTCTCTAAGGATTGGCTGAACCTTCTCTTCGGTTTTAGCGTCAAGTCTTCCTCGGTCGATCTGACGTTTATAACTCTTGGCTTTGCGACGAATAAAAGACTTGTACTCAGGCGAACTGGTAGACGCCAGCTTAATACGAAAGTCTTCTTCGATATTAAACCATCTACCCTCATTAGCGGCTTTCACATCACGTGCGAATGAACTAAGTTTAACAGATCTCTTTTTCTGACTCATTTTATTCTCCTAGGTTTAGAAACAACTTCCACCAATTAAGAAGCGAGACGATGAATACGAAGTTGATACGCCTTAGTTTCATGACGAAATGATTCCCACGTCATTTCAGCGATCACATCTGTATTCTCACCACTGACAATACGAGAACCATCTGTATATTTAATACGTGGAACTTCAATGATGTAAACGTTACCAGCAGTATCCTGAAGTACTAGCCAAAGTTCACTATCCTCAAAATCCAGATACTTATCAAAAATGGCTTTGTTTTGGAAGTATTGTGTCAACGCTCCTGTAATTAAGGCGCTACCCGATCCGTAACCGTCTGGAATTATTGATCCAAGAATTGGTCGTTTTCGGAGATTGTTGTTCACGGCCATGTTAAAACTGGTCGCTGAGAAATCCGAACTTCCACTGCCGCCTTCTACAATCCTCGGAATATGATCCACTGATTGATAAATCTTATTCGAAGCAGCTGCAATCAATGTGGTGACACTAGTAACAGCAGCAGACGTCTCCAATCCACCAAGCATACTTAGAGTCAAGGTCATGACACCCTCAAGAGGAATATCAAGAGATCCATTTCCAGAGAACAATGTATCGAAGTTAGCAAACTCACCAGCTAGATCGTTGTACTCACGTTCAACGTCAAAGCTATTCTTGTTCACTCCCTGGGTGATATAACTGCCAGGTTCGATAGTTACAGTATCACCAGCAGCTTCGGTCACTAGTGTGATAAACTCAAGAGTAAGAATATCATTAGTAACGTTTATAACTGAAATACGGGCGAGACCATTATTCGCTGATTCTGTAAATCCGCTAATACGAATAATATCACCGACTACAAGAGCGGCGAAATCCTCTGCAGTAGTAGACTCTAACGTATTAACGCCAGACGTGGTACTGTAAATCGTACCGCTAATATCCTCCTTAGGAACATCGTGCGGAGTGATTGTAACTGAAGGACCAGCGGCTTCTACAACTAGGTCTGGGAGCTCCACTGTGAGAGTATCATCCGTTAGAGTAGTAGTAGTTACTGATATTACTCGTTTAAATCCATTATTCGCAGGATCAACAAATCCAGACACTTCGACAATATCACCGGCTGCTAAACCTGTAAAAGCGTTCACCGTACCGCTAATATACTCTTCAGCGGCAGTGGCTTGAATATCGGTGCCACTAATTGCAGCAAGACTAGTCCATGGAAGAGATTGAAGAAGTTCTTGTAAAAACTCATCATAAATCTTATAGCGAAGCTCGGCTGCAAGATCACCATCAACCTGAGCTCCTGTACGAACAATTTCCTCTACCATACGATCATCGCGAATAGTAGTACTCGGGACCGTATCCGTAGTTTGTTTAAGTCCGTCGGCTGTAAACTTCAATTGACGCCATTCGTCAATCATGCCGACAACAACACCAGCCGAATCTTTTCGACGATATGAAAGACTAACTTGATTTGCGTCTGCACCGGCCATTGAATTAACTCCTGTCTACGGGTTTACCTTCACGTTATCCTACAACAATCCCTTACGAATTTTAATATCTTTAACACTAACTTTCAACGCGCTGTGTTCATTAGCAATTTCACTCTCTAGTCCTGCACGAACTATCCTTACATTTGAATCCCATAATAAGCGCCAATAAAGAGAAAGTGTTGCTGGAATCTGATAACCAACAGTCTGTAAACGTACTAATAGATGAGCCTTCCCTTCTGGAAGAGATCCTTCAACATCAAGTACAGCAAATTCTCCGCGCACTCCCAACCCTCTATTAATCGCGTCAGCGGCTTCTGTAAAAATTGGATGACGAACAAGTTCATCCCTCCAATTTTCTGGTTGGCGGCGATACTCTATGGCTCTGTCAAGATCAAGCAATGCAATTCGATCTCTTCTAGTCCAATTATGGCCGCATCCTCGCAAGGGAAACGGAACGTCACTTTTCTCGTCTATAACGATCAGCTTCAATCCTGACAAGGTTGTATCTGGCCATTCAATAGTTCTTGGTGTGACTATCCAACTCATGGCGTTATTACAAGTCCCCGCGCTTCGAGAGCGTCCTTGATGACATTAAATGCTGTGTTGCGCTCGATAGAATCAAGCGCCTTAATCCAGCCAGCCCCATAATACATTCCTTCATTATGTCCAGCACCGATGCCTATTGATTGATTTCCAAACACTTCTTCCGTTGCATGACTTGGAAATGGCTTACTCGGCATGGATATAGAAGTGTCTTTAAGGGTTGTTCCTTGATAAATCTTGAGTGTCGAATTATCGTAAACAAGGAAAAGGATGATTGTCGGCTGTCCTGTATATGCGTAAGACACCATCGCGCTCACAGCGTTGTAATAAAACACATCCACGTTGCCGTTAAATGTTCTCAATTCTATAGAGGCTGACGGGAAATTAGTATAATCAGCTTTGGTAAATAGTTGACGATCAGACGACGGCGTTGGCAATTTCGCAGCGATCAACATTGTCCACTGAGCTGCTGAGACTAGAGGGCCTGCTGTTCCGAACTTAACCAAGTCTCCCCCATCATAATCAAGACCCTCGGCTATCCACGTAGGATCGGCGGAGTCTACTCCGGCCGTAGTTCCTAATTGACCATCGGCAGACCCTACGGAGTCGAATAACGTTTGCCCTGATCCTGTAAGGTGCCTCCACTCAGCCACAAGGTTTGTCTGGGGAAGAAGCGGACCAACAACATCAAACGTTACAGAGTCTTCTGTAAACGACTCTGAAACAAATCTTAGCTTCGCGTTAACTTGTTCTGTATCTATTTCCAAGTCTGCAAATGTAGCAGAACCGTTGACCATAGATTTACTTAGTGTCCCGCTGAGTACACCACTGCCAATGAGACTTACAATTATTGTCTCGTTATAACCAAACGTCGGATCACCACGAAGATCTTGAACCTCAACAACAACTGACGGAGAAATCACCACGTCAATTTCAACGTCTGTTGGTTCTACTGTTATAACCATACTAATAGCTAGTGACGACAATTCAAATTCTAGAGTTTCTACGCTTGTCAGCCCTCCCGCTGTCGCCTGCAATTTATGAGTACCGCCGCCAGTAAAGTATAGAACGAACGTAGCACGGCCGTTCCTCACAACCACCGCGGTATCGCCTGACGCAATTGAGCCCGTTCCAGAACTAATCGCTATTGTAATGACAGTTGTACTGTCTGTAGATACTCGAGCAGAGCTCGCGTCCTGTATTTCTATGACAACCGTCAACGGCGTTATTTCGTCAATGTCAACCGGCTGAGTCGATACTGCGAGCTTTGTAGCTGATGCAGAAAGACCCGTAAAGAATTCTTCGTCAGAACGAAAGGGACAAATCACATTAACTTGCCACTTGCCGTTACGCTTTCCTATAATCTTTGGAAACGGAGCGAAGTGAACTATTTCAGGATCAGAGGAAGTGCGTCCTCGAAAATGTATTATGATAGATTTAACTATATCCTCGATATCCGCACTGCCCTCGCCAAGGATACCGAACACTTGAACTATTACTAAACCTAGTTGTCTAAACGTGTTATCGTTGGGAACTCCGAAACTCGCCTGATTATTAACTCCCCAACGTACTGACAGTCGTGCAAAAATAACTTGATTCTTGGGAGGCTTGCGAGAGTCGTTATCTAAGAGAGTTACAAACGAACCCCCCTGAGGAAATGCCGCTAAATAATCAGTCTCTATTTTTTGTCTAATATCTCGAATGGTAGTAGTCATCACACTTCTCCGAATTCTGCTTCTATCTCAGAGAAGGCATTTTCAATCCATCCATCAGGAGCTTGCGTACTACTACCTTGATCGAGTAGGTCCAAATAAGATACGTTATTAGATATAAAAATAGTTGGCAATCTCGTCTTAGGAGATTGACGTACTCCAGGTTTTAGAGCTCTATCTATGCGCGAAAGTCCATTATTTATAACTTGAGACTCACTAAGTTCAGTTGATTGTGAGCTAGGTATTTCATCCTCCGATGGATTTCTAACACCGACAATCCAATTACCTCTTGCGTGACCTGTTTTAACAGGGGTTGGAGAAACTAATTTTGTAAACAGGGTTCCGACAACTCTTCTCATAAACTTACGACTTTGCTGATGAGCTGCGCCTGAGTCATCACGTAACTCATTGAGAAATTGACGTAAGTTATCTTGTACTGGCATCACAACCTCACATGAAGTTCGTAAATCGCTGTTTGCTCACCTGAATCGTGCTGTTTTACCTTAACAACTTCCCATCTATCCGATCCTTGTATTACGGTCATTCCAACTTCTGGAGTAAAAGCTAGACCACTAGCCGCGATGATTATCCAGTGAGTTGCTGTCTCCACATTATCATCGCTCACAAGGCTCGTCTCAAGTTCGAATGGAGGGCTAGCCTTTACGACGTGTGATGCTGTGGATATTATCGGCTTTGACGTTACGGGATCGTAATCGTTGTTATCCAACTCGATCTCAACAGTAGTATTGCGACCGAGTTTTTCGAGTATAATTTTTGCTTTCGGTACCAATTTGTCATCAAGAATAGTCATTGCTACCCTCTTATATTGAAAGACTGCGCACCAGGACGCCCTCCGAGAATAAGTTCCGCGATCAAAGCGTCTACCTTGAAAAACTTCGGCACCGTAGTCTTTCCAGAGCTATCATATCGAACCTCGACCTCCAAAGGGCCTACCTTATCCCTTTCCATGACAATATCACCCGGAGAAGATGAAGTAATATCAGGCTGAAGAATTATAGCGTTGATATGACGCAGTGCCGCCTCTACCGTTGCATTTTCTAATACTTCAGGGAGTTCATCGTGAACAAAGACTCCACCGTCGTAATCAACAACTCCGGAACGAGGCCAATCTAGTCTTTGATCGCCAATATTGTTAGTACGATGCCCCTTCCAAATCGGGCCGTATTTAGAATCTAGATATTCAGTACCTATTCGTAGAGCCTTCTCTTTATCCCCTACAGAAGCCCCCGTCCAGGAAGCGTCATTAGTACGATTTTGAATGTAAGTATCGGCATCGGCTACTGAGATATAACTTTCAGCGTCGATTAACCCACTTCCATCTTCAACAATCAGTGCCATGACAACTTCCTGGACAGGTTTTTCCGGGGACGTCAGGTTGGGAGATTAGCCCTCGTCTTCTCCTGCCTCCTCAAGCAGTTCGATGAGAGTTGTCTTATTAGCTTTGCTGTCATATTCGACCTCGAGCTCATCCAACTTGGCTTTCAGCTCTTTGACAGTCCAGCTAGAGTACTCACCATCATCGTCTTCGCCTTCCTCATCAGGCGTTACGGGCTTTAACGTATTCACAGGGCCTTTGATGACTCTTTTTACAGAGCTTTTGAGCACCCCTCCCGATTTATCCGGAGAGAGCTTTTCGCCGACCACTTCGGTGTAGCCCTTGCGCTTCCAATCGTTTGCCTGAGACACATTGCAGATCAGGATTTTGTCCGTTCCGGGAATCCTGAGTTTAACAGTGGGAACAAATCTCACTTTCATAATTACCTCGATGTTTGATGTGTGATGTTACGATAAAACAGATTTAAATCGCGCCACCGATACGAGCGGCGAGTTCCGGACGCACAAGTTTTGCTCCGTATAGGAGGTCAAACTCCCAAACGTTCTGCTTGTGTTGACGGCTGAACTCAAGACGTAGCGAAATCAAGGTGACTGGATCAGTCATAACCTGAATAACGCTACCGCTTGGGTTTTCCGTTCTCTGGGCAAGAGGACGCATGGCGAACGCGAAAGCGTCTCGGTGAAACACCATGTTGACTTTATGCGATGCTCGCATAGTGACTACGGTAGTGTCGGGAACCGCTTCTATGAGAGGAGGCTGTATTACGACGGTTGCCAAACCGCCTCCGTCCGAATCCACATCCGCTGTAACCACGTAAGTCTGATCATGACCAGCGAACGAGATGATATCACCCTCAAGCAACACACCTGTCTCCGAAACAGTGAACCCATCCATAGCGATGCTAGTCTCACCGACTGGTTCTAGTGCAGCGGCAAGAGGCGTTCCGAGAAACGATCCAGCCGTGTGAACTGGAACCGCATCATCGGCAAACCACTCAATGCCGAATCTACGTCCAACCTCGCCCGCGATAAGTGCCTCGCGATCGCCGACCTTCTCGACACTACGAAAAGCATCTAGAGCCAACATGTTCGCCTCAGCGTCAAAATCAACAACGCCGCGACGAAGATCACGTGGACACAGCTGTTTATTCAGGACCTTACGAGCATCGGTGGCATCAGTGACACCGTCAGTCACGTTAAATGGATCAACTTCCGCAGATCCATCTGTCTTACCGACATAGCCGAAAACACCCTTGAACTGATCCCAGATAAAGTCATTGGCTTCATTAGCGAGCGCTTTGACCGCCTCCTCCAACTGCATGGGGAGAAAGTGACGACGTGCATCAATTTCTACCATTTCCTTATCAGTCAGATGGATAGGATCATTTTGACGCCATTGATCCAAAGGTATCTGCACTAGTCCCGGGGTCACGTCTACCGGAGCTGGCGGAACCTCCGCCGCCGTTACAGCGCGAGTAGCCACTGCCGCTGGGATCGGAACATTAATCAACGTACCGCGTTCTGTAGCTTCTGAGCTGAACGAAGAGTTGACCAACCGAGGCATAATCGCACGTTCACGCAAAACCATCAGGCCGCGAGCCAAAATCTTCGGCATGATATTGGCGAGTGAATTCGCCATAACTACATCCTCCTACCAGAGATTTGAGAACTGGCTCACAACCGTGAAATCAGTCCTCCTTAAATCGGACGTCACCCTCTGCAACGTCCTCAAGACTTTTAAACTTACCCTCTTCCATTTGAGTGCGAGTAAGGTTAACAACTTTATCACCAGTTCCCCCGGCGTCAGGAGTACCTCCTTTTTCTTGACCAGTTCCGACACTACCTGATCCCTTCCAAAGAGGTGCAAATTTATCATTAACACGAAATTCTTCTACAAGACCTTCTAAGGTCATAGGAGTTCCTTGTCCATCAGACGCAGCAATTTCACCAGCGGCATCAAGAATAACAGGAACATATTGACCTGCCTCAGTTCGATCCATTCTTATACGCGGCAAAATATGAGGCATGAGAAGATCAGGACTATCCGTGAGCTCTGGAGTGAGAGCTGAACGTAGTCGGGAATCGACTAGAGAAATCTGAAGCTGGGATTCTGAAGCTGTGACTCTCTCTGTGAGGTTACTCATCTCAGTCTTATGAGCCGCGACAAGGACTTGCTCCCGTTGAGACACAGCGGTTTTAGTTTTTTCGTCTAAAGACATGCCTCCGAGTTCATCAGCTATCTTCTTATGTGAGACAGCTTGTTCTGGAGTAATCTCGCCATAGGATTCGACTTTCTTCTTGAAGTCTAGTCTTTCCCGTCTAACGTTTTGAAGACTATTATTTAGTCCTGTAACGTCTTGAAGATCGAGCTTACCCACAGGGATAACCTCCAACTTCCATTGATCGCCTTCAACCTTGTACTCTTTTTGGAAGTCCTCCGAAAGAGCTTCGTGTTCGATCTTGTTAATCAAAACTTTGAGAGCCATGATCTTCTCCATCATTACGCTTCTAACACAGACACCGTCTGTTCGGGTACAACCCTATTCAAGAGCACCGCTCTTGCGTAGCGTGGTCATACCACACCCAAGAATGTCCTGGCAAGAGGCTTTATGGGTATTTTTCGTAAACCCTTGTCAACTTTAAAGTTACAAGCGATATTTTATGTGTTTCAAATCCTATGAAAATAGGTTTTTATTCTTCTTCGTCCAATGGCTTATTAAATCCAGCTACAGTCTTAATGTCTTTTTCTTCTTTTCTCTCTTTATCCGTTGCTTTAATGACCTCTTCGATTTCAGTCGATTCAGCTAACGTACCGCGTCGCTTCATTTCAAAAAGTTCAGTACGTTGATCAATATCTCCGTTTTCACGAAGACGTAAGATAGCTTCCAGATCACGTTCAGACTGAATAGAGATAGTAAATTCTTGATAAATATCTACCTTCCAATCTTCAGGTAGTTTAACTCCATGCCATTTAGCAGCCGCTCCGAAGATCTGTTGAAATAAGATTTCCTCTGCTCTGACCCACATTTGAACTTCGCTTTGATTACGAACTTCATCAATAGCTTGTCCTGTAGCTTTTACATCTCCCATTCCCGCTTTCGGCAAGAAGGGAGCTAAACCTAAAGCTCTCATATCTTCACGAATTTCAGCTAGATGAACTTCACCAGCATTGACTGACTTACCTGAGTGCTCCACCCATCCCAATGTCGCTTCAGGTTTAGGCGATGTAATTAATGTATTTGGAGCAACTGTGATTCCAGCGTCTATTTCATCCTGAGTAAAACCAGTTCCAAGCATAATCGGAACACGCGCATAGTGAAGAATATTGCTTTGATCAGACGCGTTCTGCCAGTGCTCTAAATTCTTTTCAGCCAAACGCAAAAGAGGAGGACTTGCTTCCATTCTAGATCCAGGACTACGATTAGTGAACAAAGTAAATAGAGGTATACCCCCTATTTTCTTGAAAGCGTTGTGTTCACGACTTTCCACTAATTCCCATATATCTCTGCTATTATCCGGATCATTTTTATACAACTCCCATATGTTTGGAAGTATTCGACGAATGTGTGGAACCTCTCTATCTCCAAACGACCCGTTCTTTTCAAGACGGCTTTCTATAATACGAATTTCAATCAACGCACCCGTATCTGGGTCATGCCTCCAGAAAAACAAAGAAGGAGCAGGAATAAGCCTAAAGGTAGCTCTGGCTCCTTGTTTAGCTTCTTCGCTCTTAGAGATGCCTTTCTGTATATTTGAAAAATCAACGTAAACATGAGCCATCCCATGCACTACCGCCCAATATAACAGATGACGACCAAACTCAGGAGTGCTAGTCCCTGCCCCATCTACATCCGTTTCAAAGATCTTCAACTCTTTAGGAAGACCTTTAGATATCTGCAAAGGCTTACTGAATGGACGAGCTACAATCTTATCAGCACCTTCTGAAAAAGCAGGAAATAGAAACGATCTCCTAAGACGAATTGAATAAGTTTCGTCATTCTCTCCTTTTTCTTTAGGTAGCCATTCTTGCGATCTCGACCTCATCGCAAAGGTTCCCCCTATTAGGTCTCTTAAAAGATCCCACTGACCTTCCTCCCGCATCTTTTTATATACGACGCTCTGAGTTGAAACGTCCATTACATGACTAGGCATTAGTCTTCTCCATCATTGCTTTCAAAAGGTTTAAGATCAGTGCTATGATAACGCTCTTGCAAGAGAGTGATTTGATTAGCGTGGTCTCGCTGTATCTCATCAATCTTTTTTATCCACTCTGTTAGATTATGAATGTCAGAACGAACATTCTTAATCTGCTCACTAATAACTTTTACATCACCTCTCATTTGAACACGAATAACCTCTATTTGAATCTTCATCCTGTGAATTACGTAGAGAACTCCTATAAAGAAACTAGCTACTTGTATAATATCACTAAGATGAATATCCATAGCTAGATCGCTTTCAGCAGTCCTAGAGCAAGAGCTCCAAGAAGTTCGTTGAATATACCTGACCACTCAGCCAATTTTTTCGCAATTCTACGCGATTCACGATTGGCGATCATCTCTCCAATAGCCGTAATTTGAGCCTTTCGATATGATATGTCATGACGCGTTTTAACCATACTTCGATCCTTGAATCGACTAGCGGTCCAGATTTCTACAATCTTTTTTAACTGATGCGCTAGCTTTTCATCAGTCTTCTTCTGGTGGAAGTCGTCCCTCGTAGCGTGTATAAGGTTGAGAGCCTCATCCTTCCAATACTTGAGATTAAGCTGAGGAGCCTTTAAAATCTCTTCAAGACCTTCAAACGTTTCTTCGGTTTTAGTTTTACTCATTTTCTTTTTCTTCTTCCTTTTCGATCTTATCGAGTTCATAATCTCTGAACGTCATAAACCCGTCCCGAGTAGTTTCCCATGTCATCCAATCTAGATCATACTCAAACGTGGTTTCGTCAGGCCGTTTACCTTCAAGATGAATGGGAAAATCATCTTTCTGGAGTAGTAGTGCGTCGTCAACAGAAATACCCATTAGTAGAGCCCAGTCTCCGATCACCCGTTGTTCGGCTACATTCCAGTGATCTACGCTAACAGGATCACCGTTCTTCACGGTCACATTACATCCGATAACGCAAAATGTCAATACCGTCATGAGGGTTAGAAGTTTTCGTTTCATATCTTAGTTCTCCTTAAAAAATAGGTCTTTAAAAAGACCAGGTTTTGTGACTAGTGAGGGGTTGGTTCGTCTCTCGCATAACGACCCATAATCAAAGCCCCTGCGGCAAGTAGAATCTTCCCAAGCTCTGCGAGCCATGGAGGATCGAACATTCCGCTAAGTGTTGCGCCAAGTGCCATTAGTAAACCACCGAGGGAAGTCTTCCAATTCACACCCATGATTTTTTCTTTCATTGTCTTTTCCTTTTCTCTTTCAAAACGTGCTGACCTTAACTCTTTTTCCGTCTTCGATATTATACATCCTCGGGTGTTTGCGATTTACATAGTACCCAAAACCATCAGAAAGATGCGTTCGTAAACTTCCTTTCTCTTTGATAAGATTTCCTTCTTCATCTGTTTCACATCCCTCCATATCCTTTATAAACTCAGGGCATTGCTTGAAATCGACAGCGACATGATTAACTCCATCAGCAGTACGAATACGGCTGTTCGAACGATTAACTCGCACACGTTGCTCAGGATTTGAATCATCATATCTAATTTTAAGCCTTTCTTTGAAAAAAGGCTTTAAGACTGCTCGAACCAGATCCCAATCTGAACCCTCAGTAGACGATGAATTTCTACCCTTTCCTGTGCTATCGCCATATAGATGAATATCTATTTCGGGATGTTCCTTTAACATGGCACCCCATCGCGATAAAAATGCTCTACATACTTTTTTCGTGTTGCTATTTTTGAGAATAAATACCTCTCCAATAACGCACGTGACTCCACCAAAACTAGGCGCGTTCTCAAGCCAATTAGGTGCCTTCTGCTCCTGGCAAATAAGCATCACGCCCGGAACTCTATTAAAATCTAAGCAGAGAACTAATGGTCCTGCAGATGGATCAAACGTGAGAGTTCCTGCTGCGTGAACTTCAGTGTCGAATTCGTAGTATGCTAATCCTTCATGACTAATAAACTCGCCTTCATATTCTTGAAGAAACGATCGAAGGTCCATATCGCCTTTAGCTTCTTCGATTTCTTCCGGATCTATAATTTCAGAGGATTTCCACTTGTAAACCTTCCAATTCTTTTTTCCATGGGCGGCTTTACAGATCTCGTAATAATGATTACGTCCTTCAGGAACTCCAATAAGCCACGCCCAGCCAGGTCGACCTCTGGTAGATAGGGCGGGTCGAATATGCTTAGTCCAAGCGTCCGGTCGCATGTTAGCATATTCGTCAAGAACGATTCCATCCAAAGGAGGACCTTCAATACGTTCCGGCTTATCCATACCGACAACGCCTATCGTCGCTCCATTCTTTAAATGAATCGTAAGTTCGCTCTCACGAATTCCATTCGGTTTAATGGCATTTCTTGGCGTCAATAATTTTAAGTCGCCCCAAAAGATGCGTTTTGCTTGATCTCTAGTCGGCGCTGCGCAGACATATAGCTCATCAGGGAACCTGTGAGCTCCCACTGCGCAGATTACTATTCTTCGTTTTGCTAACTCAGTTTTTCCGCTACGTCTCCCCGATGGAACGCAACAGAAACGATATGTCGTATTAAAAAGCTCGTGCTGAGTTTGATGGTATTCGTGGGCAGTCCATCTTTTTGGAAGACCCTCGATAGAAACTGTTTGATCCTGTACCGTTAATCCTAGTAACAGAATCAGAGGTAGAAATGAAATGAATAACCAGCTAAGAAGTCCTCCCAATAGCGCAAAACCTATTGACGCTTTGGAACCTACTCGATCACCAGTTATCGGTCTTCTAAGTCCTCTTAGTAGATACATAAACTTATTCATATCGACCCTTAGTATCGACATGACATACAAGATGAGGCTTTACGTAAGTCTTACACGTACGTCTCCCATCTATGCTGAACAATCTACCACAAAAGAGAGCAAACCATATTTCTTCGCAAGAGAATATAATCTTACAATCTCTTACGACGACAAATTTATTAGGATAGAGTTTAGACAATAGCTCTTGATTTGTATTGAACCATTGAATTTCTTTTAAGAGAGACACTACGTAAACTCCTTGTATCTTATCAACTACCTCTACTACGTAGTTGTTTCTCTATCTTACTTTCAATACGTGCTATGGATTTATTTAAAGTCTCCACAGCTTGTGTGATGCTTTCCATTCTGGAGCCAAGACTATTCAACTCCTTACCAAGCTCATCCAACTCTGTAGTAAGAACTTCGATTTTACTCTCAAAACTCTGGATAAGTATTCGTGCATCTCTACTAGGCTCTATCGTAGTCTTACAACCTATGAACACAAACGATACCACAAGACAAAAACTAATCGTAAGAATGAAAGTAAGAAAAAGATCTCGATACATTGTAACCTCCGATATCTTGACTAGCCTTGGACTTGAATAAAGAAATCCATTGTTGCAGTAGTGGGAGTTCCAGAAGTGACCCATGAAATTCGTAGAAAACGCATCAACGAGTTCGGCGCGAATCTATGTTTTGATCCGACCGCTGTGAGAGCTGCTTCAGCAGCTATATCTAACCATAATGCACTATCTGGAGAATGTTGCCATGTGATTGTGACGCCTGGAGTAGTGCCTCCTGCTAATGCTGTCAGATTAACAGCGAAACTTGGTTTAGTCAATCCCTGTGTGTCGAGAACTTCCGATGATCCGCTTGCTCCTTTTACATCGACCGCAAGATCCTTCATAAGAGCTACTAAATCAGCTTCAACACCGCTTGCAAAACTATCAATATCAGTTGTCATCTTCCACCCCCTATTGTAAAGACTAACTGGCCGAAACTCACTATAGCCGATTGAATAACGCGCTGCAAGCCTTTTATTTTTTCACCGGCAGGCTGATGCTAGGGAACCTCTGAAGCTACTTCGGTTCCCTCTGAGGCTATTTAAAGCCCAGCCCGCTAGTTTGGGCCTGCCTCAGCTCATTTGGACGCTTGAGGGAGCGTCGAACGCGTCGAATGTATTAGTCTTCCTACTCGATTTCTTCGAGATCGTTTTTTAAACTCAGATTTGGAACGCTACTATTTAAAATCGGCATTTTTCCCGCTCCTGATGTAACGATCATCATACCTGCCAGAAGTGTTCTAGTCCTATCCGCAAAGTCGTCTGCTGTATCCGTGTCGTTCTGAGCAGCGATTTGCTCTCTCAGTTGTACGAGTCGAGTAAGCTGATTGATAATTCGATTGATCATCGGACCAAAATCTAGTAGCTTTCTAATTCTTTTGACACTCGATTTTGTGATACCGATTTCTACGATCTCTTCTGTAACCGGACAAACTCCTAAAAGACTTACATCTTCTCCTGTCTCGAATTCTGCATCTTGAAGTTCTTTAAGACGCTTGTGTTGCTCGGCTTCTTGTTTGAGTGCTCGGCTGAGCCTCACCTTAATCATGATAATTTCTTGATCAAGGTCTCTAATGCCTTTATCTTCCTCTCCTACGATATCCACCATAAGCTCTTCCTCACCCTCTAAGAGAGCGTCGGAATAAATTCCATGGGTAACTCTTTTCTTGTTACCGACAGGACCGCCACGGTTATTGCCTCCATGATAGCGACAACGATAGGGAGGAAGTCGATTGAGGTTGTGTTGTTGGTCGAGTTTAAGAGGTTTAGATCTGCAGAACACATGTTGCCCGTTTTCATCTAAAACGCCTGCTCTTTGTGCTCCGCAGAATTGTCCTTTTATGACTTTTTTCCAGAATTCGACCTCCATATCTTCTGGCTTCTCTGTGAACTTCTTTTTGCCGCTAATTCTACTTATAGCACGAATCTTCTGGAAACGGTGATCGATACGAATTTCTATATTGCCTTCTACGCGCTCTTCGTAGCGGTTTTTCTCGGTTTTATGTGTGGGGAGTGGATTTTTTATGATCTTAGCTTTTTTATGGTTCTTTCTTTTCTTCTTTTTCTTGTCCATAGCTATCTGTTCCTTCTTCTGGAGGTTCGTCTATTAAACGACGCTGAACCGATGACTACATTTTCTACATTCGAATAGAAAAATAAACGATTCTGTCAGTTCAGATTCTCTCTGACTAATTAATTTTGTCGGCCCTTTACATATCACACAGTCTTCGTATGATTCATCATCCCATCTGATTTCAACATGACCTACAGCTTCAATTTCAGCGAGTGCTTCACCGAAATCTACATATTCCGAACCACAGCATCTATATTCAGAAACTATACCGAAAGCCGTGTGTCCTGTCAGTACTAATTTTCCTTCAGTATCGCAAAGAGGGCAGATAGAATTCTTAGACATAACTTTGTTTCCTTTTTATTGACAACATTCATCACAGGGATTAATTAATTCGAAAATTTCGTTTCGAATTTGTGATATGCTCGAAATCCTACACAACGCCTCGGTGAGTACGATTTTAGAAACTTTTTTCTTGCCGTACGCGATTTTCCAGGCGGCGTGTTTCTTCTCAACGATTGTTAGTATCCTATGTAATCCATCAAATCGACCTCTTTCATATTCTTCCAGCAATTTCTTTTTCATGGCTTTATCTTTGGATCCTCCTCTGGGGAGTCGTAGGAGGTATGGGTGATAAAGGGAACCGACATGAAAAACTTTAAACCGTTTTTAGGGGGGTATAGGATGTATGGCGAGGGTTTGGGTCCTTACTCTTATAGTACTCTACACTTATCTCTAAATACCTAAATAGTATATATACCCCCTAAATGCGGTTTTAAGTGATAAACGGGAAAGCCTATTGCACTGGGGTGGGGGCTGAGGGGCGTCAAAACTTTTAACGGGGGGTGCTGGGTTTTGGTCATTTTGAAACTTCCTATTGAGGGTGTGAGACCTTAGTAGGTTGACAGTTAAAAGCGGTTTTATACGGGTGCAAGTCTATTTACAATCTCTATTTTAAAAAATTGGATCTATATCTAAGTCTAATTAGATCTATAAGGTTGGATATAAAAGTCTTAAGATATTTTGGTATGAGTCTTAATCTGTGTTAGAAAGATAGAAGATAGAGGATATCTGATCATGAATTGTCATGGAGTTTAAATCGTCGAAAATCTGGTATCAGTCCGAGGCGCGACAGTAGGGTACAAAACAAGGGGGGTGGGGGGTTATGGCGTATACCCCAATTTTAGGGTGCGATAAAATTACACGGTACTAGGTGTAATTTTCGTAGTGTACATATTTAGGTCGTGCCCTAACTAGGTAAGCCCTTAGCCTACAAGGCGTTAGCACTAACGCCGTGCTGCGCCGTACTACCCCACGCTAGGGCAAAAAACAACCCCGGCGGGTTAGGCCGGGGCTGCTAGGTGTTAAGCCGTTAGCTTAAGGGGCTACGCGGCTTTGTGCGCCCGCTTACTAGCGCGCTTGGCCGCTTTACCCTTAACGGCTACCTTGGGCGCCGCAGGGGCAACCTTGGGCGTGTTGGCGCGCGTACGGGGCGCGGGCCCCGCAACCTGCACGCCACCCGGCAGGTACGCGTAGCTAAGGGGCCGGGCGCCCTTGGTACCCGCTGCCACCCCCTTAAACAGTGGCAGCATGGCCTTGGTGCCGCAATTATAAATGCGCCTGTGGCCGGCCACGCGGCTGGTGTTTTTACCGCTAGCACCGGGGCAAAGCGCGGCCATTTTAACGGCCAATTGCGCGCACGTTAACGGCGTTTTGCCGGCCGCTGCTAGCGCCGCATTGGCCACAAACAGGTTAGCCCAGCACTTGTTTACGCTTAGGTTTTTACCTAAAAACAGGGGCGCCGGTAAGGCGGCCGTGGCCGGTTTGCGGGCGCTACTTTTACTACGTTTGGTACCCATTTTTTACCTACCTTTTGGTGTGGCACCCAGGGGCGGCGCCGGTGTGTTTTGCGGGGCAATTAAGGGCGCCCCGCGTACCCTGGTGTGGCCGTTTTAAACGGGCGGCCACGGGCCCCTGGTTACAATTGCGGCGGGTTAAAGGGCTAGGTAAGGGCCGCCGGGGTACATAGCGGTAACGTACCCGCTAATGTAGCCCGCTTGCCAACCCGCGCTACAAGGCCGCCCCCGTAGGGCTTTAGCGGCAGCGGCGGGGTTGGCATGCGGTAGGCTGCCGGCTTGCTGCCCTACCAGGTAGCCGTGCCAATAAGCCACGCGGGGCGTGTGTGCGGTGTGCAGTGTGTGGCGCATGGTTTTAAGCCTGTTGGTTGGGGTTGGGGCGTGGTGCTGGGGCGCCGCACCCTAGCGCGCACCAGGCGGCTACTGGCGTTGTGGTGCAACACGGGCATGCAATAGGGCTGGGGGTGCCATAGCCAGGGTAGGGTTTGGGGCCGCAAGCTACGCACGTAATGGGGCCGCAGCAACCGCCGCAAACTACCAGTGCGTTGCAAGCCGGGCAGGTAATTAGTGCGCCGCAAGTTTGGCACACTAGCCCACCACAATGGGGGCAAACGTTGGGCTGGGGCGGGTAAGGGTTACACATGGTTTTAAGCCTTTGTTGGGGCGCCTACGGGCGCCGTTGGGTGTGGTTTAAGCCCCGTAACCGCCGCAACCGCAATTGGCAAACGGGGTAGTACAAGCCGGGCAAACAGGGTTACCACGGGCTGCACGGGGGGTGGCTAGTAGTTGTTGGTAAGCCACGTAAAAGGGGGCTACGGGTACTACCCCACAACCGGCGCAAAATAGGTGCGCTATTGTGGCGTAACCCCCGCACGTGCAAACGTTGGTGGTTGTGCCACACTGCGGGCAGGGGCCGGCCCCGCAACACAATTGGCAAGCCGGCTGTACGGGGCTGGGCACTGCCATAGCGGCCGCTTTTGCTGGGGTTATGGGCTGGGCGGTATGGTTAGCGCGCCGTGCCAACCCAACAAAGCCGGCCCGGTAGCCAGCCGCATACTGCGGCCCTTTACTAACGGCGGGGGTTAACGGGGCGCCAGCACTTGCGGCTTGCCAGCCGGCCGCATAGCCGTTGGCGTAGTTTGCCCACGCGGGGGGTTGGTTGGTTGGTGTTGGCATTGTTTAAGCCTTTACGTGGGGGTTGGTGGGGGTGCGTTAGCTGGCCAGGCCCTGGCGTACACGGGCGCGGTAATAGCCCGCATACCAGCCGGTGCGGTATTGGTTGGGCGCACAAAACAAGCCGGGCGCCAACCGGGGGTAGCGGTTACATGGCACGCGGTACCCCGCGGTGTAGCCCGCGTTATAGCCTGCTTTGTAAGCGGCTTGGTACTGGTAGCCCTGCCGGCGTAGGGTTGGGGTGGTGGCGCGCATTACGGCACCAGCGGGGTTAGCGGGCCGGCCAGGTACACGCGGGCGCCCTTGGGCGCTAGCGGCGCACGGGGCGGTTGCTGGCAAGGGTGCCACGTTATGGCGGGGGCGGGTTTGGTGCGGTTACGCATAGCAGGTACCTGTTGGGTTGTGGCCGTGGGCGCCGGTGTTAGTAGGTGCGGTGTAGCGCCTACAGGGGTAATACTACACCACGTTATGGCAAGGCACCAGCAAAAAATTTTTATAAGGGCCTGCACTAATTTAACACCAGCTTTAAAACCATAGCGGGCCGTTGTTTTAGGGCCGGCTTTAAATTTATAGCGCACCTTAATTTTAGGCTTAACCTTAAAAATAAGGTAGGCCTTAAAATTAGGCTTAACCTTAAAATTATAGCGCGCCCTAATTTTAGGTTATAACTGCAATTTAGGTTGTAACTAAAAATTAGGTTATAACTGCAATTTAGGTTGTAACTAAAAATTAGGTTGTAACAGTAAACCGGCAAACAAGGCGCAGCACGCCGCACACATGTATGGCAGTTTAAGGTGTGGCACCTACCTACGCCGGCCGCGTATAATTGTAGCAATGCGCCGGGCTGCCACATGTACGGTAAGCCCTAATTTTGGGTTTGCTTTAAATTTAGGGTTATGCCATAAAAGTATACGCCGCATAAAAAACTAAACTAAAACCCTAAATTTAGGGCCGGCCTAAACCCGCGACTTTTTACGCCCATATTTTACCCGTAACCTACGGAGACTTTTTACGCCCATATCCCAGCGACAACCTACGGAGTCATATCGTAGAAAAACATAAATTAGGATTAGCTTTACGATGAACAAAACGTTAAAATTAAACCCTAAAGGTATAGCTACGTTATCCAATAGGAGTTTTAAAAATGCCGACATTAACCAACCCATACAAAATACCTAAATACAACCTAAATTGTCACTACTGTGGTGGTCCCAGCCCGTGCGGCCCGTGCGGCCGGCAATGGCGGGCGGGCTACCAACAGGGGTATATGGTTGCCCTGTCAGGTCACCCTTTAACGCCCTGGCAGCCGTGTGCAAAACTAACAGCCGGTAGCGCCCGTAACTACTGGATGGGATACCACGCGGGCTACAAAGACGAAGCAGCTGGGGCCCTTGCCAGTAGTCTTAGGAACGCTTACTGCACTGGCTATAGCGAAGCCGTAGCTGGCCGACCTGTAAACCCAACCCGTGGTTACGGCCGGCGGCACTGGCGTAGTTATTTTTTAGGCTACAGGGGTGGCACAATGCACCGACTACACAGTAACGGCTGCACTTGTTGCTGTTGTTGCGCTGGCGCGATGGAAACCGCCTGCCCTTACCACAATCACATCCTCTAAAACATAATCCCCTAACCCCAACCCAATAGGAGTTTTAAAATCAAAGTCAAAGCCAAAGCCAAGTGAGATAGACTGGCGGCAGGGCTACGCTGCCGGCTACTACGGCAACCGCTACCGCGATTTAGCGGGGTACAGGCCTTACAGCTACGTCAACGGCTATGCTATAGGACAGTTAAATGCGCAGTGGGTTGGCACCATAACTGCCCACCCCAAGATAAGCAAACCGACACCGTAATACCGTCCCTAAACTAAAATCAGTCTTGCCCTAACAGGGGCAGGACAACCCTGCCTAACGATTTTTTGCCCATTTTACACCCGTAGCCTACGGAGACATTTTTACCCATATCACATCCCCAACCTACTAAGACTAATACAGGATTTTTTAAATTTTTCTTGGTCTTAACTAGTACAAGACTTTCTTACCCACATTACAACCACAACCTACGGAGCAACGATACCTCAGACTTCGCTGAAGCCTTTTTGAGCGTCTAAACTACGTTTTTAATACCGTAGCCCGCAATTTATATTTAAGACCCTTCAGCGGCGTCTGAGGCGTCCAAAAATAACTAAGATATCAACTCTCTATAAAAAACATAAATTAGGATTAGCTTTATGATGAGCTAGCCGTTATAGTGGGGTTCTAAAAGGTAACTACCTTATCCAATAGGAGTTTTAAAAATGACAAAACCAAAACTAACCCACGAGTCAGCTTACAGCGCAGCGTATACCGCCGCGTATGGTAGCTGTGTCGAAGCTAACTACGACGAGCCACCACCCCCCACATATGTATACGCGACTTTAGCTGCCGCCAGTGCAGCGGGATACGTCGCTGGTGCGCTGGCCGCCTATACGGATGGATGGGATGGTGGATATGGCGACGGTCAACACTGCCAGAGATGTGAGACGAATGTAAGCCCCGCCTTTGACGAGGGTTATCTAGCTGGCTACGCAGCCGGACAACCCACAGACCCCTACACCGCCGAAGAAATTGCAGAAATGAACGCAACCGATATGTCCGCGCCAGGTAGAGAATAAGACATAGCCCAACGACGTCCTAATTCAACAGGAGAAAGTCATGGACGAGCAAGACACCAAAGACTGGCAAGCCGGCTGGGAGAATGGCTACGATGACGCCGATTTTATCGGCGGCGTTCATCTTGACAAGAAACCTTACGATCGCAATCCCGCCAAACTCAACATCAATTTTGCAAGTGGATATCTATGTGGATATCTAAACTCGATAGACGACCAAAGAAGCTAAGACTACCCACTAACCTAGCAGGAGCAGACAAAGCAGTATCTTAATAAAAGACCTACCCATTTTACACCCCCAACCTACGGAGACAAAACCGATGACTAAAGCAAATCTAAACATAGAAAGGATTGACGTCCTACTTGAGGCGATGAAAGCAATAAACGATCTGTCACGCCCCTCGGACAGCGAGTGGAGATCTCAAATCTTACTTGACGCTCACAGAGCTGTCTACAAACTTTGTCAAGAAGACCCAGACACCGAAATGACAGAAGAAGAAGAAGAACGGAGTATGATTAAAGTTTGCCCAAGATGCGGCAAATCTAACTTCGCTCCAGAAGGATCTTGCATGAATTGCGGATGGAACAGCGACGAAGTAAATAACCACTAAAGGAAGTCATGCCACAGAAACATACTATCGAACTTACGATCGACGAACTAAACCTCGCCGCACAAGCAGTCGCTAATTCAATGTCAGCCATAAGCGATGAGCTGTCTCGCAAACTCTGGGACGCATGGGCCGGCCTAAACCCGCGACTTTTTACGCCCATATTTTACCCGTAACCTACGGAGACTAGATTCATGAATAGCGACAAGATAACACAAGAGGCAACTTTGGGATCGGTCTCCACGGGTACCTTAAAGTCAAAGGATTTATTCGAGGCCTTTATTGGTTTACTTGAATCTCTCAACGACGAGCGAGCTGACCAGTTGAAGAGTGAATGGCTATACGAATTGACCGACGCTCTATCTGAATACGCCCCGCCCTATACCTACTTCGGTGCTCATCCTGGAGACGGTGCTGATTTTGGGTTTTGGCCATATCAAGAAGAGATAGACGACGCTATCCATGACGGTACTTTGGTACCGATAAGCGATTCGAGCGAGATAGTCCCTGGCAAACTCGACAAGTACGACAACCCTGTATGTGGGTTTGTGCTAGTGAATGACCACGGGAACATGACAATGTTCGACGCGGCCGGCGAAGTCATCTGGGATGTAGTGTAGTCAATCCAACCCAACAGGAGACAATTCAATGTCAAACTCACGTATCAAAGCTAAGAAACGAAACCAAAAGGAAAGACAAAGACTAGAGAAGTTTCGAAAGGATAAGTTCGCCCACTTCCCGCCCCTAACCTACGACGAGCATCAACTTATCGCACGGGCTGATAGAAGACATTCTCAAATTCAGCATCTCATTGATGCAGACATCGATCAATATACCGCGCGTCAAATTTTAAATGAAATTTCCAGAAAACGCCAGCCGTGTCCAGACACGCTTCGCAAAAATCTCTGGAAGAAGATTGTCAAGAAGGTTCTTAAGTCCATAGAAGAGCCGTTAAGTACAAACGAGGATCTTCAAAAAGATCAAGATCTCGCAAGAGGATATATAGTCGGCAGTAGGGACTCCAGAGCAGGAAGTGAAGCCTTCGTATGTTCAAGCGAAAGTACCTATTATCGCGAAGGCTATAATATTGGATATGACGTCGATAAAACTGAAACCGACTAGTCACAACGCCCATTTAAGAACGTCAACCTACGGAGGCAAAATCGTGAATCAATCTTTATCAGCTATATCACTAGAAGAAGCTGAGATAATTGTCAACGATACACAGTCGAACAAACAACTCCTTATACGACTGGCTATTGAAAGATTCGGAGCCGCAAAAAGTAGATCAAGATTATCAAAGGTTGCGCTCGTTGAACGATTACAGATATTTATTAAAAATGAATATGCCCACCAAGCAATAGCTCGTCTGGCGTCTAAGAAGATCCTATCAAAGACCGAATGGCTAAAAGCTAGAAAGGAAGAACAAAAAGAAAAGAAGAAACGTAGGCTTGACGATGAAGCTGGAAAAGATTCAGAATATGAGCGACTGTCTAATCGAATTATTAATAAGGAGACGGAATAATGGAATCAAGACAAAATCATGACTAAACAAACACCTAAAATCTACGTAGCATGTTTAAGATCATCCAACTTACCTGAGTTAGTGGGAAGATGGATAGGCGTAGACGAAAATACCGAGCCTGAAGATTTAGCCGCTGAAATCAAAGGAGTGATGATCTCTGCTGCCGAAGTTACAGAAGAATACGCGATACACGACAGTGTTGGATTTGAACCGTTTTCAATTGGCGAGTGTATAAGTGCGAATCACTTATGTATACTATCCAAGATCATAGCTGATGATGATCCGGCGTTTTGCGCCTTCACAGAATATCGTGGCCTTAATGACGGCGATGACTACGACGACATAAAAAACGCTTATGACAGCTCGATGTTAGGCGTCTACGACAACCTTGAGAGCTGGGCTGAAGAGTTGATAGGTGAGCTTAATCTCAAAATACCTGATCATATCGTCAACTATATTGATTATGCTTCATATGCGCGAGACCAAGAAAACGGAGGACTTATCTATACGATTGATTTGAATAATGGACGTATTGCAGTATTTCAACAGTAGCGCCCATTTAATGACACAAACTTACTGAGATGAAATCATGACAGTCAAAGATTTAATCAAGAAGCTCAAAACAATGCGTCCAGATGTTGCCGTTATTAATCTTGGTCAAAAACAATGGTTACATCTTCGTTTGATTACCTCAGGAACTGAAGGTGATGGAGAACCCGTTGTTTATATGACCTTTGAACAAGAAAGACCCCATTAAGGAAGCAAAATTATGACAATACACACAAAGTATGCCGACGGATTAAAAGAGGGATTAGTTGATGGAACACGTGTACTTTCGGCGCACTCCTTATTAACTCGGATTAACTCAAACGACGATTACGATTGGCGAGAAGGATACCGAGACGGATATATTTTAGGATATGATTCTGTTAAGACTAGGACTGCTTCTATTTCAAAAACAACCCGCAAAGGAGTAACCATGAAAAAAGTATCTATTCAAATCACACATAAGGAAATACAAGCACTAGTCGCTCTAGTCGACTCAGATCACAAACGACGAGGGACGCTGCTAGGAGGGCAGATACTCTACTCTGCTCTAGGAGAGGGGGCGAATCCACTTCGATTGAAGATCTATACTATTTATTTAGAGTCCCTAGATGATCAGCTAAAAGAGCGGAGATGTTTAGAGTGTAACAATCCTCTCCCCTCCTTTAACGAGGGAGACGTTTGTGAGCAATGCGGAGCTCCTCAAAAGGAAGAAGAAGAAGAAGAAGAAGAAGAAGAAGAAGAAGAAGAAGAAGAAAAAGAAGAAAAAGAAAAAGAAAACGACGACGACAGTAACGATGAAGAAATACCGGAAGCAGCATTAAGACTGGCGTGGCTAACACTTAAACAATTAAGAGAGGCGAGAAACCAGGGAAAGCCCGAGTTCGACGAGATTGGATGTGATCGACTTACTCAGGCGATAAACGCTGTCGACAAAGCGATTGACTACATTGAAACGCAACTACCTCGTTAACAAAACAAACCTCAAAACAAACCTCAAAACAAGGAGAAATGACATGGAAAAGATCACAGTTAAAAAACTCATCAAGGCGTTGCTTGCTCTTGACCCTGAACTACGAGTTGTCGTACGAAGTAATCAGGGAGGTTATGAAGATATCAAAATAATAGGCACTATCAAGATTGCTCCCTATGCTAAAGTAGGGTATGATGATCTACATATGCAGGACAGGAAAGGTGAATCGTCAATTCTTCTTGGGTAACACAGGAAAAGGGTTCTCAAAAGAAAAGGAGTGAACGATGAGTATCAAAGTAGGTAAAATTTACAGAGTACAAAGGTGCTTAAATCTCGATTGGTGGGAAAAAGTGTTTAGTCATGACAAAGAGATCGGAGATATAGGGCAAGATATTGATGACAAGTTTGGGTGTCTATTCTTGTCTGCTCGTAAAGCACATCTGGCGGCAGAGGTTCTAAGAAAATGCACTGGAAAAATCTACAGAGTTATTGAAGATCTAACAACCCGGTTCCAAGATCAACAAGAAAACAAGTGGATCTCAGTAGAAGACCAGCTTCCAAACGCAACCGTCGAACACGCCAGTGAGTCCGTGCTCGCGACGGATGGCGGATACATCGCGATACTTGTCTATCGAGGCCCGAATGAAACCGGCGATGATCTGGGCTGGCGTGATGATGAAAATTTTGATGAATTCAAAGTGACCCATTGGATGCTTCTGCCAGAAATGCCGTGATCGTTGTTTGTTCGACAGGTTCTAAAATAAGGAGATAACTATGTGGCGAGATTCAAACCGTAGAAGGAACCATACTAAGAAAAAGAGAGCGCGTGCTACCGAGAAAAATAGAGAGCGTCGTAGGCTTAAATGGATAGCCATAGGCAGAGGAGACTTTCAAACGTTCACAGAACCTCTGGAAGGGAAGAGGTTACACCGGAAAGGTCAGCCGCTCATTAAGGGTCGAGGAACCATCCGAGGTGATAAAAAGAAAAGAGTTGTAAAAAATGCTCATTGGCTAGACCGATAAAGAAAAGAGAAAGGTATAAGTCATGACATCCAAAAACATCAACATTTATCTGAATGCTAGTTGTCCAGACGACTTCTCTAAAGGGAGGAAACAAATCGACATTGGAAAAGACATGTCGGACGTAGTAAAGAAGTACACGTTGATGTTAACCGAAGATGACACTGTAGTAGGTGTTCAAGAGATACACGCAACCAAAGAGCAAATGAAGGGCTGTCTAGAAAATGCGTTGCCCTTCGTTTGTCACTGCAATGAGTGTGAAGAATCTTATCACGGTGATTTACTAATATGCGTTGGGTCAGATTTCTTCGTGTGTCCTGAGTGCCATAAGAAGCTAGTTCAAAAAAGTATGGAAAAGGAGTGAGTGATGAGCCGAGTCATTTCTGGCCGACACCACCTCCCTAAAAGAAAGGTGAGTAAAATCATGACTAAGAAAACCAAAACGACAACGAAGAAAACAAAAAGAAAAAACACGCTCGAAGCCTTGGGACAGATTATCGAGATTCTCGAGAAATTTGATGAGAAACAAAAATACAAGATTATTAGAATGGTGAGTTTGGAATTCGACCTAGATATTGATACTGGGTACTGAATCGAGTAAACTACGAAAAGAGTAAATCATGCTAAACAAAATAAGAAGTCAAATTCTCTCAAAAATTCATGCCGAAAGAGAAAGGCAGGATGCTAAACATGAAGGTCCTTATAATGATGACCAACTTAAACAATATCACTGGCTTGACCTTATTCAAAACGAAGCCGACACAGCCGCTACCCTCGGTGAAGAAGAAAACGCTGAGGAAAAAAGCTTCCAAAATCAGATGATTAGAATCGCTGCTTTGGCGGTAGCAGCTTTCGAATCTCAAAAGAGACTGACTGAAAGAATCCCACAAAAAGAAAATATGAGCATCAAGCATAGCGCCTTCGCACTTAATTCTCTTCGTCAACTACGTGATCGCTACACGTTTGAAGAAGTGATAGATGCGTGGCAAAATTTAGATGAATACGAATCACTACGTCAAAGAAAGAATATTTAAAGCGATGAAAACAAGAGTTGAGATTTATAAAGAAATTGACGAAGAACGAGCAAGGCAAGATGTAAAACATGGAGGGTCATATAACGACGATAGTAATTATCAATATGACTGGGTTGATCACATTCAAAAGCAAGCTGAGGAAGCTAACAATCTCGCCAAGAACCTCAATGCTTTTATAAGGCAGATGATTAGAGTAGCTGCATTAGCTGTCGCGGCCATAGAGTCACAAGAACGTTTAGAAGAAAAAAGAGGAGAAGAAAAAAGAGGAGAAGAAAAATCACCTGTACCCATTAGACACGATGTTGTCGCACTTCGTCATATTCGCTCTGTACTAAACTGTTACACCCCTGATGAAATCTACGACGCATCTCAAAACTTAGATGATTACGAATCGATCCACGTAACAAAAAAGGTTTAGATCAATGGCGTACCGTAATGCCTCCTTAATGAGAGAAGCGTATTTATCAGGAATACGCATTTATTGTCTTAACAACGTATTTGACTGCGTTGTCAAATTTGTCAATGAAGATGAAGAATTCTTTGGTACTAGTGTATATCTAGAGAAACAACCTTTACCCGATAGATGGCTAAATATCGAAGACGTTAGTCCTAGAGACAAAGAATTACTAGTCGTTGGAGCTAAATTCCAATTAGTTTGTGGAAACCGTGTGTATAAAAATGGTCATAGAGAATCTCTAACTTACTTAGTGTTCGATCGTGATAACTCCGAGAAATAAACCATGAAAATTCCTAACTTCTCTTCGGACGGTAAGATAGTAAAGAAAAATAAGAAAAAAGAAATAAAAAAGAAGCCCGTAGGTCAAACCCTCAGAATAGGAGATCGAGCTCTAAACTCCACAACGCTTCTATCCCAGGAGATAAGCGCAGCTCAGAGCTGGCTCTATGCTCAAACAGATGCGGTCATACACTACCTACTCTTAAAGCTAGATCTAGACTGGGCATCCTCAAACCCTGCCGATAAAAAGCTCGTTGTCTGGATGAAATCTCTTCCTAAGGGTATCTTTGATGCTATTGACGAAACGTTTGACAATCTTCGGGAAAAGCTAGAGCTAGAGCTAGAACAGGGAGAGTCACTAACCTATGAACAGAGGAAGCTCACAAGAAAGTCTCTAGAAGCAATCGCTGCCGTACTAAATGGCGGAAATCAAGGATTCTAAAATGACGGCAAAAAAGATTGTCTACAGTGAATTTTTCAACGCCTACTTGGAATGCGCTACATGGGCCAGTGATTTAGAATTTAAGGGACCCCTCTCACCATCAGCTATTAACGCTATGTTTAACGATTGTGAGAAGTTTCAAAAGGAAAACAAAGACGACATAGATGGTCGAGATTTACGAGCTGGTCACGACTTTTGGCTTACGCGCTGCGGACACGGGGCCGGATTCTGGGATGGGAATTGGCCAGAGCCGGCAGCGACCAGACTTACAGAGGCAGCGAAAGCCTTTGGCGAAGCGGATCTGTATCGTGGAGACGATGGTAAGATATATCACTACTCAGAATAACCCCCGTTTTACGCCTGCAACCTACTGAGCTGATGCTATCCCAGAAACTGCTGAAGCCCGCTGAAGCGTCTTAAACCCATTTTTAATGCCCCTTACTACCTAGTTTTGTTTAAAGACCCTTCAGGGAGGTATTTAAGCTAGCGTTAAAGAGAATTCAACCGTATACTATACTTCTAAGGCAACCTTACTCATCCAATAGGAGAAAATCATGAGGGTAGTTAGAATCTTCGTAGTTGATTTAGTAGCAAAATCATGCACATGCTATAATTACACTACACATGTATCTAACTCAGACGCAGAAGACGCAGCAGAAGAAGCAGAAGTATTTTTTATACAAGAATACAACGCAGCTATATTCTCGCACACGTCAAACGGAAGTGCTCCTAACGGGTATGTGGTCACAGCTACTGACAAAGTTGAAAAACAACTTCGCAAAGATGAAGAGGTTGAGGGCCTCAACGAATGGTGGCTCCTAAAACTAACTCCTAGCGAAGAAGACATAATGAACGAACTTGAAATAGAACCAGATGCGTGGAGTGTAAAAGGTGAGGATGCACTCCCAATCTGGTGTAAAAGAGATCGTATTAAAGTTGCAGTTGATGCCATATCTATCGAATGCTTTCCATTTAGAGATAAGGAATAAATCCATGAAAGACTACACTAAAACAAAAGACGACGAACTAGAAATTCTTTTCCAAGAAATAGCCTATAAAGTCACTAAGGATCCAACGATTGATAATCGAAGAGAACTAGCTGATTTTTCAAATGAAATTAAAGCACGGCAAGGAATAACAATAAGAAATCGCACTTTCTTACTATCTCATGCAATATGCCACACTATTATCGACGAAGATTTAAGAGATCTTTTAAGTGAAATATCTACTACCTATTTTCGTTTCAGCATCTGGGAGAAAAATGAAGATAGTCTAGCAGCTTGCGGTGATGCGATATGGAATTTTCAAGATAAAGTTTTAATAATTTCATGGTGGAGAAATGATCATCCTAATGAACTATCTAGTTGTGAAGGCCCAACCGCCCATATCGCCTTCTACAACTATCTAAGTGACGATGATGAGTATATAGACCCCCTAGGAGAATAATAATGAAGCCTCAAAAATACACTTTAATGATTGTAGATGAAGACGGTAATGTCATCGACAGCGTAGACCACTACGCCACGCCTGAGGAAATCGAGGACATCTTGATCTATCCAGGCCGTCTCGAAGACTTCCTCGAATGCGTCGGTTGTTCTACGATGTGGCACGGATCTCATCTGACCGAGCACGTGAGCGAGGGTGACATATTCTTTTATTGCCCATCGTGCGAAGTGCCACGATTCGTCGGTCAAGCCAAGAACTATCAAAAAAGGAAAGGGACGATGTTAAAACCCGAGTGTATCGAACCTAGAGATTATCCTTTCTGCGTGCAAGCAGCCAATCCTAAAGATCCTCAAGGATGGTGGCGCGACGCAATGACCATCAGACAACGTGCGCATATACAGGAGTGGCTCATAAAGATCGACCATCCGTTAATTAATGAAAGATCCAAAATCAGAACCTTGGAAGAATGTTTTGTACAACTAGTCAAGGACTACCGAAGCGCATTAATTAGTAATTAGGAGTTTTTCTATTTTTATGGTGAGTTAAAATGAAGCCCGAACATCTAGAAATAGAACTAAAAGACTGGGCAGTCAACGTAGATCTAGACAAGCGGATAAGTGCTTGCAGGTTGATAAAAAAGCTGGTGCTACAGAAATATCTCAATCCGGAAAAACGAATTGATCCTATGATAATAGTTTTATGGTTTTTCCATCTCAGACGTAGTTTTCCTAATCAATATAAAACTCATTATACTTCCAAGGGTATCGTTTTACGTCACTCAGGATCCAGTAGGAGATAAAATGAAATCTAAAATGCTTATTTTCATCCCATCTATGAGCCGTGCTAAGGACGTAATCACTGTACGATTTCTTCCAAAGCGTTGGTTAGAAAGAACATGGATAGTCGTACCCGAAAGCCAGCGTAGAGATTATTATCATCACAATCGAAGAGTTCAAATTCTCGAAGTTCCCGATAAACTAAAAGGAATTCACAATACTCGGCAATTTATCGCCGACTGGTGCCCTGAAAGATATTGCTTCCAAATGGATGACGATATGACGTTTGTCCAAAGAAGGGATGACTGGTCTCCTGAGAGACCTAGATTTGCACCTACTTTCGATAGATTCGACGCTCAAAAAATAGGTGGGATGTTGGATGTTATGGAATCCTGGTTAATAGACGAAGGGTTTTCACACGTTGGTCTTTCTGCTCGCCAGGGAAATAACTACGTCAAGGAAAGAATATTTAAAGATGTTACTCGGATGAATAATGTCTATGGTCACGACCTAGACGCTCTAGACTGGTATGGCATTCGATGGGATAAACTAAGGGTCATGGAGGATTTCTACGTTACCCTTAGCCTTCTAACCCGAGGTTATCCTAATCGCCTACTAGTGGACTATGCTTGGAACCAAAAGGGCTCAGGCGCAGAGGGTGGCTGCTCAAAATATCGAACCAACGAAGTTCAAACAGAAGCAGCTCTTCTTCTCCAGAAGATATTTCCTCAGTATGTCACCGTAGTAGAGAAGAAATCTAAGAGCGGATGGAAAGGAATGGAAACTCGTACGGATGTTCGTATTCAGTGGAAAAAAGCGTTTGATCAAGGTTCTAAAATAAAGGGATAATCATGAAACAAGAAAATTGGATTGAAAAGATACAAGTAGCAAAGGCGTTGGATGGCGCTAAATTTCGAGCTATCGTATCTGCTACTTATGGTAAGGGAGGTCTCGTTCTTATGATAAGTCAGCAGATCAAAATAGAAGGAAAATACATTACAGATCCAACTGTGAATTCCCATCCCGTAGATCCAAAATCAGCTTCACAGCTTCAAAGCGCCATACGCTACGCTCTGGCTGGAAATCTTGGAACTCCTAAAGTTCTGGAGTCAAAATGAGTTATCACAAGCTAGCTGATGAAGTAATGAGGGAAGCCTGTTTGTCTGGAATACGTACCTACTGGTTTCACCAGGTGATAGACTATGTTGTAAAATCTGTAAATGAAGACGAAGGGATGTTTAGCGTTAAGAAGATAATCAACAGAAAAGAGGTAGATTGGACTATTGGCTTTGGGTTTGAAAGCGTTAGTACTCGAGATCAAGAATGGCTAGCAGAAGGAGCTAAATTTCAACAAGTTCGCGGGGGTCGAGTATACAAGAACGGTCATCGCGAAGAGCTGAGTTACTTGGTGTTCTACCCTCACATAGAAGATAGGGCTTAAAAATGACATGCTACGCTCGACAACTACTTGACGCGATGCCGCTAGTAGAAGCGTTATTAGGAGCCTACCATCTTGCGGTTGACGGCGACGATGAGAATGCGCGTTGGACCTTCTCGTGGAATGAGTCAAAATCGGATGATGAAGAAGATATCATCGAAGTATATTCTACTGCCGAACTTAGAGAACGTCTACCGATCAACGGTGTATTGGAAGCAGATGAATGCCAAATCTGCAAAGGCAAAGGATATCGCAATTGTTGGACTTTCGACAAGTTTGGCGATCCTCTTCGGCTCCACTGCTCAAGCTGTAACGGCATCGGCTATATCCCTCTTGTTACTCGCAAGGAACCTGACCCAGCGCTCGGACCCGGCAATCGGTGTTGGTGTGTTAAAGACCTAAATAAAGATGGTACAATTCCGACTAATATTATGTCTACAGGGGATTGGATAGTCACACAGTTGGATAAAAAACTCTGCTCTCTAATGGGTTGTCTATTTTGTTCAGGTACTGGTATAATCCAAGAGCCTCGCGATGGACATTGTTCACATGATCGTCGATTTATAGAGCTATGGGAAGTTCTTTCAAGTCAGAGGCAGATTCGTCACGATGAATATGTTCGACGAAATAAGATAAAAGCGTGCAGTCTGCTATGCCATTGGACAAGACCCGACCACGGTTGGTGTTTTAATGATTCGCTAATGTCCAAACGTACTGCAGATCGTGTCAGAGCTTTTCTCTACAGTAAATACGGTTCTGATTTACGCTCGCCCCCTCATAACGTACAACGCCCATAAGATGGACAAGCCCACCCACCCTACACCCATATAACGCCCATAACCTACCTCAGCAGCTTCGAAGCCCTTCTAAGCGTCAGTACCTCAGTTTAATACCTTTACCCCTTAGCCTACTTTAAAGACGCTTCAGCAGCCTTCGAAGCCTCTG
>SDBT01000527.1_pt1 | contig 60400 bp, 85 predicted proteins | sample 2277101 | NCBI WGS metagenome assembly SDBT01 (sample SAMN10404973, study PRJNA504765) | marine sediment metagenome | isolation source: marine sediment core GS10_PC15, 103 cmbsf | place: Arctic Ocean: Southern Knipovich Ridge | collected 2010 | reverse complement strand
GGTCTGGGGCCGGGTCGGGCCGGGGCCCTCGGGGCGCGGGTCTGGGGCCGGGTCGGGTTGCCTTAAGTTTGCATGCTTGTTGGTTTATGTTGCCTGCCCTCTGCTTATATTATAGCGCGTACTGCTGCAGGCAGGGGAGGTTTTCGGGTTTTCCGGTGCGCTACAATATAGACTGAGTGAAGGTTGTTTGAAAAGGTACAAATCGATGTTAGTCTTTTTTGCTGTCTGGGGAGCAACTGTGGGATTGGTCGCAATCGTCGTATACGGGGCGAAGGCATGTGGCAAAGGGTTTTTTGATTAAAGGGTGTGCAACCTTGCTCGTTAAGTTAACCCCTGATATTTGGTTTGGAGACAAACGTAGTGTTGCGGAATCAAGGGGTAAAATCCGGTCAATCATTAACGTGGCACATGTGATCCGCCAGCCATACTGGAGTAACCTCGAAAGTTTGGATTGGAAGATTTGGTACTTCAAACTGGCCTGCCCTGATAGGGTTGCCGTTAACTATGAATACATGCACGCCATGGAAGGCATACTGCGGTTTATTGATGAGGCTCAGAAGTTTCCATTGCTTTGCCATTGCCAATTGGGAAAGCACAGGGGTCCGACCGCTGCTTTCTTTGCTGCCTATACATTGGACGGCTCGTGCAGGTTGGAATACTGGCTGGCTGAGATGGACAGATTGGTACCTAAGTTTTCTAAGTTTGACGAACGCAAGGTGTACAGAAAAGCCGTTTTAGATTACTGTAAAAATGCAACCTGACATAACGTACATGCTCCAACAGTTCGGATGGCCGGCGATCATTCTCATCTTTCTGGCATGGGTGACGGTCAAGGTTGGCAGGTACCTCGCGCCGTTGGTTCGTGGTCTCTTCCAGGCGCATGTCGACCTGATGAATGCGTTGCAGGTGGACGCGTCGGAGAAGACTGAGATATTGAAGAGTTGCCAGGTGATGCTGGAGAGGTGCGATGGTAGGACTGAGAAGCACACGGTAGTTTTGGACAGTCTTTCGGAGAAGTTGGATGCTGCGCTCTAAGACGAAGAATGACCCACAGATAGCGGAGAAGGAGGAGAGGCAGAGCCTTTTTTTAACGCACTACCGCGAGTTTGGCACCATCAGGCAGTCGTGCGAGAAGATCGGTATCCACAGGAATACGTACCATAAATGGATACGGGAGGACCCACAGTTCGTCGTGGACTTCGAACTGGCAAAGGAGGATTCCAACGACTCGCTGTTGAAGGAGGCGCACAGGAGGGCGATAAGGGGGACCAGTGAGCCGATATATTACAAGGGGAAGAAGGTCGGCAGCAGGCAGTGGCATTCGGACTCGCTGTTGATGTTTCTGATGAAGGCCAATGACCCAGGCAAGTATAGGGAGAACGGCAACGACGGCAAGGGATCTCCACGACCCGGGGGCGACAGGATGAAAATGCACATAAAGCAAGAGGTCGTTTCGGACGAGAAGATGGGCAACATTCTTTGTGATCTTGAGGAGGCGCTTGCCGATGCTGGGGTCGGCTCAAAAGCTGACTAGTCAGCTGCTTGAGTATTCTTCCATGGGTGCCATGACGCCGGCGGGGTTGGCGAGGGCGCACTCGAAGGGCAAGTGGCGGCTGGCGCCACACCTGAATCTGCTGAACCGCAAGTTGATGCGCGCGGCGCGCGGGAACTATCGCCTGATGGTCTTCATGCCGCCCCGTCATGGAAAGTCCGAACTGTGCTCCAGATATTTCCCGGCATGGCATATTGGTGTTTTTCCGGAAAAATGGATAATGCTCTGTTCGTACGAGAGCACTTTCGCGTCAACCTGGGGGCAGCGCGCAAGGGACGTCCTGGAGACCGTAGGCCACGAGACCTTCGGCGTGTCGGTCAGGGCAGATTCCAGGAACAGGAGGCTGTGGGAGACGCCCTATGGCGGGGGCATGATAACCGCCGGCGTTGGCGGCCCTATTACAGGGCGCGGTGCCCACATGGTCGTGATAGACGACCCGGTCAAGAACGCTGAGGAGGCGATGAGCCCGGTGATTCGGGAGAGGAACTGGGACTGGTACCTGTCGACGCTGTACACGAGGCTCGAGCCGAACGCGTCCATAATACTGTTGATGACGAGGTGGCACGAGGACGACCTGGCCGGAAAGATACTCGAGGAGTCGAAGAACGCGCCGGACGAATGGGACATCTTGACCTTTCCGGCGATCTGCGAGCAGGAGGACGACGACTTGGGCAGGAAGCCTGGCGAGGCGCTCTGGCCGTGGAGGTACGACGAGGAGGCATTGCAGAAGATACGGCGGACCATCCGCACGAAGCACGGCGACAGGTGGTGGCAGGCGTTGTACCAACAGAGGCCGTCGGCGCCCGAGGGTGGGTTGTTCAAGAGGTTCTGGTTCGAGCCGAATACGTCGGCGCCGAGGATGGTCGACGTGGTCAGGTATTGGGACCTGGCGGCGACGGAGGATGGCACGCCGGGGGATCCTGACTGGACTGTGGGCTGCAAGATAGGCAGGGACGAACATGGTTGCATTTGGGTTCTTGACGTCAGAAGGTTGCGCGGGTCGCCGCGCGAGGTCGAGGACGTGATAATGCAGGTCACGGAGTCTGACGGCTACTCGGTCAACGTCTGCATCGAACAGGAGCCGGGATCGTCCGGAAAGCATCTGGTGGACTACTACAGGCGGGTGGTTCTGAAGGACTACATGGTCCATACGGATAAGGTGTCGATGAACAAGGTCCGCAGGGCAGAGCCGTTGAGCGCGAGGGCGGAGGTCGGGGAGTTGAAGATGCTGAATGGCTCCTGGAACAACACGTTCCTGGACGAGATGGTGGCGTTCCCGTTTGGCACGCATGACGACCAGGTGGACGCGGCGAGTGGTGCCTATGTCTTTCTGGTCAAGAGGGACAGCTCCTGGGACGAGGACAGCCTGAGGCAGCTCTCTTCGGGGAGGAAGATTTGATGGATCCGAAGTTATTGACGATGGCTGCTGAGCATGCGATGGCGGTGTACTGGCCTGAAAAACATTGTCACAACAAGTGCAAGGCAATGGGTTTGAGGGACTTCGAGTTCCACGACGACGGTGTGGCTCAGGCGTACGTCGCGAGCGACGACGAGAAGATTATCGTCGCTTTCCGGGGCACGGAGCCGGACAAGTTGATGGACATTATCGCTGACCTGAAGGTGAAGAAGGTTTCGACAACTTTTGGTGGAAAAGTTCATCATGGGTTTAATGAGTACATGCAACGTCTTGGCCTTGATTTGTGTGGTTCAATACATTACCTTTTAGAAGAAAAGCCAAAGAAAAAGGTTTATTTGTTTGGTCATTCTCTTGGAGCCGCTGCGTCGATTTTGTTTGCCAGCCATTTTTTCAGCTATAGATATGGACTTTCAAACAATGATTTAGAGTATATAGTGCTCTTTGGCTGCCCAAATGTTGGTGACAAAGCCTTTTCGAGGCTGTTCAACGGCAAGTTTGGCAAGAAGACGTATACGGTTGTTAACAACAATGACGTGGTTTCTCGCATTCCGGTGGCATTGCCCGACTTTATTTATTGGGCATTGCGCATGGTGAACAGCAGGCTTCCGTTGGTTCCCGGTGGGTACCGTCCGGTCGGCCTGAACACGGTGTACTTCGACTTCGCCGGCAGACAGCATGAGAATCCCGGTTGGAAGTTCAGGCTGTGCGACCGGATCGGCGGGAGGTTGGAGGACTTCGGGAAGTTGGGGACCGACGGCGTGAAGGACCATTCGATGAAGAGGTACTTGGCACTTACTAAGAGGGGAAGGTTGGCGTGAAAACACATTTGTTCAAAATTATTATGACAGCTATGGCGTTAGGTTTTATATTGGCCTTTGGCGTGCGAGCTGTGTTTGGCGCGCAGACGGACGCCGTGGTCAGGATCACCAACGTGCTGGAGGGTGGTGGGCACTGGTATCAGGGATCTGGCGTCTGTGTGGATCCTTCCGGGTTGGTGTTGACGGCATGGCATGTTGTTAACAAGAATGACGGTAACATCATCGTCAGTTTTGACAAGAAGAACTACAGGGTGATCGATTCGTACATTCCGGGCACTGAGGGGGTCGTCGTGCTGAGGATAAAGGGAGGTGACCACGCGCACTTGCGTGTCGCGGACGTGGCACCGAAGGTTAACGAGAAGTTATGGTCGATGGGGTACGGTCAGGGGTACTGGCATTCGCGGGTCGGAACCATAGTGACGAAGAAGGTCAGCATCGAGGGCCACCCTGGTGTGTTTTGGGGGACGACAATAAGAATTAAGAACGGGCAGAGCGGCGGGCCGTTAGTGACGAAGAAGTGGGAGGTCGTCGGGCTGGCTTCATTTAACTTGAAGCCTAAGAAAGATGGCGACGAAAGTTCGAATTTGAAGGTGCTGGCGGACAATTATGATTGGGCCGCAGGGTTTTTGGGCCTACAGCATATCAAATCCTCGATGGCGGCCTATGAATCCGGAAAGAGGTCGGCAAGGCATGACGTCAAAAGGCATCGGAGGGCTGCTCCCAAGAGGGTGCTGTACGTGCTGGCGGTCGGCAATTCCTGCCCGCATTGTGAGAAGTTCAAACGTGATGAACGACGTGGGCTGTTCAAACAATATGACGTGCGGTATGTCGGGTCAAAGCAAGCATGGGTCATGCTTACGGGACAGCAGGTCGTTGTACAACCGGCGTTTTATCTAGCCGGACAAGGCAATATCACCCAGAGGTTGGGCTATGCCGACGCGCCGGGATTGATACAGGCCCTGCTGAAGATAGTGGCGGGCCTGGGAAGGGTGATCTACAACAGGCGGCACCATGACCCAGAGATCGGTTCGATCGCGCCGCCTCCGCCAAGGGAGTTGGTTCCCATTCCGGAACTGGCTCCCCTCCCGGTATTGCGCGACGACGAGCCGGGGCCGTCCATGGAGTTGAAGGAGTTGTTGGACGACGTCAAGAAGATCAAGGCCGGCATAGAGGATGTCAAGGAGGGGAATGCCATAAGCAAGGTCATAGCGGCCAAGAGGCTGAAGGACGTTCTGAGGGAAATCAAGGCGGACGAGAAGTCAGGGTTGGGCGCGCTGTTGTCAGACCCGAGGTCGTACATGCTGGCCATGCTGAGCGCGTTGGTCGGCGAGAGAGTCAGGGCGTTCTTCAGGCGGCGCAAAAATGGGGTTAAGGTATTAGGAAAATAAAATGGCATTAGCTGACACTAAAAAAGTTTAGACGATGATCAACATCGTTGCAGAGCAGGCGACGATTATCCGTGAGGCTGTTGCGACCATGAAGGCGATTCGCACGACTTTCAACACTGTCAATCCAGTTGTAGCCGGCACTCCACTTGAGGGGAATAAAACGGCGGTCTCGAATTCAATCGACGCATTGGACACTGAAGTGAGCAAAGCTGTCTGGGATACAATGATTGCGGCACACGTTCCTTCGCATCGAAATGATGCTTTATCTTGAGGTGAATTATGGCATCCGGTGACACACTTGGCATTTTTACTCCAGAGCACAATTCTTCGCCAACGGCTAACCCTGCACTTCGCAAAACGATAACGGCGGCGACCGGCGTACGCCAAACATTGAACTTCAATGACACTACTGATGAGACGGCAATCCTTTCCAGTATAATGCCTCGCAACTATGGTGGTGGGGGAGTGAAGGTCGTACTCTACTATGCGATGGCAGGTGCGAATACTTCCAAGAGCGTTATTTGGGATGTGGCTTTTGAACGGATTGCCGATGGTGACGCAATGGGGGCAGGGGGTTCAGACTTCGCGGCGGTGCAATCCGTTACTGATGTTGCGGACGATGACGCCGACGATATTGATCCTGCAGAAATCCCTTTTACAAACGGTTCCCAAATGGACTCCGTTGTCGCTGGAGACCCGTTTCGCTTGAAAATTACCCGTGACGCCGACAACGGGAGTGACGATGCTGTCGGTGATGCTCAACTTCTCTACGTTGAGATTAGAGAAACATAATGGCCCGAATCATCACCAGTACAGACTATTTTGAGGTGGACACGGCCCCGGCCGTGACCAATCCGCCTATGATGGTCAACGCTTGGTTTAAGGCACCTTCCAATGTTAGTGGGCCTATTTTCGTGGGAGCAGATAAGGACGTAGGTGACAGGGTGTTCGGATTGGATTTGTCAGGCGGGCAAATTCGGGCATTCTCCCGTGCCACCACATTTCGTGCTGCCACAGTTGTATCGGGTTACACTAATGATGTGTGGGAGATGGCGACGGGGGTATGGGCTGCATCTGATGACAGGAGAGCGTTTAAGAATGGCGGGAACAAGGCGACAAATGGAAGTGATGTGACTCAAACCCAAATCGATCGCCTATCTATCGGTAGGTTTGGTGACAGTTCGCCATCCCAAGCAGCGATGGATTTCCAACTTGCCGAGATAGCCGTGTGGAACATCGCCGGGTCTGACGCCGAGGTTGCCTCGCTCTATAACGCAGGTCCTTTTGCCTATTCAGCATTTTTTCTGCGGCCTGAAGCACTCGTGCATTATTGGGGGCTACTTGAAGACTCGATCACAATGGGGTTGACGGACATCGTCGGCGGGTTGGATCTAAGTCAGATTAGCTCGCCTGCGATTGCCGGTCATGTTCCATTATTACAGCAGGCTCCGCGAGCGGTTTGGTCGCCACCGGCGGTAGCACCTGCGGGCGGTCAAGTAGGCAGCATCTTCCGAAGTCCCGTGATAAGGGCGGCGTGATGAAGTGGAGAGTTTTATACATCGACGGCACAGAATTCTCTAACGAGAACGGATCGCCTGCTGACGCTCCTGGCGGTGGTGTATTGGCGGTTGCACAGGAAGATGTGAGTGTGGGAATCGCAATCCATCAGCAAAATGATTTCTACGTTTTTGACGAACAGTACGGCGGCTGGTATGGTCTCGATCATTTTGGATTCGCTCAGTATTTGATCCGACCCGGTATAAAGATCGTGAAACTTGGCGAGTCAATGACTACAGATAAGTACAAAACAATGCTGCGAGGCTTTAGGGACGACCCGAACTTCCCTCATAAGTCTGCACGCTATCCCTGGGAGGCTCCCCTGTAATGGGCCAACCAGTTGCACCACTTTATGACCTTGACGGCTTTCGCGGGCGCGACAACGTTCCTGATCCATCCGGCGTTGACGCGGCATTCGACGCGGGAGACACGGCTTTCAACACTGGCTGGACTCAAACGACGGGCCAATTGATCCGTTTCCGCATGGTCGTGAAACAGACGGTCGGTACGGCAGTCAATCATAACAATCTGGTTACAGAGTTTATTCTCCAGTATGAGAACGCTACTGCTGGAGGAGGTTTTCTGGATGTTGGTGCCGTGGGTGGCGGCTCTGAAGATGTTGACTTTGCCGCCGCGACAGGTTTTGCGGATGGCGACAATACGGCTCAGGTCATCGGCAGTGGGACCAATGTTGCCGGCGACTCAATGGAGACCAACGCGGCAAGTGACTCTATTACTTTCAGCGAAGAGACCAGCGGCCAGGAATGCGAGATTGAGGTTTCCGTTATCGTCAACGCCGCTCAGGTTACCGATGGCGATGTCATTAACTTCCGGCTTCTGTTTTCGGATAACAACGAGGCTCCGCCGGCTACGCAGCTCAACGCAGAAACTAACGCACCGACCTTGACTGTTGATAAGCCAGCAGCATCGGGTCGTATAATGTCGAGTCTTGTCGGTGCTGGTGGGCTTGCTGGCGAAGGCGGTATTGCCGGAATCGGAGGAGGAATAGCAGGGTGAGAGATATTACTCTTGGTGATACGATCAAGTTCGATTTCACGACACGTCAATTCAGCGACGGCGTGCCCACGACACTCGCAGGCAGCCCCGTCCTGTCTGTGCACGAAGAGGGGAATGACACGTTTATTACGGCTGGCGTGAGCATAGACGTTGATATCGGAGCAAGTGCAGTTGCCGGCTTGAATGAAGGAGCGGTTATCGCGACCGGCGGCAATGGCTATGAGGCTGGCAAGAGTTATTCGGTCTTCATCTCTACCGGCACGGTCGGCGGCGTGAGTGCTGTCGGCGAGGTCGTCCATCAGTTTAGAATCCAGAGTGCTCCCGTCAACTGGGCGAAAGTGACTGCACAATCGACGGTCGTTGACCTGAGTGCAACGGACATTCAACTTTCAGATACTGTGACGACTTTGACAGGGCATACGAATCAGACGGGGGATAGTTTCGCCATTGTGAACGGGGCCGCTGGACTTGTCGCAATCGATACGGTGGTCGATGCGATTAAGGTCAAAACCGACTTCCTGCCGTCATTTACGGCAGGTGCAGCAGGTGGCGTGTTTATCGCGGGGGTCAACGCAGCCACAACGGTCACGAGTTCGTTCACGACGACGTTCACCGGCAGTCTCACGGGCAGTGTTGCGTCTGTGGCTGGCGCGGTCGGAAGCGTGACTGGTGCCGTCGGGTCGGTAACGGGTGCCGTAGGTAGCGTTGCGGGCAACGTTGACGGAAACGTTTCAGGCACTGTCGCGAGCGTAGTCACTAAAACTGGCTATGCTTTGGCGTCTACAGGAGCTGACCTGATTCTCAAGTCTAGTACGTTCGCATTGGCGATAGCCGACGCAATCTGGGACGAGGAGTTGGCAGGGCACATTACTGCCGACACGGCAGGGCTGGTTATGAATGATTGGCAGGACGGCGGGCGTTTGGACTTAATTCAAGACATCATCGCGGTTGATACGACGACTGACATCCCGGCACTGATTGCAACTGCTCAAGCAGATTTGAGTATCATCACAGATGTTGACGGTGTGATCCTCGGTGCTGCTGCCGTAAACCTAATCTGGGACGAGGCGATGGTGGAGACCACGGGAGCACCCGCGATAACTGGCAGCATGAGACTGTTTATGTCCTGGTGGGCCGCACTGTCGAGAAACGAAATCCATCAAACAGCCACGTTGACGACGCTGAGAAACGACGCGGATGACGGTGACTTGTCCACGTCAATCGTGTCGGACGACACTACGACGTTCATTCGCCAGGAGTTCAGCACCTAATGGCTATCGACAGCGAGACGAAACGAGCGTCTGTATTGAACGCGGGAAGTTTTTTCCCTGGGCGGATTCCCTATCTAACGGAGCCTGACGGCAGCGACCTTGATAGTAAGGCCGAGCGGGGAACCGTGCTCCACCATTACGCGGGGATTGACGCCGCGGCACCCGGTGGTGGTGCGAACGTGTTTGAAATCTTCAGCAGTCCTGTAGTTGAGGCAACGTGATGGCTTCCATGATGGATCAAGTTGTTAAGGCTTATGACATGTTGGTCCCTAAGGATCAATTGGTTGTAGATGCTATGATAATTGCTTTGTATGAGAAAGAAGTAGAGATTAGAAAAATGGCGACGGGTATAAACGAACTGTTGTCATCTAAAGAAAAGGCAACGTAATGGCTGGATTATCAGTACCACTCGACGAAGTAATCCACTTTGATGTGGTGACGCACGACCCTGCTACGGGCGGGCGGGTTACAGCGACAAGCATCACGTTTGACGTATTTGAGGAAGCGACCGATACGGCGATTCGAGCCAACCAAACGCTGACTCAACGAGCAGGTGCGACGGGCGTGTTTCGCGGGACTGATACAATCTCGGCGGCTAACGGATACGAGGTCGGAAAGTATTATTCGATTGTTGCCGAGGCGACGGCAGGCGGAGTGGTTGGGCAGGCTGTGCCATTCTCGTTCCGCGTCGTCGCCGCCGAAACCGTGGTGGGCATCTCGAAAGTTGACCTGACCCACCTCATGGGAACGATTCTCACGGAGGGTGGTGCAGGCAGGCTCGCGGCGGCGTTTATCAAGCTGCTGGACGTGGCAACGCCGACTCTGGTTGCTTCGGACGTGATGCGAGGCACGGACAATATCGACGTGATCGCGGCCCTTGAAGACGCCGGGTTGCTTATACACACAACGACCATTGATACGCTTGCAACCCAAACCAGCTTCACACTTGTAACCGGCCCTCCTGATAATGACGTCGTGGTGGGGTTGATTATGGTTATTGAGGATGCAACGACGGCAGCTCAAAAAACAGTCGTGCTACCTACGCTTTACGTAGGGTCAACTAGAACGGTAACACTGCCTGGAGATCCTGATTTCATCATTGCCGTAGGCGACAAGGTTCGTATATTGCCGGTGACCAAAGCAATGGCAAACAGATTACCTGGACAGGGTTCGGGTATAGCTCTTGCAGGGATAAACGTGCCAACGAACCCACCAAACAATGCAGGAGGATTACTCACTTCTACCGTAGGCAACCTGGATATGGACGCCAAGCTCGCGAATACGAATGAGATCACCGTAGCACGCATGGCCGAATTGGATCCTGCAAACCTGCCTGCTGATATTGACACGTTATTGGGTCGGATGACATCGACTTTATTCGCTGGGATCACCTCGTTAGCAGAGTGGCTTGGTCTGCTTGCCGGGAAGCAAACCGGGGATGCCACAGCACGAACCGAAATAAGGGCGACTGGTGTTGGTTCCGGCACATTCGACGAGACGACTGAGTCGCTCGAAGCAATAAAGGATCTGGGCGACTCCGCATGGATCACCGCCACTGGCTTCAGCACCCATAATGCGGCGGCTGTCTGGGCGTCAGGCACACGGACACTGACGGCCACGGGATTGGACCTGATTCTAAAGACCAGCACGTTCGCTTTGGCTATGGCTGACGCGAATTGGGATGAGGTTCTAACCGGGGCGACTCATAACGTACCTCAATCTGCTGGCCGTAGGCTTAGGGGTATTCAAGATTTTCAAGGTTATGATAACGGGCAGATTTGGGTTGATACTGTTAACGGGACAGCCGGAACTGTAGACTTTGAAAATGGTACGGTAGAAAACAGCGTCAAGAGTATTACTGACGCTAAAATTATAGCCACCTCTGTGGGACTTTCTGATTTTCATATAATCAACGGTTCGACTATTGTTCTTGGGGAAAGTACCGTCAATGAATCTTACTTTGGAGATAACTGGATTTTAGACTTAGGGGGGCGGGATATTAAGGGTGCCTACTTCTCAGGGGCTGATATTTCTGGCGTTGGTACTTCGCTTGGTGGGGAGTGCCACTTTGAAGGATGCACTTTTGCGACTGCGAGCATTGAGACAGCCCATGCGGACTTTTGTAGTTTTGAGGGGGGGACGGTCACGTTCACCCTCGCGGCGGATTACAACTTCCATAACTGTTATTCTAAGGGCGACACCGCTCCAATCTTTACTAAGACCTCCGGCCAGGCCGTGGTCGTAGAATTCCATAACTGGTCGGGCGACATAACGATCAGTGGCATTGAGGCGGGCGACACCATAGAGCTGGGAGGCAACTTCAGGACTATCATATTGTCTGGTTCTGGGGGAACGGTTCACGTTCACGGCCATTATGAGACGATATCGAGCGGGGGTTTTAGCGGGGCGTTGTCGATCACCGGGGCTACCAAATTTGGAGATGCCGCTGACATTCTTGTTGACACGGGTGAGATCGGGTCGGCGGGTGCGGGGCTGACGTCGATCTTCACGACGGCGTTGACCGAGTCGTACCGTGGGACCGGGGCGACGGGTTCGGCGGCGGAGTTGCTCTACGAGATCATGGCTGGGATTTTGGATCACAAGTCGGTGGGTCTGGTCAAGACGATCCGTCAGATCGATGGCAGTGACGCCAAGACCTACACGTACGATGATGATACGAATCCCACGGAAATTACCGAGACTACGTGATGGCTATCCGCGACATTGTGACCATTGGGTTTGGCAACGGAACTTTCAGTCCAGGCTTAGGTAAGATCCCGACGTTGGGGTATTCAAGTGTCGTCGTGGTGGCGGTGATATCTGGTGTGACCTCCATATTGGACCAGATATGGATGTCGGCGTTGGGCGCGGACGAGGTCTGGATCTCCGCGCTTAGACCAGATGTCATATGGGTGTCCACGCTCGCGCCGGATGAGGTTCACTTTAACAGTTGAGGTTGGTGATGTCGAAATTATGCGGTGTTCGTGTTCCTGACGTGTCTGTTAACGAGGACGGCTCGGTCGTGGTCGCCGCGAGGTTGACCACCGGGACGCCGGCGAAGGTGTTCCTGAAACAAGTGAATATATCGTCTATAACCTATGGCGTTTTTGATAACAAGGACGGCTCGGTTGTGATCGCTTCCGGGACGGTAATAGCGGTTGCCGACGCCATATCCGACACGCCGTTGGACTGGGATTGCGACGCCTTGGGTTACAATTTCCTGTTCACCTTTCCGGCGGCGAGTTTCCCGACCGGCGGCGTGAGGTACAAGACGGAGGTCAAGGTGACGCTCACTGGCAACCATGTTGGCTGGATAACTTTCACCAACAAGGCCAAGGCCTTGTTTACATCGTAGTTCGGAGCAAGACATGTCTCATACTATCGCCGGCTCGAGCCGGACCAATTTCATAGTCAATAACGTGTTCAAGCTGCTCCGTCTCGGGGGGGCGCAGGATGAGGACTTCGAGTGGGACGAACGGAGGCAGTACTACGACATGCTCTGGGGGTACTACACGAACGACGTGTACTTCGCCCAAGAGGACGGCGGGTTGAGGGAGGTGATTAACAAGTCGCTCGGCAATGCCGAGGTGGCTGACCTTCTTGGCCTTTATAATCCCGTTCAGAGGGTGGTTGACGTGTATGCCAACGTTCTTCGCGGGCCGTTCGGCAAAGAGATCAAGGTCGATGAGATGGTGGGTGGGGTGGAGGTGAATGAGATTCTTCTGAACGGCGACTCGCCGGTGCAGAAGATTTGGAACTGGTCCAAACTGGACACCAAGAACTCGTTACTGACAAAGTACGCGGCCTGCTTCGGTTCTGTGGGCCTGAGGGTCGTTGCCACGCCCGAGAACAAGGATCGTGGTATTCCGGCGCGGGTCAGGGTTGTGGTCGAACATCCGAGCAGGATTAAGGACATCGAGTTCGACTTGGACGGCAATGTTGCCTCGGTTCTTCTGGAGTACAGGCGGTTCGAGGGTCCGTTGGGGGAGTTGAGGGAGGAGCATGAGATACGCGAACTGTTGACCGTGGACAGCTTTCAGGCCTGGAGGGACGAGCAGGAGTGGGATTTGATACGTGACCGGCCCGGCGGGCCCATACCGAACGAGTTGGGTGTCGTGCCTTATGTCTTGCTCAAACACGAGGACACCGGCGACGACTTCGGGCTGCCCAGCGTCCATTCGTCCCTGCCGATACTCAACGCCATTAACGCGCTGGCGACCCACCTTCAGATACAGGTCCACAGGCATGTCAGGGCGAAATGGTTGGTCATAGCGTCCGGTAGCAAGCCGGAGACGTTTGATATGTCCGACCTGAGTATTATTTATGTACAACAGAACAGTGAGGGGTCAAGGCCGTTGATAGAGCCATTGATATCCAATCTGAGCATCGGCGAGGCGACCCAGTTGATGGACTTCTTCGCGAGCGAGTTGAACGACAGACAGCCTGAGTTGAAGGCGGTCGATGGCAAGTTCCTCGCCCAGCAGAGCGGCGATTCCATATCGCAGCTCCGCGAGCCGGCCGTGCAGAGGCTGAGGCTGGCCAGGCAAAACTACGAGGCGGGGTTGATTTCCGCTTTCCGGATAGGCCTGGCCTGGGGGGTGTTGTTCGACCTTTGGGACCTTGGCTTGGGGAAAGGCAACCAGGAGGTGGCGTTGGCGACCTTGAACTCCGAGGACTCCAATTTCATGTTCAACGACAGGGACGTCCTGCCCAAGACGCAGAATGACTTGTTCTTGGAGACTAGCCGCGAAGACGCGCACTTCAAGACGAACGCGGACGTGTCGACCACGGGGGTGGAGGATACAAGCAGGAGGGAGCGGCTGCGGATTCGCGGCTACAACGAAGAAGAGATCGAGAAGATATTGGAGGAGAGCAGAACCGAGGACGTCATACCGACTGTGGGGCAGTGACATGCATGCGTTGGGGCATTTCGTGATGTTGACCAGGGACCAGATGGTGGCGCTGGCGGAGTTCGACCAGGCCGACAGGCTACGGGTGGTGGTGTTGTGGGCGGAGATCGCCCCCGAGCCGTTGGAGTCGATGGTATTCGCCGGCACAGAGGTGGACCGTGGCTGAGAATTTCGAGGACAGGTTGGGGAGGGAGAGCGGATTCCTGTTCGACAGGTCGAGGGGGAGGTTCGTCGTCAGGTCTTCCGGTAGGGTGGTGCCACAGCCAAGGATGAAGGCGGAACTGCTCAAGATGTTGAGGGGGCCGAACGAGTCGGTCAGGTCGTTGACGCAGAGGTTCGTCGAAGGCAATTTACCCATGGTGAATTGGGCCAGGACGATGAGGCAGCAGATCAAAGAGTTACACGGCGCCTTTGGGTCAATGGCATTCGGCGGCGTGAACGCGATGGGGCAGGCGCAGTGGGACCTGGTAAGTGGCCAGGTCCTGCGACAGTTGGAGTTCTTCGAGAGGATGGTCGGGCAGGTTCTCGACGGCAGGCAGGCGTTGAACGGCGCGTTGGTCAGGAGGGCCGCTATGTACACGCAGGCGGCATACGTGACCTATGAGAATTCCAGGAGGGCATTTCTCACGGAGGAGTTTAACTTCACCCTGGAGAGGAGGGTGCTGGCGGCGGTCGAGCATTGCGTGGACTGTGTGGAGTTCGCGTCCCGTGGCTTCGTCCCGATAGGTTCGTTGCCGGGGATAAGTGACAGCGTGTGCCTCACGAACTGTAAGTGCCACTTCGAGTACAGATGAGTTTTCGGGTTTACAATCACTCTTTAGGGGAGTATAATAATGACAGACGAGGGGAAAAAAGACGATTCTTCACAAGGTCAGACTCAAGATACCGACACGGGATCGGGTGCTCCAGAAAAAGTCCCGGATGGCCAAAAAAAAAGTGGAGAGATGGTTTTCACGCAAGACCAGGTTAATAGCTTCCTGGCTGACGAGAGGCGCAGGTGGGCGGACAAGTCCAAGAAGGAGTCAGACGAGCAGCAACTTGAGTTGGAAAAGGTAGCCCTAAAGGATAAGGAGGAGTGGAAGGAACTGTACGACAAAACCCAGGAAGAACTGGCCGCCAACAAGAGGTTGTTGGAGCTTCAGGGGCTGAAGATCATGCGTGGCAGGGTCGCCTCGGAGGTGGGACTGCCAGCGGAATTGGTGGACAGGCTGGTGGGTGACACGGAGGACGACGTCAAGGCCGACGCCGAGAAGCTGATGAAGGTCGTCGGCAAGGGGTCTGACGACAAGGAGCACGTCGGGACGCCTGGAGGTGACGGGGGGTCGAGCAAGAACAGTGGCGGTTCGGACGACAAGAAGAGGGTGAGCGAGATCAAAGAAAAGATTGCCGGCAGGTTCGGCTACGCGGACACGTTGTGAGCGCTGGCGGTGAAGTTGGGTTATTTTTTAGGGGGATTTTTGATGGCTCTTATTGCGAAGAGCGGCACTCCTTCGCCGGTGCAGCTGGGTATTCCGTCCACGAACAAGTATGCTGACATGATCGCGGGCGAGGAGTTGTTCGCCGGCGACGCCGTATTCATTCAGGATTCGGACGGCAGGGTGTACAAGTCCAAGGAGCAGTGCGGCTCGTCTTCCAGTGACTCCACGGTGGAGGCCTCGCGGGTGGACGGATATGCCGCGGCGGGCACCAAACCCGTTGAGGCTGTGACCGTGCTCTATGATATCGTCTTGGCGTACGCCGCCGTCGACCAGACAGCGGGCATTCCGGTGTATCTGTCGTGCGACGTCAACGGTGGCCTCGATGATGTGAAGCCGATAAACGACGCCCCCCAGATCGGCCTTACGCTGACTAAGGGACGAATTCACCTCAAACAGTCCTGGTAGGCCGGGGTCGTTTGATTTTTTGATTTTTCAGGTTGGCTTTAAGTTTATTTTTTGGAGGATAGTTGGATGGCTTTAGGCACTCTTGCCGTCTCTGATACCCTGGCATCTGCTGCCAACACCATCGTGGCCGAGTTCGGCGAACAAAGGGTGTTCGAGGAGATTCAGAGGTTTCTCACGGCCCACAACGAGATTATGGAGGAATTGCTCTCCGAGCTCTGTAGCTTTACGGATGACAGGTTGAGGCGCACCGGCGAGGTGCAGGTCATGGAGATGCAGGACGCTGGCGAGTTCCACACCCCCGAGGCCCAAAAGGTCACCCCTGGTGCGACCGTTGCCTTCCCGCTCCGGCGGGTCGAGATCGCCGTCCAGTGGACCAGAGATTGGCTCGCCAACCACGTAGTCTCTGAACTGACCGCCCAGTTCGACGCGGTGCTCACCGCTGACCGCAGGCGGATGGTCAGGGAGATCAAGCGGGCGCTCTTCGGCTCGTCCAACTTCACCTTCAACGACATGTTGGTCGATCGGGTGGATTTGGGGGTTAAGCGGCTGACCAACGCGGACGGGGATGTCGTCCCGATCGGTGCGGAGGGGCAACAGTTCAACGCCGATACGCACACCCACTACCTGGGCACCGCCTCGTTCGTGAACGCGGACCTGGTCACTCTGGTCGAGCACGTCATCGAACACGGCTTCGGCGGTAACCTCATAGTCTACATCAACAGGGCCCAAGAGACCGCGATCCGTGCGTTCGCGGACTTCAACCCCTACACCGAGGCTCGCATAATCAACGCGCCGGGAAGCACCGCCGACCGGGGTCGTGGCACGTTGATAACCAGCACCCTTTTGAACCGTGCCATCGGCATCTTCCAGCCGGGCGCCGAGGTCTGGGTCAAGCCTTGGATGCCCTCCGGATACTGCTTCGCCTTCGACACGGCGTCCTCCGCGAAGCCGCTCGTCTACAGGAACAGGCGTGGCTCCGCCGGGCCTAACCCGTTGGAGATGGTCGCGGAGATCGAGCTTTACCCGCTCCGTTCCCGTGCGTTCTCCCGCGAGTACGGCGTGGGCGTCTGGAACCGCGCGAACGGCGCGATCCTGGATACGGCCAATGCGAACTACACCGATCCCACGATAAACGACTGACCCTCGTCGTCGTGCCTGGCGCGGCTGGGGACTGTAAATCCCTAGTCGCGCCTACTTTTTGAGCGGGTGGGCTGGTGCCCACCATGGCCCCGTCAAGGCCGTGGCCGCCTGGTTCGACCCCAGGACCCGCCATTTGTTTTGTTTGGCGCTTTCCGGGGGTTTTTGACGGGGGATGGTATGGCTAGCGACGGCGGAGTTGATAGGGGCGGCGTCGAGGAGATGACGAAGAACCAGTTGAAGGAATTGGTCGGCAAGTTGCAGCAACAATTGGTTGCAACCCAAGATGGTTATGAAGAATTGACGCTTGAACGTGGCCCATTGGTAAAGGAACGTGACAAGTTGTTAAGGGAATTGGACAGCCTTCTCGGAGAGCAAAAAAGATGTGAGGCCAGACGTGAAGATGCCGGTGACCCAGAAACCATTCTGAGGGAAAACAACGTGATGCTCAAACGGATGCTGGAGGCACAGAAATTGAGTATCATTGACAGGACCGGGAGCACTCTGACGGAGGGTAGGAACAAGGTTGCCGGCGGGATTTACGGCGACGGGCATGGCGGGTACAAGAATTGTGACGGGGCGAAATGCGACCCCGATGGGAATCTTTTGAATGGCGGTGACGTCAAATAACGACTGGGTGAAGCAGCGCCTGCCGAGGGACGTCAGGTTCGACGGGCAGACGGTCGACGTTGCGATCGCCCAGGCACTGATCGACCAGACGGCCGACAAGTTCGCCGCGCTGGCCGACCTCTGGGAGCGGATCGACGCGGAGATGCTGTACGAGTTCGCCGACCTGGAGGGGGCGTTCAGGATGTCCGGCCCGTTGGCGCTCAAGAAGGCCCAGTACTGGCGCGGCCTTTCGGACAAGGCGGACGCCGGGGGCAGGATTCAGTTCGTTCCGGTTAAGTTCTCGGACGTGCCGTCGGGCGCGTCCGCGGAGTTTGGTTGTTAAGGCTACTAAGGGCGCTAAATGACAAAAGAGTGCGTGTTCAGCAAACCATGTGTGGAAGATGAAGGGCACGGTTTGTACTTTGTGCTTGAGTCTGAGGGCGATTTTCGTGAATGCTACATTGAGTGGAATGAAGAATGCCAGCTGTTTGAAATCCGCTCTAACGACAACCTTGTTGCGATGATTGGTATGTGAAACAAAATGGGCGCGAGACTTGGGGGCAGGCTGATCGGGAGGATGTTCGCCATGCCGTTCTTCTTCGACAAGGAGGTTTGCTTCATGGAAAGGTCTAAGGACAGGGACTCTAGTAGGTCCCCCTCCCCGAATTTCGACTGCCTGATCGTGACGGCGCAGGTGGCCATAGCCCGCGCCAACGCCAGGATGGTTGCTGACTTCTTCCAACAGGATGCAGAGATCACCCACCTGCTGTGGTCCAGGACGGACCTGCGTGACGTCCCGGTGGCATGCAGGGCGATTTACAGGGACCTGAGCTGCGGCCTGGTCCGTACGTTTCAGGTGACGGCGGGAGTGGTGGACTGGATGCAACAGGGCGAGATTTGGGCGGCCCCGGTGGTGGAGTTGAGCGGGGAGGCGGCTCGCAATGCCTAGAGTATTCTTCAAGCAAACAATCACGAGGGGGGATTTGGCCAACAGGATAGGCAGGGCCTCGTTCGGGCGGTTCGACCGGATAGGCAGGCTCATCGTGGCGGCGGCGAAGGCCGACGTGTCTACGCCGGTCACGCCGACGACCCTTGCGGTGGGCACGAAGGTGGCAGGTAGGACGGTCAGGAGGGGCAAGAGGCGCGGGCCTTTCAGGGGCAAGAGGATACTAGGCAGCAGGGTCGGCGAGTTCCCGCGCAGGGAAACTGGCGAGCTGTTCGGCAGCGTGCGGCACAAGGTCAAGTTGAGGTTCAGTTTGAACAGCCCGTTGGTGTTGGTGGTCTTTTCGACCGCCAAACATGGCAGGCATTTGGAGACGAAGGCCCCACGGGACGGCGGCAGGAAGTGGCTGTCCAGGACGATCAGGAGACTGCTGCCCAGGATAAGGAGTTCGTTGTGAGCGTGCGCGCTGCCATAGTCGACCGGTTCGAGAACAACGAGGACGCGGCGACCGTCAGGCTCAGGGACGTCGTGTCGAGCTTCGGCTCGGACATGTTGCACCCTGAGACCGTGACCCCGTTCATAGTGGTGAAGGTCGGAACCAGGCAGCCCCATGACAAAGGTGGCCTCGACAAGTCGCGTGGGGGCATGGAGGTCTCGGACGTCACCGTGGTCATCGTGGCTGACAGCGTGGCTGAGGCCGAAAAGATAATCGGGCGCGTACGCGCGAGTTTGGAGGCCACCGCGGGCCATGGTGACACATGCGGGTTGACGATACGGGATCGCGCGTTTAGCACGTTGTATTGGCGGGGTGACGAGGTGGACCTGAATGACACCTTTCCGGACAAGGCGGTGGGCACGGTTCAATATGATGTCTTGGCTTATAGGGACTGTTCGCGCTCGGCGTGCTCTTCCTCTTCTTCTGGTTGATTTTTAGGGGTGGTTTGAAATGGCGACATGTGACACGCAGCCGGTCACCGGTGATGATGGCGACGCCATCGTCGACGGTACGGATCTTGAGGTTAACGCTTGGAGCTACAGGGAGACTGCCGAGTCGTTGGACACGACGGACAAGGCCAGCAACGGCTTCAGGAAGCGGCGGGGCGGGTTGGTGGGCGCCACCGGCACGGTGTCCGCGATGTGGAAGATCAACAAGAACCCCGGCAGCAGCCCGCCGTCGCTGGTCGCCGGAAAGCAGGTCACGCTGAAGCTGGAGATCACCCAGGGCGGCCCGTTCTACCAGTTTAGCGCGCTCATCACGGAGATAGGCGTCGAGAATCCCGTGGACAACGTGGTGAGCTGGACCTTCAACTACGAGTCCTGTGGGGCCATCACGCGTCCCGGCGAGCTGACTAGCACCAGTTGACCGGGGTTTTTCTGTTTCTGGATTTTTTAGGGGGCACGACGATGAGGCTTGGGCAGCATCTGGCGAGGGGGGTTCCGGTCGAGCTGGGCGGGAATTCTTATGTGGTGGGGCCGATCACCCTGGACGAGTTCGCGGAGTTTCAGGAGTACCTGTTCAGGAAGCCGCTCGAGGACGTCGCGGAATTCTGCAAGGACCACCCGGAGATGAGGGACGTGATGGTGACGCAGGCCATGAAGGAGGTCAAGGAGATGCGCCAGCAGTCGGGCGGTGAGAAGCAGTCCTTTGGGTACATGATGGCGGCGATGACCGACGTCGGCAATATGAGGCATCTGTTGTACATCTGCATAAAGAAGAACCACCCGGACGTCAACAGGGACGAGATCATGCGCCTGGTGACCCTGGACAGCCTTCCCAGCATACTCATGGACGTGTTGGAGGCTAGCGGGTTGGACGACTCGCAGGCCAACCCTACGAGTCGACAACCGAAAAAGGAAGAAGAATCGAACGAGAGGTCAGAGGCGACGGAAAGAATGCTGGCGGACCTATAGATTGGGACAAGGTGTTTTTGACGATGGGAGACAAGTACGGGTGGGCCAGCCCGCCGGCAGTTGGGAGGTTGACCTTGCCACAGCTCGTCATGTACCTGTCCGACGGCGAGTCGCGGCCGAAGAGGTGGTCCAGGAGGGACATATTGGAGTACGTCAAAAGGTATCAGACGGAAGGTTGATTCATGTCGGCGTTGGGCAGTGGTTTGGGGGTGCTGGGGAGGCTGTTGGTGCCGGTCGAGCTGGTCACGACGCGGTTCTTCGCCCAGTTGAAGGGGTTGCAGGCCAGGATCGCGAGCACTGGCACCTTCAACAGGCTTGGGGCGGCGTCGACGGCATTGGCCGCCAGTCTGTCCGGTTTGAGGTTCGAGGCGATCGCTACCGGGTTTGCGCTCTTCAGGCTGACGAAGCTGGCGGCCGACGTGGAGACCGGGTTTTTGGCCGTGCAGAAGACCACGAACCTGGAGGGCGAGGCGTTGGACAGCCTGAAGCGCGCGCTCGAGAGGATGAGCGTGACGTTGGCCGGCGTCAGCCTGAGGGAGATCCAGAACATCGCCACGGTCGCGGGCCAGTTGGGTATCCGCGGCGAGGCCGACATCCTCAAGTTCACCGAGGCGATCATCAAACTGTCGGTCACTTCGGACCTTTCTTCCGAGAAGGCCGCGGTCTCCATCGCCCGTATACTGAACGTCTTCAAGCTGACCGCCGACCAGGCGGGCGTCGTCGCCACGGTCTTCACGAGGCTCGCTGCCGAGACGACGGCCATGGAGAGCGAGGTCGCCGAACTGACCCGTCGTCTTTCCGGCGCGGCCGCCACCTTGGGGTTGACGGCCTTCGAGACCGCCGCCTTGGGGGCTGCCCTCAAGGATGCTGGCGTGTTCGCAGAGGTCGGTGGGACGGCGTTTACCCAGATCATGTTGGGCATGATTAAGAAGACGAAGGAGTTCGCCGCCGCCAGTCAGGTGTCGTTCGAAGATTTTTCCGAAATGATTAGGGAGGAGCCGATAGAGGCGTTGAAGGCCTTTGTTTTGCAACTTGGCAGTTTAGACAAGTTTTCAAGGATAAAGGTTCTTGACACGTTGAGTATTGACGGTATCAGGGCTGCGGGCACGATATTGCAATTGTCACAGTCTATGGGTAAATTTGAGACAGCATTGGCATTGGCTAACGACGAGGTCGAAAAGCAAACGGCGTTGAACAGGGAGTTCGGCATATTCTCCCAGTCCACGACAAACCAGTTGAAACGTCTCGGCAACGCCCTCTCATTGACGTCTAGGAAGATAACTGACGCCTTGCTTCCGGAGATAAAGAAGCTTGCCCTGTTCATACAGCTTCGGATTCTTCCGGCGCTCGGACAGTGGTTGGACAGGAACAGAAATCTGATAGTGGATTTGCTCAAAGGTACGGCGGTCGTGCTTGGAATGGCATTGGTGCTTCCCATACTGACGAGGGGCATAAGGATCTTGATCGTGGCGCTACAGGCCGCGAGGATAGCGTTTTTGTTCCTTCTGGCAAATCCATGGACGGCTTTAATACTGGCCATCGGCACGGCGTTGGTGGTTGCATTTGCAAGGGGTGACACTGCCGCGGAGAAGATGTTGAACACCTTGAAATTTCTTCTCTTCAAATTGGAGCAGGTGAACGCAGCGGCGAACATAGTGTTCCGTGGTGATTCCAGTCTGGCGGACAAGCAGATAGCCGCCCAAAAGTTAGAAGGCCAGCTTCAAGAGGTGTCCGACGTCGAGGCTGCAGTCTTTCGGGCGCTTCAGGCTGGTAACATTGGGGAGGATGAGAATGCCAAACTAGTTGACTCTATTCAAGAATTGGCAGCTAAATTTGAAAATGTTCAGGCTGAGTTCGAAGGATTCTCAAAAATTTTGAACTTTGCTAGCAAATTGGGCTCTGAGAATGACCCTCGCGTTACTAATGTTTTTAGAAATATGGGTACAGAGTTGGGGGGAATGGTACGCAGGTTGGATTTGTTGCTCGGACTTTTGAAGCAGGAGTCCGAGTTGACGGAGGCCCAGGTTAAGGCCTTGGAGGCGTTAAAGAGCCTTGGTGATTTTGGTGGAGAGGCCGGCAAGCCGGTGTTCTTGGGGTTGGAGGAGGCGTTCAAGAAGGTGCAGCTGTCGATATCCAGGGGTGGTGACGCCGACCAGATGCAACTGGACGAGCAGAAGAAGGGCACGGGCCTGCTGACTGAGATAAGGTCGATCAACAGGGCGATTTTGATACAGGGCAGGCAACCCAGAATTGCTATAGCGGGGTAGACAAATGGCGGTTACGACGGGTTTGTTGGAAGACGAAAGGGACTTCATAGTTAGTTTGACCAGGAAGGAGTCGACCGGTACGAGGGGGTTTTGGTTCCCTTGGGCTCAGAGGGTCGCGATCGCCTTTAACTTTCTTGGCGGCCACCAGGCGGACGGTTTCCACGCCCCGAGGAGGCACCCTGACTATTCGGGAATGTGCGCCATGAAGGTGGAGCAGCGGCCGATCACGCCGGACAAGGTCAGTGGCGCTTCCTTTCACGAGCAGTCGGTGGTGCAGTCGGAGCTGGGAAAGATGATCGTGGAGTACAGGAACGATACGACCTGCAAGGAGGACGCCAGTTCTTCGTCCTCGTCGACGGACTTCCTCGGCGAGGTCACGATGGAGTATTCGGCGGAGATGCTTACGTTGAAGTCTTCCAGGTGGAGGTGGCAGCAGGGCGACAAGGAGGGCAAGGACCTGAATGACGGCGAGATAACCCCCTTCAAGTTGATACCTTTGAAGACCGTGGTCCTGACGTTGAACGAGCAGCAGCTGATCGAGACTGACGAGTTGGACTGTTCCGTTGGCAAGATTAACAAGACCGAGTGGGCGGGTCATGCTTGTGGCACGCTGTTGTTGTTGGGCGCGCGGACGGAGAGGGTTATCACGCCGACTGGTATAGAGTTCGAGACGGGCGAGGTGCGGTTCGCCTTCAAGAAGACCGGGTGGAACCGCTTTTGGGACGGCAAGCAGTTCAGCCTTATTGGGAACGTGGATGTTTCTGAAGAAATAGTGTCTTGTGGTTTTACCGTTGATGGGGCGCATACTTACGACTTGTTCGAGATCAGAGACATAGTCAAGAAGATCGAGGTTCTGGAGTAATGATAGGCAAACTGCCTACCTACGTCCCGGGCGAGACGGAGATACTCGCCAAGGACATGAACATCATCGCCAGGGCGGCCGAGATGGGCACCGCGCTCGTCGGCACGCACGGGATAGCCGTGCACCAGATACAGGGTGGCCAGATCGTGCGGCTCGAGAACCCGCCGCCATTTTGGGCCAAGATAAAGGGCAACAGGTCCGACGGGTCACACGCATGGATAGAGATGAACCGTATGCGGGGGGGGATTTTCGCCGAGCTGTGCGACGCCAGGCATTCCGGCCCGGACGGCATATCCGGCTCCAGCTCCAGTTCGAACTCTGACGACGACTGTGGTACCAGAGGTACGACCTTCGTCAGGCCCGCGTACGAGGCGAACGGCAAGACCGCGGCCGACGGCACGATGGTGAGGATGCACTTCGGCTTCCAGAACGAGTACCTGTTCGTGCTGGCTGGTGAGGGCACCGGTGCTGACAGGTGCACTCATATACTTTTTGAGATAAAGTCCGCCAATTGCCTCAACAAGACGGCGACGGTCAGGATATTGCAGACTAACTGTTTCTGCCCCGACCTGTTGGATTGTGAGGTCGAGGTGGTGGACAGGATGGGGTGCGTGTTCGACGAGCCGAATACGGACTTGGCTGGCAGGAAGGGCGTGGCGGTCAGGATGACGAGGACGTTCCAGTGCAGCTCGTCCACGTCGTCGTCTTCGTCGTCTTCCGGGGAGGCCCCGCCGTGCGAGTGGATGGCTTTGGCGCTGTGCTGTTTTGACGGGAGTTGCTGATGGTGACGAGGGCCGGCTCAAAAATGAAGACGGGGGGTTGTGGTTGCTGCTGCGGGCCCTGTCTGAAGAGGATAAAGAACGGTGGCCCGAGGGGTTGCTGCGCCTGCGTCTGTGATGCCATCTGCGTCACGTTGGATTCTGCCGACACGGATTGTGCCAGCCCCAGTTCTGAATGCGTCGGTTGCGACTTTATCAGGTATCAATTTGATTGGAATTGTGACACCCAAAGTTATTCTGGAACCGTGTCGTGTGGCAATTCGGTCGTCGACCTGAAGTTCAAGGTAAAGGAACAAGGCGGCGTGTGCTACATGTGCCTGACTTCTGCGTGCCTCGGATTGGACGGGGAGGTCGGCGGGGATTCTTGCATGCCGTTTTCTGGAGGTTTCTGTAACTGTGCCAAATTTCAGGTCGGCCCATCGTCGTCCTCTAGCCGTGATTCTGAGGACACCCTTTCGGCCGGTCAGCCGATGTTCTTCTCTTGGGATGTTGATTTTTCCGGTTGTGGTTTTCAATGTTGCGGTCCCGGGACGGTGTCGATCAAATGTGCTAACAGGATATTTCCTTCCAAGTTGGCGTCCAACTCCTCCTCTGACTGCCCGATATTGGTCTGTGACAACTGTGACTGCGTCTGCGACTGCGTCTGTATCCAGTACAACGACGACGCCTGCCCGGAGACCGCCGTCTGTGAGACCCTGTTCACGAACCGGACCTGCTTCGACCGCGAGACGTCTTCGTGGCATTTGGTTGTCACGTGTGACGGGACCGACTCGGAGAACGACGTCGACCTTGACTTTCGCCTGCAGAAGAACGAACAGACCAATGACTGTGAGATACTGCTCACCAGCATCGAGTTGGGAATATCGGAGCAAAATCCCAGGCCGCCGGAGTTCGGCGCCACGGCGAACCCACAACAGGCCATGTGCCCGGGATTGGGGCATGTCTGGGACATAGATTTGGATCCCGGAAGGAACATAAGCATCCACCTACTGTGTGCCAGGTGCGAAGATTGCCTGCCGTTGCTGCCGTGCTGTTCCGCCAGGACGGAGGTTTTGCCGCAAAAGTTGTCCGTGGAGATCGAGATAACGGGGGTGCACCAGTGCACTTGTCCCGGCAGCGCGAACGTGGAGTTCGACGTCTTCTTCGACGGCTTCGAGAGGCGAGGCGATCCCTTTCCGGACCCGGAGTTCAACTGCGCCTCCAGGTACGTCGGGCAGGTTACTTGGTGTGACCAGCCCGCAACCATGACCGTCTGGGTGTGTGACAAGTGCCTTAGTAACCAGGGTATTACCATAGAGTTTCAGACTTGCAGCGGCGGCGACGTGCATTGCAGCACCGGGGGAACAGGTTGTGACTGTAGGTCGTTCGCGTGCGACCCCATATTCTATCAGGAGACGGACCAATTGGGCGACGCCGCGTGCTGCAGTCCGGACGACGCGACTGAGATGACCATTACCATTATGGAGTGACTATGAAGGACGACGAGGGTGACCGGGATGTTTGCGCATGCGCCGAACGGGGTTTTTGTCCGCGGTACGGGATGAAGATGTCGCCCAAGATGTACCAAATTTGCCAGGGCGACTTGGTGACCCCCGAGAGGCGCGCAGAATACTGCTCTGCCTGGATGAGAGGGGCGTCTGCAAAAAGTGAAAGCGCTGAAAAGCCTAGCTTAGGTGATAAAGTTGGGACGCTCGCGAAGGCTATGGGCAGGTTCGTCGCCGACGGTGCGAAGACGGTCTCTGAGAATGACTATACTGCGAGACTTACGGTGTGCTATGGTTGTGACCTGCTCAACGGCAAGACCTGCTCCGCATGCGGGTGTCTGGTGACATTAAAGGCCAAGATGAGACTGGAAGACTGCCCGAAGGGGAAGTGGCCCAAGGTGGTTGAGCCGGTTGTTGAGGCGAAGAAGCCGGCTACGAAGGCCAAGCTTAAAAAAAAAGTCAAGCGTGCGGTGCATGTTCCAAAAAGAAAAAGAAGTGACAGCACCCAGCCGAAGAGCGGGCAGCCTTACGATATTATGAACGACGACGACTGGACCAGGATGAGACACGCGAGGGACAGGCATTCCGGGTTTCACGTGGGCAAGTACCTGCAGTCCGCCCCGATGGTGTTCACCAGGGACGGCCATGCCGTCTACGTGGCCGACATGTACAGGGGGGCGAGCGCCTTTCTCTGTCTTTCTGGTCCCAGTTTGGGTGATCTGCCTTGTGGCGACCTCGCGTCCAGTGGCGTCTTGACGATGGCCGTGAACAACGCCGCGACGTTGGTTCGCCCGCACTTGTGGATGAGCGTCGACAACCCGACGCACTTCGTGGAGCAGATATGGGCGGATGCGGGGATAATGAAGTTCGTCCCGTTGTGCCATTCCGAGAAGACGCTGTTGGTCAGGGACAAGGATGACAGGCTGGTCAAATCCAAGTCCAAGGTCGGCGACATGCCGGCCACTTTCTTCTTCCGGAGGAACGAGCAGTTCAAGTCGAAGCAGTGGCTCTGGGAGGACACGTTCAATTGGGGCTGTCATTCCTCCTGGAAGGACGAGACCGGCAACCAGGGCGGCAGGATGGTCATGTACCCTGCCATTCGTATGCTGTTCTATCTGGGAGTGAGGAGAATCTACCTGCTGGGGTGCGACTTCGAGATGACGAAGGGCAACCCGTACGCGTTCAGGCAGGTGGCATGGGACAGCAAGATCGCAGGCAATTCCAGCAGCTATAGGATGGCCTGCAAGAGGTTCGCGGTGTTGAAGCCGCACTTTGAGGAGGCTGGTTTGGAGGTCTTCAACTGCAACGAGAATTCTGGCCTGAAGGTGTTTCCTCACGTGCCGTTCGACAGGGCCATAGAGGAGGCCAGGGGCGTCTGCGCCGTCAGGCCGAACACCTACGGGCATTACGAGGTGGACAGGAAATGAAAGGGATCAAAATATGATACCGGTTGACAGGGTGGTATGCCAGATGAGGGATCAATGGCTGGTGGTGGGCAAGGGGCCGACGTACTCCCGATTGGCGGGCAGGGAGTGGTGCAACAACGTGATGTTCCTGAACAACTCCCCGTTGCCCGCCGCCGGAATCGGGTTCAAGTACCACAAGGAACGGTCATTCGTGCACCTGGTAGACCTGGAGGTCGTGGAGGAGTTCGGCGACGAGCTGGAGGACGCCGTGGAGTACTTCGTGATGCCATGGATGCCCAACTACGGCTTCAACCGGGGTTCGAGAAATTTGCAAGATCTGGTCTCCAAGGTGTCGTTGTTGCACTTCCTCGAGGGGCAGGACAGGTTGTTGTTCTACAACAGGAAGGGCTCGGCAAACGTCCACCCGTTGTATGAGGGGGCGGTAGAGGTCAGGTATTTTTCCGTGGAGGGCGCCTTGGGGGTGCTCGCCAGGTGCGGCATGGGGGATGTCATGCTTTCCGGGATCGACGGGGGGAGGGAGTATGCCGAGGAGTTCTCCGGCCAAGTGCCGTTGATGAACGGCAGGAAGTCGTTCGACGACCAGTTTCGTCAGTTGAAGGGGATTTCAAAGAAATACGGGATGCACTTCAACGACTTTTGTGAGACGACGGATGCCTTCGAGCAGCCTTTGGACGAACAGCCAGATGAAAGACTTGAATTGCCGCCCGACGACGAGGTCGAGGAGGTCGCTTTGGAGTCGGATTTTTCGGACGAGCCGGAGGGCAGTCAGTGACGCCTGAACTGTCCATTATCACTTGCACGGGTGACAGGCAACTGGCCTTCGACTTGTGCGCGAGGTACGTCTTCCGGCAGGAGGGCCTGGAGAGGGTTCAGTGGGTCGTCGTGGACGACGGCGACTGCCACGTCGAGACGCTCAAGTCGGTGGTCGACGCGCCGGACTGGCTGCGCGTCGACGTGGTCAGGCTCCAGCCGGGGAAGGACGCCGCCAAGAGCTTCAGGTGCAACATGATGGTGGCCCTGAACAAGGCCGAGGCCGAGAGGATAATCTTTATGGAGGATGACGAGTGGTACGCCAGGGGTTACGCGTTGTCCATGTTCAAGAGGCTCGCAAAATTGGAGCTCGCCGGCGAGGGGAACGCGGTCTATTACAACGTCAGGGCGAGGTTGTACAGGAGGTGGGGGAACTCCCGTCACGCCAGCATGTGCCAGACGGGCATAAAGGGCAGGGCCAGAAAGCAGCTTATGAAGCTGTTGAGGGGCAAGGGCACCGTGATGGTGGACAGGATCTTGTGGGGCAAGAAGATCAAGAAACGTGTCTTTCCCTCCACCGGGCAGTGCGTCAGCATGAAGGGCATGCCTGGGAGGTCGGGCATAGGCGTGGGCCACAGGCCCAGAAAACAGCAGTACAATAGGGATCCCGACGGCACCTTCTTGAAGAGGATCGTGGGCGCCGACGCGAAGGTGTATTTGGAACTCCATAACCCAAAGAAAGCGAAGGTCAGATGAAGGTTTTTGTCGGTTGCACGAGGGAGCAGCTTCTTCCTTTCATGGTCTTGAAGTATTCCATACTGGCATGCTCGTCCGGCGAGGTGGACGTCGTGCCATTGTACTTGCACCAAGCCATGATTCCCAAGGTCAAACGCAAGAATGCCAGGCCGAGGACGCCGTTCTCGTTTCAAAGGTTCATGATACCATATCTCAACATGTACTCCGGCAAGGCGCTGTACTTAGATTCGGACATGCTGGTTTTTTCGGACGTCGCCCAGTTGTTCGACACGCCGATGGGGACGGCCGGCGTGCTCACGCCTCCCCCGGACAGGCGGGGGGCCCAATTCGCCGTCATGGTCATCGACTGTTCCGTCGTGAGGTTTCACATCAAGGGAATATGCGAGAGGCTCGAGGCGGGCTCCTTGGGTTACAAGCAGCTCATGTCGATGAGGGGGCTGGGCGTGACCGTGTCGTCCTCGTTGGACGGCAGGTGGAATGACCTAGATAAGTATCGTGAGGATACAAGGTTGTTGCATTACACCAGGATGGAGATGCAACCATGGTTGGCGAAAGGGCACCCGCACGAGGGCATTTGGGCGTCGACTTTGCGCATGGCTGTTGAGTTGGGTCACATACCTTACGAGACGGTTAAGCAGGAGGCCGAGTTGTCACATGTCAGGCCCGAGGTTATGGGTATGGCACTGAAGGGGACTTTCGTATGAGGGTCGCGTTTACCGGAAGGAAGGGGTTGGGTGGCGTCAAGATGCGCGGTCAGGACGTGGCGCGTGAGCTGGGCGTGAAGTTCATAGACCTGAAGAGGTTTCCGACGAGGCACAGGTATGACTGCATCGTTTTGGTGAAGTATTGGGACGAGTCTGCGAAGGCCGTCAGGGCCTCGTGTGACAGGCTGGTGTTCGACCCGTTGGACTGTTGGAGTTCTACGAGACCGAACATGGAGCCGGGCAGGTTTTGGAAGTGGTGCAGGGACGAGCTTAATTTTAACGAGATAATTTCTACCTCTCCGTCATGTGAAAGGACTATGGATTTATTGCGCGTTCCGGTGCACTACCTCAGGCACCATTGTGATCCAGATTTACATATGGGTTGGGACCCTAATGGGCCTGTGGTGTATTCTGGTGGGTTGCAATTCATAAGGCCACAGGTCAACGAAATAAGGTACGCCTGCGAGTCTTTGGGCAAGAAGTTCGTGATATCGACGGGCAGGGGTTGTGAGAAGGCGTTGCATGGCGCGTCGCTCTGCCTGCATTTGAGGTTGTGGCCGGAAGACACCATACTTAACAAGTGGTGCAAGCCGCAGGTCAAATTGGAGAACGCAAAGGTCGTCGGTCTGCCGATGCTGGCCACCGGGCATGCTTGTTTGGTCTCGTTGCGACCAAAAGGAGCAGTCTGGCGGACTGACTGTTCGACGTGGGCAGAGGCAATTGATATGGCACTTAAGGCGCCATGTCAAAATAATCCGCACACGTTACAGCATCATGTGGAGTTGATTTCAAAGGTCATTTATGGGGGGTGACATGGATCTTCCGAGGTTCTTGGGCGAGGGTTGTGACACGGGCGAGGCCGCCAGAGAGTTTCATAGGGCGCGACCCTTTCCCCATCTGATTAGGCACCATTGTTTTAATCCCGAAAGGTTGAAAGAGGCCGTCGTAGATATAAAATCGATTCCAAATAAAAAATGGAGAAAAAACCAGCACGGCAAAAGTGGGTTTTCAGACGTTTACAATTGGGGTCCCATAATAGGTAACATTTTCAACGTCTTGATGGGCGATTATTTTTTGCAGGAACTGCGCCTCATATCTGGTATTCCTGATTTAGAGCATGACTTGACGCTCGGTGGGGCTGGAATTCACAAGACTGCTAACGGCGGAAGTTTGCAAATCCATGTAGACTTTAACTGTTTGGAGTATGATGACCGCACGCTTTACAGGCGTTTGAATTGCTTCTTGTTCTTGAACGAGGACTGGCAACAAGGTTGGGGTGGGGAATTGGAGTTGTGGAAGGGCAGTCCGGTCAAGTTGCAAAAGCCCATAAAGTCTGTGAAAGGTTTGGTCCCGATTGTGAAGATTCAGCCCAGGATGGGGACGTTCGTCATGTTCGAGACGTCCGAGCACTCTTGGCACGGCCATCCCGTTCCCTTGACTTTTCCGGACGGCAGGGAGAGGCTCTCGTTCGCCGTGTACCTCTACACGAGGGAAAAGCCCGATTGGTTCGAGGCCAAGCATAGCACCGTGTACAAGAAGTCAAAGAAAAAATGATATACATAATCAGCGTTCACACTTCCAAAAAATGGTTGGCATTGCAAATTAAGCAGTTTTATAAGCACACCGTCGGGGATTTTGAAATCCACGTCGGCCGGCGGATGCCAGGTGACTCCATGGTCATAAGCCATTGCAACGGGATACTCGAGGCGATGCCGAAGGACTTCGAAGGGATAGACCTGATGGTGGTCTGTGACTCTGACGCTTTTCCGGTGGCACCTTGGGATTTGGAGGTCAGGGAGGCTTGCTCGGAGCACGATTTCGTCGCCATTCAAAGGTTGGAGCATCACAGAGCCTACAAGCGTGAGCCTCCGCATCCTTCTTTCGTTGCATGGATTCCTTCTGCCGGCATCTCTTTCTATATTGACGAGACTTATCGTGGTCCGACCGTGGTTGATTGGAAGATGAAGAATTGGAAAAAATTGAATAGGATGCCGGGGGTGTCGAGCGTCCGTTGTGGAATTTATGGCGACATGATATACCACCATGGTTTCGGGTCGCGACCTGATGACGGCTTCAACGGTAAAGAGGAGTATGATCGCATAGAAAGGGAATTTTGGAAAGGTCCGTTAGATTTTATTAAAAAACAGGAAGGAGGTTCGTGTGCATCCTGAAAGCTACAACGAAATGGGCAGGGCCGTGAAACACTACGGCATTCATGGTCGTATTCTGGACGTCGGAGGGGTCGGACAGAACACAGAGGACTGCGACCTCTCGTATTCCAGTTTGTTCGAGAAGGGATGCGAGGTGCTTGACTTCGACCCGAAGGCAGATATCGTGGTCGACTCTTATGAGTGGCCTGATATCGGGTACTTTGACGCCGTCATCTCCGGCCAGTGCCTGGAGCACGACGGTAAGTTTTGGCTGACCTTGAAAAACATGGCCCGTGTATGCAAGGAAGGCGGAAAGATCGTGCTTATCATGCCCAGCACGGGTCACGTTCATCGTTTTCCGGTGGACTGCTACCGGTTCTTCGAGGACTGCGGGAAGGCGTGGGCGGAGTGGATGTCCGTCTCCCTTTTGGAGTCCAAGATTCTAAGGGACAGCCGCAAGTGGCATGACTTGGTTTTGGTGTTCGAAAAATGAAAAAGACGATAGAGGCGGCGTACGATTCTATTTTTCCGGGCAGTGGTACCTCGGGCAGGGTCTATCATGAATTGCCATGGGACATGGGCCTGAAGGTCAACCGTGGGGGACTGAAGGAACGCGTCGTCATGATGTCTTCCGTGTATGACTTTTCTGGAAAAGCAGGTATGGATCTTGGGTGCGCCATTGGTGGTATGACGTTCTCATTGCAGCTGTTGGGCGCCCAGATGCTTGGGGTCGACCATGACCGTCCGGCCATAGATTTGGCCAAGAGAGTGGAGAGGTTCAAGCAGACCGGGGCCAAGTTTTCACATTCCGACATCACGCCGTGGTTCTTGAACGACGGCAAGCGATTCGACTTCGTCGTGTGGTTCGCACAGTTCATGTGGGCGACTAAGAGGTTCGGCCGGAAGAGGGCCAGGGTCATGATGAAGCGGGTGGCCAAAGCCGCGCCGGCGCTATTCTTCGAGACTGACCAGTTCGACGGGAAGGCCAGGGAGTTCGGCATGACGACCGACGAAATATACGACCTGCTGTACTCGAATTACAAGGTGGTGAGGTGCCTGGGATCGTGCCCTGGCAGGCCGAAAAGGCAGATGTTCTTCGCCCAAAAATGCGACTGCAAGATATCGATAAAGGGCAATTTGGCGAAGAAGTCTTACGCCTGCAAGGAGCAATTTGACAAAGAGGTGTCCGCACCGAAGAAGTACAGGCCGAAGGTCTTCTCCACGTCGGACCTCGTCCTGAGGGAGGCGGCACACGTCACGTTGTTCGACTTTTGCTTAAAGGCCGACGAAGAGGCTATGAAGAAGATGACCCAACGCGTGGCGTGGATGCTTGTGTCTCTTTCTGGCACCGGCATCGCGCACAGAGACGTCCATGCGAAGAACGTTCTGGTCGAGGATAACGGTTCGCCTTTGCTCATAGATTGGGATTTGTCGATCGAGTCGACAAACAGTTATGATTTTTTCGGGTCAGACGTTCCGTCCGAGGTTCCACGGGCCCATTTGTACAGGGGCCATTTCCGTGGCATGTTCTGGGATAATGATTCTGATTTTTCTTTGAAATCAATGTTAGGGGTTGGCGCGAGGGAGGCCTTAAGCAGCATTGGAGTATACAAGGTATGTTGACACCGGAAGAGATGGAGACGAAGATGCGCAAGGCCATCAGGCGCGACGTCGGAATTTCCAAGTCGAAGAGGGTCAAAAAGTTGAAGTCGAGGCAGCATGCCCGTAACACAAGTTATGAAAGGGCCATGAATATCTTGGACCGTTATATTGGATTCGGGCTTAAACCTGGAGATTATGTGCTGGACGTCGGATGCGGCCATGGGTTGATAGCGTTGCCTTTGGTGGAAATGGACTGCGCATACATGGGTCTTGAGGTGTCTATGCCGTCTATCCTCAGGTCGAGGTACGTGTTTGACGGTGTCGGGCAGGTTGAATTTCAGCATTTGGACGTGACCTCAAAGAGGTACAAAAATCCCAATGGAGAGCTTGATGAGTATCAGGTCAAGTTTCCGTGCCATGACGGCCGTACTGATTTCGTCATAGCCAAGTCCCTGTTCACCCACTTTGACACCATTCAAGGCGTCAATAGGTACTTATCTGAGATGCACAGGTGCGTGAAGTTGGGTGGTCTTCTGTACGTCACGTTCTTCTTATGCCCGCCTAACGTTGCTTACGGCCTTCTGGACAGGAGGGTCTTCACCGTGGACGAGATCGCCAAGTCCCTGTCATGCTTCGAGGTGCTGGGCGAGTTCAACGGCCTCACGACGTTAAGGGACGACCAACGGGAGTTCGTTCTCAGAAAGGTTCAGGAATGAGGCGCAGTCTAAATTTGGGATGCGGTTCCATGATACTTACCGGATGGACGAATGTGGACTTTTGCTCTGCAAAAGCCGATTTGGTCGCTGATATTCGTACGATGGAGGTCGATCGCGGCTCCTGCGATGAGTTGTTATGCGTGCATGTGATAGAGCATCTGGCCAGGGACGAGGGAGTGAGGCTAGTGAAGAGGTGCACCGCATGGCTGAAGCCCGGTGGTATCTTGGTCATTGAGGCGCCTTGCTATGACAAGTGCGTCAAACTGACTGAAGCAAAGAATTTGAAAACCCAATTGACCGGGGTTAAGGGTCTGCTTGGTGGCAGGTCCTTCGAGAAGGAGAAGTGGAAGAGGTTCATGTCGGAATGGTGGGAGACCTATGAAGCTCCGGGGCAGATGATACCAGAACTTCCGGGTTCCTGGAACGTTCCGGGGGAGAACCACGTGTACGTCTGGAGGGCGGACGAACTGTTGTTGGAGTTCAAACGCTTTGGTTTGGCGGCTGGCATTGAAAGTCCCATGTTTCATGGGAAAAGAAAGCACAGAGACTTTAGGATTGTTGGGATGAAACGACATGTTAGTTAGTGATCTTTATGGCACGTTGAGAGGTCTGGACGTCTTTATAGTCGGCACGGGGCCTTCCATGTCTGTGTTTCCTTTAGGATTTTTGAAAGACAGGTATTGCATTTTACTGAACGACGCCTGGAAGTACTTGAATTTAGGTCCCATGGCATTCTCCAACAGCAAGCAATTCTTGAAGGGCGAGCAGCTTCCTCCCAAAATAATGGTGGTCAAGGCCAGGCTGAAGAGTGACCCGAGCCCGGAAAGGGACGACAACCATGTCAGGTGGGGGCACACGCGGAAGCATTGTTTCTCCTATAGGGAGCCGCCTTGGGACGACGTGTCGCACCACGACAAGTCTATCTTGTGGAAGGAATCATGTCATTATTGGAACATTCCGGGCGGCAGCGTGGCCATATTCGCGGTACAGTTCGCGGTGCTGGCCGGCGCGAGGTCCGTGACCGTGGTTGGTTGTGACTGCTGCGAGCTCAATGGAAGGCAGTACCTGAACAAGGAGGCGTTCCGTGACAGGATGGTGAGAACCAAGAGAATAGACAAGCGCCTGCGCCACAATTACAGGGCATACGCGTGCGGCCTCAGATACGTGGCCGACAGGGCCTTGAAGGACTATGGGGTGCCCGTGGTGTCGTCGAGTCCGTTCTTCGGCTTCGGGTGGGAGGAATTACAGCTCGGGATGTTGGAAAAAAAGTAACGTTTACGAGGGACCGCGGTTTTCGATAAGATTCGACAACTTTAGAAGAGGAGAAAAATACTATGAAAATGAAATTCAACGTCATGGTAGGAACGGAACCGCAGCAGCACATAGCCGGCAAGGTCTTGGAGTCTTCCATCAGAAGAACCACCAAGGAGGACATCAATTTCATATTTAGTTGGGACAAAGAGAATGGATGGATAGCCGAGATGAAGTTGTACCCATCATTGGGGCATGGCACAGATTTTAGCACGTTCAGGTGGCTCGTTCCGAAAGTCGCACGAAGATTGGGTCTGACAGGAAGGGTGTTATACTTGGATGCAGACCAGGTTGTGTTTTCTGACATCCGTGAGCTGTTTTACTGGCCAATGTGGCAGACTCACAAGGTGGCACTTGTAAAAAATGCCAGAGGCACTTTTGGAAAGAACAAAGTTCCAGAGAAGGGCAAGTCTCAGACGTCCGTCATGCTGATGGATCTGGACAAATGTGACTGGGACTACGAGCAGTTGGCCAAGAAGGTCAGGAAGGGAGTCCTGGCCGAGGAGTGCTTCGTCAAGACCGGCAAGCTTTCTAAGAACTCCTATGCCGCCTTGATGCAGTTGGCTTGGATGAAGGACAACGAGATATGCGAGCTGCCGCCGTGTTGGAACGACTTCAACTTGGTTGAGCCGGATACGAAACTCGTTCACTGGTCTTGCGTGCGCGACCAGCCTTATAGGAACCCGAAGCACGTCACGGTCAAGTATTTTAAGAGGGAACTTCGCAAGGCCGTCGACGCCGGCCACATAACTAGAGAGGAATTGGAGTATGAAATCAAGAAAAAGCATTTGCATCCATCCTTCAGGGCAATTTGAGGCAAAATCTTGGGGTAGTACGAGGGAACTTTTTAAGTCAGCTAGATATTCTTTGCATGAGATGAAGATCGTGCGGGGTGGGTATTCATCAGTTCATTTTCATAGGTTTAAGTCGAACTACGTTTACATCCTAAGTGGAACTCTTGAAATTTTGACATTCAGGCGGTATTATACGTACGAAGATGTATTTGCTAGAATAACTGTATACACGAAAGGTTCGTTGGTTAAATTAAGCCCGTTTTGCATTCACAAATTTTATGCCAAAAGTGACGTGCATGCACTTGAATGGTACACTTCTCCCTTATTCGTTTTTAGGAATGATATTTACAGGTTTACTTCAAATGGAGTGCGCGTCAGGGAGACGTGACGCACTGGGCCCGCCTCGCCTGCCGTTGCTTCTGGCAGCAGTTTATTTAGGTATGAGGGAAGTGCATCACCAAAAAATGTATGTATTAAAGGAGGCGGTTTTTGTTCGTCGGCGTATGCGTGGTTTATATTCGTTTTCTGGGGGTGGCCCCCCTAAATTGCTGGCAGATTAGGTGGGTCCTTTGGGGTGCACACTTTTTCCATTCACAAGGATACCTTTGATGTTTGAGTTCATGTTTTCTTTGTGTGGGTATTTGGGCATGTGTGTTGTGCTTGGATGCGTCATAGGGTATATCATCAACAAATTTTCAGATTGAAAAAAAATTCAGGTTCCGTTGATTTTGACTTTTCGCTATAATTCGTGCCTTCGATAATTGTTCAGGAGGTTGCATGAAGATTAAAGGCAGGAATAGGGCGGTCAAGCGGTCTGGTGGCATTTGGTGGCACGACCTTGACGGTGATGATAGGGTTGTCTACAATGAGAAGTGCTTTACGTTGGACCTTAGGGCTAACAGATTGATACCGGCAGAGCCTGTAGAATGGCATGAGAAGCAGGTTGGCAAACCTATAAACAAGAGAATGTGGGTGTTCGTGGCTGACTACAGGGTGGTCGCCGTGGCGGTCGAGACCTTTATCGGCAGCCGTCAGGTTGACATTCCATTGTTCGGTTTCTGGATGTTCATGTTGTCCGACGTCGACAAGTCCAAGCTGCCAGAGGTGCCGTTGTCCAAATTGTTGCGTGGCAGTTCGTTCGAGTGGGAGCAGTATTTCGGCAGTGACGGGTTCACAGAAATCATGCTAAGGCATGAGAGGTTGTTGATAGCGGGCCAGGCGGCTCGCGTTTCTGATTTTGATTCCCCAAAGGAGAATTCTGAAATGGTTGTGGCTACGAAGGGTAAGAAATCTGATGCTGGTTCCAAACGCACCAAGCGCACCAAGCGCACCGAGAGCAGCGAAAAAGAGGAGAAGGCTGTCAAGGAGAAGAAGATGACGATCGCCAAGTTTTTGTATGGTGAGGTGTTCGTCAGAGACGAGGTCGGTACAGACGAGGACATCATCGAGGAGTGCAGGGAGAAGGACTATTGCTCCCAGAAGTTTCGTGACGACGACGCGTCGGCCAAGCAGCAGCTTGCGTGGCACAAGAACAGGTACCGTAAGGGTGAGTTCCCCGACGCGGACCCTGAGCAGGAGTACGACGTCCTTCAGGAATTCGCTAGTAACAAGAAGAGGGATACTGCCCAAAATGGCGAGGACTCGCCGCCGTCCGGCAAGGGCAAGCGCTCCAAGGGCAAGCGCTCCAAGAAGAAGGCGACGCCGGAGGTCACCGAGATGAACCGCAAGGAGCTCAAGGCGGTCATCAAGAAGTTCGAGCTGGACATCGATCCGAAGTCCTACCCGATTTTGGAGGAGTTCCAGGAGGTCGTCGGCGAGGAGTTGGAGGACCTTTGACGGATTGCTAAAGAGGTAACGGATTGCTGAAGAGGTGCGGGAGGCGCCCTGAATTATTGGGCGCCTCTCTTTTTTTCTTTTGGAGTTTTCCCATGCCTAAACCTGTGATGCTGATAGACAAGAGAGAGATGCAAAAGAGGAGGGGATCCAGGCGCAAGGCCTTGCCGATACAAGTTCCCAAGGGCTGGGAGTACGACGTCGTCACGCTGGAGACGGGGGATTACACGGTGGCGGGCTTGAGGCATCACGTGTGCGTCGAACGGAAGGCCATACCGGATCTTTTCAAGACCTTGACCACCAAATCCAGCAAGCAACGGTTCATGCGAGAGCTGTCCAGGTCCAGGGACTTCAAAAAGTTCTATTTGTGGATTCAGGGGACGTTTGCCGATGTGCTGGCTTACAACGGCAAGTTCAGGGGGAGGTCCAACAACCTCGGGCTGGTGAAGTATATGTACGAGCTCTCGGCCGAGTTCGGCTTCGAGATCGCCTTCGCCGACGAGGATCCTGTGATCGCTGGCAAGCATATGGCTGCCTTGCTGCTGACGTACCACAAGCTGATGCTGTCGGGGAAAATTCGGGTTCGCAGGGGGGTTAAGTATAACGTATAATTCGACACGAAGAGAAAAAGGTTATGAACGGTATGATGGTTCTTAAAATTGGACGTGAATTGGTATGACGAAGGTAAAAGGTCGGAAGAAGAAGGGCCTGGTGAGAAGCCTGTCTCACAGTTCTCGTAGCGAGTTCGCGAACTGCAGGAGGAAGTACTACTGGAACTACGAGATGCTCTTGACGCCTAACAGGATCAGCGTGCCGCTCACCATAGGCGGTGTGTTCCATGATGAGATGGATCAGTTGTACAGTAACCTCGGACATTTTGGCGAGGAGGGTGTGGCGGACGCACTTTTGAGGATAGCCTATCATTTTCACGAGCTGCGCAGGGACAAGACATTGATGGACTGGCAGTACGAGGAGATGGCCGACATGGAGGCGATATGTTGTGGCATGGTGATGGGCTACGTCAAAAGGTACGAGAAGCGCGACGCCAAAAAGTACAAGGTGATACATTCTGAGAGGGCATTTACGGTGCCCGTACCAGGCACGGATTGGGTTTCCAGGGGCAAGATTGACGTGCTTCTTCAGGCCAAGATGGGGGAGTACATAGGGGCCTACGGCGTGATGGAGCACAAGACTGCGGCGGACATAAACATCGGATACGTTGCCAGGATAGCGCTGGACAGGCAGACGTTGAGGTACGCATGGGCGGCCCAGATAGTGTACTCCAAACCGATACGGTTCGTGGTCTACAACGTCATCAAAAAGCCGAAGATCAGACAGAAGAAGGGACAGTCCAGGGATGCTTACATTCGGGAGCTGTCGGAGGTCTACGAGAATGTGTCCAAGTACTTCTACAGGGAGACGATACCGCTGACCCAGGAGATGTTGGACTTGATACCGGAGGATGACCCCAAGTTCGTCGAGGAGATAGAGAGGTGCCAAAAGTCCGGGTACTTCTACATGAACACGGCACATTGTAACGCATACTTTACCATGTGCCCTTATGCGAGGCTGTGCCTCGAGGGCTGTACTAGTGATTCCCTGTCGGGGTACAGGAAGAGGAATCACATTCACGAGGAACTAGACGGAGAATGAGATGCCAGATTTTGGTGGTTGCTCGGCGCTGCTTTACGGGCCGCCGAAGATAGGGAAGAGTACGTTCTGTTCCAAACTCGACGGGGCGATGTTCTTGGACTTCGAGGGGGGTCTGAGGTTCGCGGTGGACGACGATCGCAAGTTGTCGGTGACTAGCTGGAAGGACATGCAGTCGATAGTCAAGACGCTTACGGATGAGGGGTACGTGGAGAACAACAATGGCAACAAGGTCAAACCGTTGCATTTGATGGTGGATACGTTGGACGTTCTTTGGGTGTACTGCACGGAGTACATCTGCAGGAAGCATGGGTTCGAGCATCCGTCGGACGAGTCGTACGGCAAGGGGTATCAGGTGTTGAGGTACGAGTTCCAGAAGTATCTCGCCAGGCTGAATTTGTGCAAACCGTCGATGATACTGATATCCCATTCGAAGACGCAGGAGGTCAGGGGAAGGGGATCAAACAAGACGAGCAGGGTGGTCCCGTCGATACCGAACTCCGCCAGAGAGGTGGTGTTGCCCATGGTAGACGTCATAGGGTACATTGGTTTCGACGTGGTGCTCGAGGAAGAGAATTCGGATACCACAAGGGCAATACTGTTCGCACCGGAAGACGGATTGGAAGCGGGAGACAGGTCCGGCAAGTTGCCGAGGGCGATGAAGTTGGATCCGAACGAACTTGACAAGTACTTTGGAAACGAGAGCAAGAAAGGAGCGAGGAAAACAAAGCGCATTGGAAAGAGACGTAAGCAAACTTGAAAACTTTTTTTTGGAGAACGCGACATGGCGAAAGCCTACAACAAAAAAGAACTTGAAAATTTGGCCAAGGATTGGGACGGCGCGAGCGTGGAGGGAGAAACAGACTTGCCGGACGGCAAGTACCACATGGGCATTACCGATTGTAAGCTCATTCTGGAGCCGGGCAAGCGGAGATGTGCGGTGTCGAAGCTCAAGGTGGTGGGCGGCGACGACGGCTATGTCGGGGAGACGTTGACGCTCTTCGACGGGTTGGAGACTTCGGACAACATTGGGTACTTCAAGAAGAAGCTGTCCAAGGCCGGCATCAAGATTGGCAAGGGAGTCGAGGGGATCGAGGAGGCCGTCGAAGACTTCGTCGGCAGGTGCGTCGAGGTTCAGGTGCGCAACAAGGATGGGTTCACTAATTGGTACGTGAACAAGTTGGTGGATGCGGACTGGAAGGATTCCAAGAATGACTCAAAGTCGAAGGACGAGGACGAGGATGACGATGACGATGATGTCAAGACCGATGATGCCGATGATGCTGATGACGACGACAACCAGTCCAGGGAGTTTATGGCCCAGGATGAGCTCGAGGAGTTGAACGAGATAAAGTCCAAGAAACTCCTGGCGAAATACTTCGACGGGATTGACATGGACAAGATTCCCAAGAAGCGGAAGAACAAGGTGCTGAGGTTCCTTGTGGCCGTGGTCGAGGCTGACGAGCTGGAGGCGGAGTCGGAGGACGTGCGTTCCGCCGCCAAGGCGTTGGGTCTGAAGGTGAAGTCCAAGGACGAGGACGATGACATTGAGGAGGCCATCTCTGAAGCGCTGGAGGAGATGTTCGAGTAGCAAAAGCTACGGAACGAATCTATAATACCAATTTGAAGAACCTAAAGGAATTCGCACGGCAATGGATTGCCGTGTGGTTTTTAATATGACATGAAGTATTGGTGGACGTTGTCGAAACGAAAGAGGCTGAAGCGGCTGTTGTGCGAGTTCGTAGATTGGAAGAGCATTTACAAGGAACAAATAGGTTGGGACGGCAAGTCGAACGTGAGTTGCTTCATGGCGGATTCTATGGACGCGCACGAGGGTGATGACACGAAGCCGTCGATGTCGGTGGTTCCGGATTCGTGTGGCGCGGTGAAATGCTTCACCTGCGGTTACAAGACGTCATCGTTCTTAGGTTCGTTGGAGGACCTTTGGGAGGTGCCGTTCGACAAGGTCTGCAGGATAATATACGGCAAGTTCATTTCCAAGATCGTGGAGGAGGATACGGTAAAGTTACTGCACAAGAAGTTAATGGATGACAAGGAGTTATTGGACAGGGTATTGGGCACACTGAAGTTTGACGAGGAGTGCGCGATCAAGTTCAGGTTGGGATGGTCGCACAGGATGCAGAGGTTGACGGTTCCCGTAACGAACTCCTTCGACATGGTGGTTGACTTGAGGTGTTACGACGTGTTCGGCCAGCACAAGGGGTCGAAGAAGTATGCCAAGGTGAAGAGCTGGAAGAAGGGGATGGGCTCGCCGAAGGTCTTTCCCTTCAGGGACTGCGAGATCGAGGTGATGGTGGAGGGGGAGAAGGACTGCATGATGGCGGATATGCTGGGGCTTCCGTCGGTTACGATCACGGCAGGCGCTGAGGCTCTTCCGGACGAGCGGTACTTGAAGATGCGGTTCGAGGGCAAGACGGTCATAGTCGTTCCGGACAACGACGCGGCCGGTGAGAACGGCGCAAAGATAAGGGTGGCGGCGCTCAGGAAGGCAGGTGCAAAGGCGAAGTTGCTCAGGCTGCCGTTGGAGAAGAAGAAGGAGGACTTTTGGGATTGGGTGGTCCATTATGGGGGAACCAAAAAAGAGTTTTGGAGGTTGACGGAACAGGCGGCGGACGATGATGATGGGTGCTGTTCCGGTGAGGATATTTCCAATGTGAGCATGTTCAACATGAAGAGCGTGTTCAGCGGGGTTTCCAAGGTCGTGAAGAGTGACATCGGCATGGCACAGGAGGTCATGAACGAGTTGATGGACAACGGTTGGTTCTACAAGTCTGGAAGCGACGTGTACTATGCCACAGACACGAGTTGCGTTCCGGTCACGAGAAGAAATCCTGACTTCAGATCATTGATGGCAGCGATCGACCCGCACATAAACAAGGAGACCCAGGTGGGCAAGGTCGTCTTGGAGCATATAGAGAATTCTTCGAGGTTGTTGGCGAAGGAGGTGACCTCGGGCAACAGGTACTTCTTCAGCGTGAGATCCCAGAAGTTGTACTGCAAGGCTGACGATTCCGTGGAGAAGATTTTGGAGGTGTCATCCAAGGGCATAAGGGAGGTGCGCAATGGCAGTAACGACGACGACCTGTTGTTGGTGTCCGATGGCAGGGTAAATTCCGGGTTCAAGTTCAAGAAGTGTGACTGGAGGAAAGCGATAAAATGGGCGTGGAAAGAGATATTTTCGTTTATTCCGGCGCCGGAGTACCAGAGGCTCATGATAATGGTTTGGTTTCTTTCTGGATTTTTCAAGCAAATCACCTCGGATCGGCCCATCCTAAGGGTCATGGCCCCCTCGACGTTGGGAAAGTCCCACGCGTTGAGGCTGATGAGCGAGCTTTTTTATGGGGCCACTTTGGTGGATGGGCCGAATTCCACCGTCGCGAGCATGATGACGAACTCGGTCCGCAAGCCGTTGATGATGATAGACAACATAGAGTTGGAGCACATGGTGAAGAAGCCGGACATGAACGACCTCTTTGTTTCCTTGGCGACGAACATGCCGAAGGAGAAGAGGATGATAGGCACGGATTCAGGTGTTATCCTGGAGAGGCCGGACTGCATAACCGCGACGACGGGGATAGAGCCGTTCGACAAGCACGAAATAGTGAACCGCTTCCTTTACTCTTTTGTGGACAGGCACAAGTTCGGGAGGGAGGATTACTTCGAGCATGTGAGGTTCAGAAAGATAAACGAGTCCAGGGATTTCGTGCTGTCGGGGATATTGATGGCATGCGCGCAATTGGTGGGGGGCTTAGACGGCGCGATACAAACCAAGGCCGTGGACTACGCGAAGAGGTACTCATTTTTGAGATACCCAGTTTACCTTGCAATGATGGAGGTCTGGTGCGAATTTATAGAAGAAGGAGTGGGTTTGACGCAAGGTGTTGGCACCAAAGAGGTTATGTCAATGATAATGGAGTATCAATTGGAGCAGATGAGGGTGCACAACGAGGGAGGAAACCCGGTATTGAGTTGGTTGGAGAGCTGGTGGGTCAGATCATGCGGGAACCCACCATCCTTTCTGGATGGTATATACAAGCCGCTTGTAGATAACGGGGAGTACTCTTGGTGGCTGACGCCGACGGAGCTGTTCAACGAGCTGTCCATGCTTGCAGGGCATCTGAGGAGGAGGTTGCCTTGGTATAATGCACACCAGCTAGGGTGTAGGATGAGTGAGGCTGTGGATATTCTTGCCAGCAACGGGTGGGTCGTGGGCAAGTACAGGTCTAACGGAAGAACCATGCTGGCGTTGAAGAAGAAGGGCAAGTTGCCCACGAACTCGGCACCGGCTGACGCGAAGATTTTCGTGGAGTCCATGCAGTCGATGGATTCTTCCGAAGAGAAGAAGAGGATCAAAGTGCGGGGCAGGAAGAGGCCCGCCTAGCAGGCAGGCTAGGGGGGTGGTGCGGGCCGCGTCGAGTGAGTTTTATGGTTTTAGCGAAAGTCGATTCGGAGTATACTACTCACGTTCATATTCAATAAAGATCGTCTTTGAATCTTAAATAGGCTGCACAGTTAGTTGTAGCAGGCAGGTAGTAGGCTAGGCGGGCCTCAGTGCGGGTCGGATTTGGGGCGTCTTAGGTAGACAGGCTGCTGTGGTATGCTATTTGAATTGGTGGTCAAAGTTAAATGTGTGACTTGCTCGCAAGTATACGAGTTCGACACGAAGTCATACCCGGACGTTCATGTGTGCGGGGTGTGCAACATGCAGTTCACATTGCCAGATAAGGTTATGGTAACAAAAAGAATGTCAAAGGATTTTAGTTATGGACCTAGCATTGCATCTGAAGCACATGAAAGGAAAAGAATTGTCAGAAGAAGGAAAAAAGTTTGACGATGATAAGTTGAGATACGATTTGATACCGCCGGAGTGCCTGGCCGGTCTGGCTGAGGTGTTGACGTATGGCGCGAAGAAGTACGGCGACGACAACTGGCAAAAGATTGAGGTGCAACGGTACGTGTCTGCATTGTTCAGGCATTTGGAGGCATGGAGAATGGGTGAGCAGAACGATAGCGAGTCTGGCATTCATCATTTGAAGCATGCCATGGCGAATAGTATGTTCTTATTGTGGAATTCCATTAACAACGAGGATGTGTCAATATGACTGAACTGTTCTTTGAGCCGGTTGTGTATCTCATTTCGGAGCCAATGATAATGTCTAATGGCGTTTATGATGCATTGAGCAAGGAGTTTCCGTTCAGCCAACAAGAATGGTACATGGAAGATAGGGAGAAGTCTGGGGAGGGGGAGAAGCTATGCGAGTTCGCCGGCAGAATGTGCTACAAGTCGTTCGGCGAGAAGCAGGGCAAGAGGACGACCAAGGAATACATGGAGAACATAATCCGCATGGGTCACGGGTCGGTGCTCGAACATGCCAATTATTCCTTTCTGGTGTGCAGGGCGTCGAGAGGGTATACGCACCAGATGGTCAGGCACCGTGCGGGGTTCGCCTTTTCCCAGGAGAGCACGCACTTCATCGAATATGACAGCGATCAGGTACGATTTTGCCTTCCGGGGATGAAGGACTTGAATGAGGCTGACATAAAGTTGCTTAACGAAGAATTGGTGGGTGCATTGACAGCCTACAAGATAGCCATAGTCTGCATGGATGAGGCTCTTCCAGAGGGGTCGTTGAGGAGGAAGAAGTCTCTGACCGGCACGGCCAGGAACATGCTGCCCATAGCACTCGAGTCGAAGCTGATGTTCACCGCCAACCTCAGGTCGTTGAGGCACTTCGTGGAGCTGCGCGGGGCGGAGGACAACACGATAGAGATACGTGAGGTCGCCGCGCAGGTGGTGAAGATCATGAAGACCAGGGCGCCGACGGTGTTTGGAGGTTACAACATTGTGGCTGGCAAGGACGGCTTCAGGGCCGTGCATTGCACGGAGGGCAAGAAGGTATGAAAAATTTTAAAGCAAAAAATGGAAGTAGCGGTTCGATACCGTATGACGAGTAACGTTACGGCTATCTGTTCATCGACGGATGATTTGGCAGGCTTCCGTTCTTTTTGATGAAAGGAGTTTTTAATGGTTAGTGAGGCCACAAGGAACGTCATGCGTGCGAACAAGTCGAGTGGAACTAAACTGGAGTTGACGGCTGAGGAGGTGTTGGGTGGGATTGGTTTTATTCTGGTTTCTGGCGAGCATGGCTGGCGCGACGTCGTTGGCTGTTCTCCTGATCTGGTTCATCTTGAGTCCGGGGTCGTTGTATTCGTTCACGGTTGCTTTTGGCACGGCTGCCCGCGTCATTTCAAGATGCCTAAGACGAACGTGGATTTTTGGGCGGACAAGGTGTCGAAGAATAAGAAGAGGGATGCCAGGAATGCTGCGGGGGTCAGGAGGGCGGGGTGGTCCGCGTTGACGTTCTGGGAGCACGACTTCAAGACGGTCGGTGGGAGGCTGAGGGTGCTTGACAGGGCGTTTTTGAAAATCGTTCAGAGGTCGGAGGAGGTAGGGGAACATGCTTAGCGTGGATACGATTATGAGGTACGGCATGCCAGGCACCGAGATATCTGGGTCCAAGTACTACAGGGGTTATTGTGCGGTATGCCGTGAGCCCATAAGGGTTATGAACAAGGGCAAGGCTGTTGTCGGCGCGTGCTCTTGTGACTCGTGCGTGAACACGTCGAAGGTGACGTCCAAGCACCTCAGGGTCGGGAACGACAGGCCGCCGAGGCCGTCATCGGAGCAGCAGTACGACGGGGTTGGTTGATGGTAACTTTTTTCAAGGAGAATGACATGTTGGTGCTGAGCAGGAAGCGGGACGAGTGGATCGTCATCGGCGAGGGGCCGGACCAGGTCCGCGTCATGGTGGTGGACGTGCGCGGCGACAAGGTGAGGCTGGGCTTCGAGGCGGCGGCGCACGTGCAGATTCACAGGCAGGAGGTGTATGATGCCATACATAAAGAAAAGGAGGCTGACGGCAATGCAAAATTGAAACGGGGAGACGACGGTGATGAAATGGTGGGCGATTTGTATGGAGAGTCTGTTGTATGATTGATTGGACCCTTCCGGTGGCGTCGTTCGACTTCGAGACGGACGGGTTGGACCCGCAGCGCGGCGCCAGGCCGTTCGTCATGGGCATGGCGTTCGAGGACGGTGAGGTGCTGGTGGCCGAGCCGGGGAGTCGGGATTGGGACTTGATGGTGGGGGTGATCGGGGATCCGGCGGTGGCCAAGACCGCGCATAACAAGAAGTTCGAGCTGAAGATGTGCGCGCAGATAATGGGCTTCGAAGTGGGGGGAGTTGTTCATGACTCGATGATAATGGCGCAGCTGCTCGATGAGTACGAGAAGAGCCTGAAACTTGAGAGGCTGGCGGAGAGGTACATAGGAGGAGGCACGGACAATGAGAAAGAGCTGTCGGCATGGAAGAAGAAGGCAAAGAAGGAGTACAAGGAAAAGTTTGGCAGGGAGCCTACCTATAGAGATATCCCAAGGAGTCTATTGTTGGACTACTTGCGAGACGATGTGGTTAGCGCTCTCAAATTGTTTTACGTATTCCGGGACCGCGTGCGGGACAACTTCGATGAGGTGTACGAGTGGGAGTTGAGGTTGCCCGAGGTGTTGGCGGCGATGGAGTCGCGTGGCTTGCGGGTGGACTTGGAGTACTGTGGTTTGAAGAGGAGGGAATTGCACGGTATTGCCCATGAATTGTTGTTGAAGTTGAAGGGTGACACGGATAACCAGTCGTTCAACCCGTCGTCATGGCAACAGGTGGCGAAGTACATGAAGACGTTGGGCGTGACGCTCGAGACGAACGCCAAGGGCAACCCGAAGACGGACGCGGACACGCTCGAGAAGTACGACCTGGAATTCACGAGGGACGTGGTCTCGTTCAGGAAGGTGACCAAGCTGGAGAACACGTACTTCGGAGGCTTCCTGGCCAAACAGAACGGGTCGGTTCTGCGTTGCTCGTTCTGGCAGTCCATGACGTCGAGCGACAAGGCGCACAAGACGGCCAGGTTGGCCTGCTCGGACCCGAACCTGCAGAACGTCCCGGCACGCGACTCGGTCACGGTCAGGCGGGCGTTCGTGCCGAGGGAGGGATGCTCCCTGTGGTTCTTTGACTACGCGCAGATAGAGCTGGTGATATTCGCGTCGCAGTTCAAGGTCAGGGGCATGTTGGCGGCGATGCGGGACGGCGAGCACGTGCACGAGCACGTGGCGAGGCAGTTGGTGGGGTTGAGCAGGGACCAGATGGCAGAGTTGAAGGAGACCGACAAGAGGCGGCACGAGGCGGTCAAGTTCGTGGGCAAGCAGTTCAACTTCGCGAAGGTCTACTGCGCTGGGTGGCGGAGGATAACGGAGACCGTGAACAAGTACGGCGCGCAGTTCGGCGTCAAGAAGTCCCACGCGGAGGTCAGGGCGCTGTTGCGCGTGTACGACGACAAATTCCCGGAGGTGTCGGATGCGGTGAGGATGCAGGAGCGGGAGCTGCACATGATGGGGTTCGTGCGGGACTGGTATGGCAGGAGGTACCGCGTGCCGGCGCACCAGTCGTACAAGGCGGTCAACGCCATAATACAGGGTGCTGCCGCCACGGTAATGAAGAGGGCGTTGGTCAGGGTACACGGCGGCTTGGAGAGGCTGAGAGAGTGGACGCCCCCGTGGGTCGATCCGCATGGCGCGCCGGCGATCGTGTTAACCGTACATGATGAGATAGTTGTAGAGGTTGATGACGCCATGGCCACGCAGGTCGTGAAGGTGGTGAAGAAGGAGATGGCGTGCGACGACTTCGACCTGCCCGTGGAGGTGGACGTGAACTTTACCGGCACGAGCTGGGCCGACAAGAGGCCCGCGAGCGAGTTTGGAGGTTAAGATGTTTGCTTTTGAGGATTTCAACCCGTGCAGGGTGTGCGGGGACCAGGAGATGCTGGACTGTGACGGGCTGTGCTCGTCGTGCGTGCGGTTGGCGAAGGCTAGCGTGACGTCTGGCGCAACACCCAATGAACTGCCGGTCATAAAGGAGTTCAAGATGCTGGCGCGGGCGCACGAGCACGCGTCCATGTTGATACAGAGGTTCGCGGCGTGCGTGGCGTACGCGGTCGTGGAGCAGACTGGCGAGCAAACCGGCGGGTTCAGGCAGGTCAAGCTGACGTTCTCGTTCCTCGTTCCGGTTGTGAGAGATGGAAATGAGGAATTGGAGGCTGGCAAATGAGGTGGTTTGAGTCTCTTGAGATGTCTGTGTTTCTGATTGTTCTGGGTGTCATGCTCATTGTACTGGGCCCAATGATTGTAAATTTTATAGGAGGTTTGTTCTGATGGACAAGTTGGTCATATTGGACATGGACGGCGTACTGGCGGACTTCGGACGCCAGGCGTTTTGGGCCTTCGACAGGGAATACAACGTGGATGTATTGGAGGCGGGAAATTGGTACTGCCTGGAAAAGGAGCTGTGCGGTGGGAATACAGATGATTTCTGGGGCAAGGTTAATTTGTTTGGTGAAAACTTTTGGAAGTCCATGAAGGAGACAGGAGAGGCCGGACTTTTGGTGTCGGAGATCAAATCCAGGGGTTATGGGCTCATGGTGTGCACGGCCGCGGCGGACAGTCCGGCGTCCTGGTCGGGCAAGAGGATTTGGATGCGCGATCATTTTCCCGACATCCCGGTGTGCATAATGAAGGACAAGTTCCTGTTGGCCGGGCGGGACAGGGTGTTGGTGGACGACAACGACGAGAACTGCCGTAAGTTTCAGTTGGCGGGGGGCGGCGCCGTGGTGGTGCCGAGGAGGTGGAACAGTTGCCATGCGGCCGCGGCGACTATGTCGGCGGGCGGCACGGTTGAGTTCGTCATGGGATTGGTGGACCATTATTTCGTCAACGCGGAAAGGCTTTTGTAAGATGGCTTATACTGGAACTACGAAGTACGGCGGACCGAAATTGAAGGACGATCTGACGGCCGACCCAACGGACAAGAATGACGACGGTAATCATGGTCGTACTTGGACGCCTTTTAAAAAGTTTCCCGATCCGCCCAGGATACGCGGCATGGTGCCGAACGTCGTCATGGCCGGGTTGGTCAGGGTGCTGGGATCGGACAAGGTCAACTGGTTCATGCAGGAGGAATTGATAAAGAAGACGGGTGACGGGTGGCACGCGGTGCGACGCCATAAAGGATACGAAGGTTTTGAGGTGGAGTTTGTAATTCTTATGGCACCTTGCCTGGAGAATAAGATTTTGGCGATGTGCGATCAGAAGGGGATTCCCGTGTCGACGCTGGTCCGTCACGTCGCGATCGACATGCTGCGCAGGTTGAACCGTAGCGTGCGTGATCCTTCGAAGCAGGTGATTGTGTCGAATTGCTACGTTCATGGCCGTTGAGGGAGGCGTGGCGTCTCCCGGACGGCGTTTGTTTGTTCTTTCAGGAGGTTGATATGGCAAAGGTTACTCTTTCTGGCTATAGTGCTGGCTATTTCGCTGAAGCTGAGCCAAGAATTGTCGCGCATTCAGAATGCGCTGATGGGGACGTGACAAAAGAAAAGGTGGACGAGACGAGGTCGTTGGACCTTCTGTGCGTACTGTCGGTGGTGGGAACTCGTGACAAGGGCATGGTAAGGGTGGCGCTGGACATCGGGGGTAGGAAATTTTCCAAGGTGGTGCACGAGAATGTGCTCGTCTCTGCCATAACATTGTACGGATACGGAATGATAGTGGCGGCAATGGGGATGAACGTTGGATATTTTGTTGACAAGATCGCCAGGGGCACGTTGGTTGGCAATGACGATGAATCTAAGGTAGGGTTTTATCTGTGCAATTTTACCATACACATTCAGGGAAAGCCATGCGACGAGTGCGCCTCGACGGGCAGGCTGACGTTGTTCACGTCGGTGGAGCCGTGCGTGAGTTGCGCCGGCTTCGGGATCGTGGACGTCGACTCCCCGTCGGATAGGCTGGACGACTATTTGATTGGTATATTCAGGGAATGATTCTAGGCGTTTACTTAGGGAAGATTCCCTCGTTATAATATAATTTGACGTTGAGGATTTTCATGGAATTGTTATTGTAGTTTGGAAGTAGAAAGTGGCGGATGGCTGATTCAAGTAAGGCGGCGGCTGCAGAGATATTCCCGTCGATGAGCAATGAACGACGCCTGCAAAATACGGCAGACTTGATGAAACGTCGGAAGATTACCGAGCGAATAATCACGCGGCATATGGCTCCGTTGCGGGAAGAAAATGGGAGGCTGAAGAAGCAACTCGCCGAGGCGAAGGAATACCTCGTCGGCGTGCAAGAGAAACGGCGGCAATCTCGACCAAGACAATATCCAGACCTTGAATTGGATTCGTTAGTGAAGCAACTCGCCGAGGTGACGAACGAAGGGGAAGGAGAATGACAGAGAGCATGTATAACGACCAAGACGTTAAAGCACAACTTAAAACCGTTCCGCGTGTCAAATCCGCTGAAGAAGCATTTTCAGAAATCCTAAAGCTCGCTGCAGACAAGCGAGAACATTTATTGTTCGTTGACTGTAACGCTTGGCTGGAAATAAAAATGAAAGCGATTGCAAAACTCGCTCGCCGTGGAAAAAAGCTGTCTTAACCATTAGGGCCGACGAACAAAGCTGAAGGGGGGTGATCGACTTGCCGCGAAGCAGTAAGTTTTACGCACTGCCATCTGAAGCTGAATACTCGCGTTTGTGACCGCCGGGGCAAGTCCCCGGCACAAGCTGAATACAACTAACTAAGTCAAAGGAGGTGATTGAATTGGGGTTATCTGTAGAGCAGTTTGTTAAAAATGCGCAAAAGATGGCTGACTTGTGACCGCCGGGCAAGTCCCGGCTTGAAAGGAGAATGAGATGATATTTCTGAAAACAATATGGTCGATTCTAAAATGTTCATTTTGCGATCCGTTTTCTACAACGGTAGTAGATTTAGATACGGGAGAGATCGTAACGTGATTGAACCTACAAAAGCGTCGGCGGCGTGTGTGAAACGCAAGGGAGCATAATTATGGCCCTGTCCGAATTAGGAACCATGCGAGCCTATGTGGTTTGAAAAATTGCCTATGACAAGCCGGTTCGACTCCGGCCCGACGCTTTCTTTTTGAAATAGGAGAACGAGAATGAGCCTTTGGATCGCGTTCAGGCTTCTGGTGTCGGTCGACTCGTTCGGCCTGGACGACCCGTTCGACGTGGAGTTGGCAAGGGGGAACCAAGGCATGGAGTGCGGCGGGACGAGGTTCCCGTCGGGGTTCGTCTGTCCGTGGGGGCATGCGGGCGGGCGGTGGTCTGTGCTGGGCGATCGGGTGGCGCTCGAGCCGGCGTGGCTGGTGAGGTATGAGTTCGTCGTACGCGCGCTGGTCTATTGCGTGTTCGCATGCCTGGTCGTTATGACGGTTGTGCTGGCGTTGGTATTTTTGGAAGTTGGCATAGAAAGTGGGTAACGCTGATGGTGGACTTTACGTTCGGTGTGGCCGCAAAGATGTTGGGCGTGACGATGGCCGAGTTTGGAACGGGCATGGCCTATGGGAAGCTTCGTGACAGGCTTTCGGAGTGCGACGCGATGCTGGTGAAATCTGGCAAGCCCGAAGGCATACAGTCCAGGCAGGTCATAGCTGTAATGGTCGAACAGTGGATGCGTGATTGCGACAAAGATAACTGGGACAATGACTTGTATTAGGAATGAACTCTTAGCTGTACGTCCGTTTAAATAAAGGGCTCGAAACCCTGCGTCTTAAACGAGCCGGATCGAAACTCGGCCGATACTGCCACTTTACGAAAAGGGGCTGCTTAGAATCGGCCGTCGGACTGCGCGTCACGTCGTGCGTTTCGTTCCGGAGTCATCTCCGTCGTCGGTCGATGATTTTAATGGTACTGATACGTTTGGCTTATCAAAAAGAAACTAAGAATATCACATGATCTCAATCATCGATGTTATAGACCACAGAAATAGATATTCAACGCAGAGGATGCTTATCGTAGACCAGATGCCGCAGTTTACCTATGAGCGAAGGGGGAGCCTCTTGGTCGGCGATGATTCGGGGTTCTTTAGATTCTATGGTTATGAGGCATGCAGCGAAAGATGGGAGGCATTTGCAGGTGTAGAATTTAGCATTCCAATGAAAGACGGATCGACTATCGAAGCGCATGGGCAGTGGTGGGACGTGATGCCACGAGACTTTTCTGAGTTGACATACGATCTTGGCGTCAACACGCTCGATGGATTATCACGCTACCACGTGTTCATCGGGTGCGTCCACGTTGATTGTGAGATGGTTGATTCGTGGCTGATGGCAAACGACCCAAGCAATAATTACAACAAATATAACCCTCGGCACAACGACTATGGCAAACACATGATTGTTAGCCGCTGGGAATCCAGTGTCTCGTGATGAGTCAAGCGCATTAGTACCATTTTAATGGGGTCATGGTGCATATCCTTGCGTCTTAAACGAATCCGTTCGGAATCTGACCGATACTGCTAGTCGACGAAAAGGGGCCGCTCAGATCGCGGATCTGGCGGCCTCGTGTCGGTCTTTGTCGTTTTCAGGAACGGCTTCTTAAAATTCGAAGTCTCTGATAAGGTCGTGCAGCACGTGCATCAGGGGTTTGTCTTTTATCTTCGCGGCTTCATAAAATGCGAGTGACTTTGCCACTATGAGCGTTTCTATGGCTATACTAAAAGTGCCATCCACCAACTGTAGATGGTATGCCCCGAGCGGTCACGTGTCAAACATCTACGCCGCTAGCTTTATGTCCTCTGTTACCTTCGCGTCCTCGTCGTCGAAGAACCTCTGCCATTCTTGTCCCGTCATTCTTTCTGTCCTTTCTGGTCGGTTAGTGGCGTCTCGTAGTCCCTTATCTGGTTGTGCAACGAGTGCATGTGGTCTTTGAGGTTGTTTTTGGCTGCCATCATGAAAGTTATGGAAAGTCTCCTGAGGCCATTTCTCATGTCTGTCACATCACCCAGCAACTCTGGATGGTACGCTCCGAATGGTCATAAGCAGTAGTCACTTGCGTGTCTTATGATGCGTCTGTCTACTTCACATTCGCCTTGAAAAAATGCCTCCCATTCCTGTCCGGTCATGTGGTCTGCTCCTTTCGGTGTTGGAAAGGCGCGCCTCCCTGCGCGCGGTGGCGTCCTCCTTGCTGGCCTCCGTGCCGCTCAGGGCAGGTTGTCCAGTATGGATATGATGCCCATGAGCTCGTCCCGGCCTCCTGCCAGTTCGATCGCGCTAAATATGTCGTCTATGACCTCAGCTAGGTTGTAGCTGTTTAGGTGGTCATCATTGATGTGCACAAGCAGTTCGAGCAGCTCCACGGTCTTGTTGGGTTTGTCGCTGCTGTGTTTTGGTGCGGCTTGTGTGCCTACCGACGCCATCAACATCCACTTGCCTCCCGGGTTGGTCACGACGTTTCGCTTCTTCAGGGTGGACAGTGTCGCGGACACGCCCGACAGCGTCACCTTTTCGGTGATGGTCTGGCAAAAGGCCACCACCTCACTGAGCGTCAGGCCCTTTTCGGACTCTTGCAGCACCTGGCGTATGGCCTCGGCCAGCGGTACGGTTCGTACGATCTTTCTGGATTTCTTTTTGGTCTTGGTCTTCATGACTCGTTCTCCTGCAAGAGGTTGCATTGATAGTCTGCTATGATGGCATAGATCTTTTTGGCTTTCGCTTTTGACTGGCCGAGTATCGCCTTCATGAAGCTGATGCCCTTGACGCTCAACTCTTCTGGGCAGCTTGTCAACAAGCGTGAAATTTTGTTGGTAACTTTTTCCACGAACTGTGGATGGTGCGCGCCGATTGGTCAAGTTTCCCAGGACATGGCTTGGGTCGTTATGCTGCTGTCGATTCGCGAGTCGCTCGAGAAGAACTTGTCCCATTGCGATTTTGTCATTCCGTTTCGTTCCTTCCGGCCGCTCGGGGGTTGTCGGTCCCCCCTCGCCGGCCTGTTTGATTGGTTGGTTGGTTTGTAAATTGATTGGTTGGTTACAGCGCGGCGATCAGATCGGCGTGACCTGCAGGTCGAAGCTGTCCGGGTTGCCCAACCGCATCACCAGCGGCTCGTTCACGTACAGCGTGCCGATGCACATGCCGAGGCCCAGCTCCATGCTGACCACCTCCTTGTACCGGTGCTTCCTGCCCGACGTGACCTTCGGCGTCCCGTCGTCCTGCAACTCCCTGTCAAACCTGATCGTCACCGTCTCTGCTTTTTTTGCCATGTTTCTGTTCCTTTCGAGTGAACCTCCTCGTTCTGTTCCGGCGCGCTACGTCACGCGCCTTATCATCCTACGTTCTTGCTCACGTTGACTTGTTCGTTGTGGGGCAGCCGTTGCTTCTTTTCTTCCATAACTTTAGCATAGTAGTCTCCGGTGCCGCCCTGAAACATCTGGTCTCCAACTGAAGCATGCCTCCAGCGTCGCAGTAGCTGCTCGTACGTGGCCGCTTCTATCCAATTTTTGTCTGCTTCGAGCATGTCGTTCCTTCTATTCCGGTTCGGGGTTCTTGTCGGTCATCTCCGACTTCTTCACCCTGTCGGTGGTCTTGATCTGTTCCTTGTGCTTCATCTGTTGGTAGAACTGGAAGTCAAGCTCTTCGTCGGCCAGTGCGATCTCTTCAGCCTGGTTCTTGTTGTTGGCTCTGATCTCGCACAGGTGCAGCTCGTATTTGACGGTCCGCTCTATCGTCACGAAGTATTCTTTGGTGGCCATGTCGCTCCTTTCAAAAAGGACGGCGGGTTTGCGTTCCCCGCCTGGTTACATGAGTGCACGTGCTTTGGATCTGTCGTTTACGCAGTTTTGACAACCACAATACCAGGTGTGCCCCAATTTGATCACCCCCTTCATCTTGGTTAGGTTTGATTTGGCCTACTTATTTGGCCATCGTCAGGTTGTCCTTGGCCGCCCGCGGGTGCTCGCTGTGCTTCTTGCTCTTCAGGTTGATGAGCACCCCCTTGTTCATGTCGTACAGCATCTTGCCCGTGCGGAGCTGGCTCCTGTACCACGAGATCTGTTGCCTGCACGAGGTCCGCTCCTTTCCGGCGGTCGTGTTGGCGAAGCCGACCTGCATGACCTCCCAGATCTCGTCGAGCGTCGCCCCCTTGAGCAGCATCTCGCACATGACCTCGCCCGACTTCCTGTTGTCGGTCTTGATCTTCGCGGCGGCCTTGCTCTTCCTGCCTTTTACCTGCTTCTGCTTCGTTTTGGTGGCCATGTCGGCCTCCTTTCGGTTGGTTCGGTCCGGCTCCCCTCGGCCACGCGGCCGCTTCTCGCCTCGCCAGGTTCGGTTGGTTTCGTTTTCCATGATCTTAATTGTAGCGAGGGGTTTTCCCTAAGTAAACGTGGAAACGTCCCCTTTTCGAGAGTTTTTCAAAGTTTATCGGGGTCAGGGAATATTGACTTTTTTTGGTTTTCTCTTCCAAAGTTGACGTTTCAGCATCCTGACCATCCCGTCCTGCACCTCCGGCCCGTTCGGCGTGACCTCCGAGTCCAGGTCGATGTCATTGTTCGATATCGTCGTCGATATCATTCCGGTCATTATCTGTTCGGTCTCGAAGAACCATCCTTCCAGTATCATGTCGTCGAACAGCTCCTTCGTCTCTTCCGGCAGTCGCGTCGTCACCAGTCTCTTCCGTCCGTCCGGTCGGACGTATTGCGTCACGCTGACTTCGTACATGGTTTCCATATCTGTTTCTCCTATCTGACGTATTTGTCGCAGTACGTTATCGCGGACAGTAGGTCTGTGAATTCCACTTCCATGCTTCCGGTCATCACCTGCCATTTGTCGTTGTTGCTGTGCATGAACCAGCGCATATGTTCCGAAATATAGATCCATCTGCCATATTTCTCATCCCAGTCAAGAAGTTTCATCACGTGCGGCAGGTCCTCCCGCAGTATGTGGACGTACTTGTCCAGTTCGGTCATCTGGCTTTTCCTTTCTTTGTCAGCGTCAGCCACTGCGTCGGCGGGCCGTTCGCGTGCTCGGCGCATCCGACGTCAAGTTTTACATTGTGCATTATCGCAGCCGCTTCGGCGTCCCTGTACCATGCCTCGTCCCTGACCGTCAGCGTCGCTATGAATATCCTCTTGCACGACTCGTACGGTTCTGGTTCTCTCCATCCCAGCCAGCGCGACTCCGTCAGCACTTCTATATCTATCCAGGCCTTTAGCAGTCTGTCTTGCGCGTGCAGTTCCGTTCTGACTATTCTGGTCAGTCCTTTCGGCACGTTCATGCGCTACTCCTTCCGGCTTTGTGGCCTTTCAACAATACCAGGAAGATTTCCGTCAGCGCCGCCTTGACGTGCGTCGGCTGGCCGTTGAATCTTTCTGGTGATGCCTCGCCAAGCAGGTTGTAGATCGTCAGGCCTTCTTCCAACGTCATCGTGCCGTTCAGCACGGCGATGCACTTCAGTTCGTGAAACTTGACGAACTCTTCCATGTCCATGTCCAGTTCTTTGTTGACGTTCTTCACTTGTTCCTTGTTGGTCTTGCCGTTGGCGATGTTTGCCATCATCGTCCGGTGCATGCTATTTATGACCTTTTCGATTCTGTTCATGTTTGTCTCCTTCAGGTGAGGTTTTCGTTCGTCTCCCATCATAGCGAGGGGAGTTTCCCTTTGTAAACGTCAGTTTCAAAAGTTTATCACAGTGTCTTCCACGTCGGCCAATGGCTCTTGTACCATTATCCACCATCCGTCATGCTTTCCATGTAAAATCTTATCTTTGCCTATTTGATTGCGCGATATACCAAGACCTTTCATTAAGATCATCGCGCAGTCAATGCAGTCATTCAGATCGAAGCCGTTTGTCACCATGACGTGATGTGTCAGATCATCCACGTTCTTCAGCACTATCAACATTTTCATCTTTCAGATCCCTTCTTTCTTTTCGGTTAGACGTCGTCCAGGTACAAGTCGGTCATGACGAACAGTTCTTCCCACAGTTCCTTGTCGGCCATCGTCGTCGGCGCGGTCTGGAATCGCCGGTCGTACGGCGCTTTCGTCACCGCGTTCCTCGGCGTCTTCCGGCGGTTCTTTATTGCCTCTATCACCTTCCTGTTCATCTCGTGCTCTTTCCGGCTAGCCATCGTGCTCCTCCCATCGTTCTTTGTCTTTGTTCCAATGATAGTCGTTTTCGTGCAGTTTGTTCAGGTCTTCTTTGGCATTTGGGTCGTCTTTGTCGCACTTTACGTATCCCGGTCCGTTTTCGTTCCTTTTGCACCAAAGGTTGAATTCTCTGCATTCTGCCAGTCCGGGCCATTCGCCGTCCCATGTCGTGATGAACTCCTGTTCGCAGTCGCACGACAACAATTGTCCGCCGCACCACTTGCATCTCGCGACGTCACAGCCCGATAGGTGCAGCTCTCCTTTCAACGTGTAGCAATCTGGGCATTTAGTCATCTTGGTTCTCCTTCTTTCTGGGGTTTTCTTTTTCTATGTTACCCATGATATTACAGAACTCATATTTGATTGTATTTGTCAGTTCGTTGGCTTGCGTCCATTCTTTGTCGTCTTTGGGGCAATCGGCGTCGTCTTCTAATATCGGTTTGACATTGGCGTCCCAAAGGTCTTCGATCGTCAGGTAGATCGCGTTCATTATCAATTCTACCAGTTCCTCTCTCATTGGACTTTCCTTATCTTTAGGATTCGTTTCCGTTCCTGTCTTTCCAGGTGTTTGATTCTGCTGTCGGCCAGTCGTTGAAATTCTTCGAAGTTTGCCATGCCTTCGATGACGTCGTTCAATGCTTTCTGGATGACTTGGATTTGGTGCCACATTCTGTTTATGGCGATCTTCTGGCGTTTCGTCACCGCCTCTGTTTCGTCACTGCCTTTTTTTGCTTTTTGCGGATCTTTATCTTTCATCCTACCTCTTCCTCCTATCCTATTTAGGTTGTTTATTCTGCCTATTCTAACATTCCTACCCAGTCTGAATAAACTACGCAAACCTGGCATTTTGCCCAGTCTGCGCAGTCTACTCATTCTGTGCATCTCAACTAAACTGGAAGGTCAATTCATTCTCTCCAGTCTTCTCATATTGTACCGTCTGCTCAGACCGGCTGGCCTTACAAGACAGACTAGACTTCATAGCCAACATGGAGCAGCTGAACTGCTCACCTCTTCTAATCACCCAGATCTTTCCATTCGTCCATTCTTGCCAGGGATACTTTTTCCCACCATTCGTCCCGAACTGAAACTTCTCTAGATTCTTTCCTAACTTACTCATTTGACTAGTCCTTTCAAATTGACTAGGCCATCAAAACTTTTTAGGCAGAACATACTGCCTAGTTCATCAAAAGCTTCTTAAACCCTAAAAACTCTTTCACAATAATTATATACGTCTACCATATTTGACTATTCTCTATGAATCATCTATTTCATATAAACTGCCTAAGTCGTTTCTCTAGATCACCCAAACTACCCAAAGTATTTCTCTAGACTACTTAAACTACCTAAAGTATTTTGAGATTTTGAACTGGACACTTGGTTTTCAACACTCTCTACCTAGTCTACTCGAACTCTATAAACTGCCTATTCTCTCGGAGAGTGGGTGGTTTGAGGAGTTTGGGTAGAATTCGTCACTGCCTTTATTTCCTTTTTGCTGCCAAAATTGTTCATTCTATCCATCTTCTCTATTCTTCTTATTTTACTTAAATTGCCTATTCTGCTTATCCTATCTAAATTATCTATTCTACCTAAATTGTCTATTTCATCTGTTCTATCTATCTTATCTATTTCATGTATTTTATCTATTTATACTAAATTGACTATTTACTCGTATTCATACATTTCATATACTTTAACCATTCTATTTTTTATTAACGAACTGACTATTCTGTTTATTTCAATTAGATTGTTCAAATCATCTAAATCTCGTATTTCATCTGAACCTTCACATTTGATTTGGATGATTAGTTCACTTAATTTGTCTAATCTACTCATCTTGTTTAAACTCCTTAAATTAACGTTTCATAAATTACGTAAACTGACTAAATTGACCAAACTGACTAGACTAACAATCACTTAAACTTTCTATTTCATCTACACCTCCGATCTTATCTATTCTGACTAGATTCGTCACTGTCTTTATTTCATTTTTACTATGTAAATTTCTTATTCTATCTATTCTATCTATTCTATCTATTCTACCTAAATTGTCTATTTCATCTATTCTACCTAAACTATATAGTTTGACTATTCTACTTAAACTATATAGTTTATATAAACTGACTAAACTCTTTATTTTACTTTATCCATCAAAGTCTGTTATTTCATCTATTTCAGTTAAGATGATTGAACTTACTATTTGTTGTATTTCATCTAGACAATGTATTTTGTCTATTCCATCATCTTCATCTAAACCGTCTCTTTCATTTTGTTCTTTTATTTTGACTAGATTAGATAAAACATGTATATTGCTTAATCTGACTAGTCTGTACAATTTGTTTGTTTTTTCTGTTCTGTCTAAATTCTTTAGATCGAACATTCTACTTAAACTCCTTAAATTAAATTTTCTACGTAAACTGACTAAACTGACATTTGAAACTACTTAAACTACGTAAACTATTAGAACTCTTTATTTTATTTATTTCATATATATCTCCTATTCTAATGTTTATAATTTTATTTTTTTTATTTTTTAATTATATACGTCTACTTATTCTCTCTATTCTATTTATTTTATCATATATCATGTAAACTACTTAAACTAACTCTTTATTTTATTTATTCTACCTAAGCTAACTCTCTAAACTATTTATTCTACTTATTCTCATGTATTATTTTGATACGGACATTTAGTTTTTAATAATCTTGACTATTCTACTTATCTTATGTAAACTATCTATTCTGACTTAGTTTAAGTAGAATACATAGTTTAAGTAGAATACATAGTTTAGGTAGTTTATGTAATCTAAGTAAAATAAATAGACTGAGTAAGGGTGGGGGT